>Ga0214919_10009416_pt1 | contig 12598 bp, 15 predicted proteins | sample LL1503_MetaG_FD_177994 | JGI IMG/M metagenome (GOLD analysis project Ga0214919, IMG submission 177994) | Freshwater microbial communities from Lake Lanier, Atlanta, Georgia, United States - LL-1503 | ecosystem: Environmental > Aquatic > Freshwater > Lake | place: USA: Georgia | collected...
TGCGAGCAGCGTGCTCGGAGGCCATGTTTTCTGCAACAGCTTGGTAAACCAAAGCTTCCGCGTAACGAACCAACAAGTCGTCAATGACGGCTTGTGCATCGGGTTCGTACAAATAGTCCCAACCATGCTGCGTGCCAGACGCCTTGGTTTCAGCTTCCATCTTGTCGGCCGACAAAGGCAACAACTGATCGATGGTGGGCTGTTGGGCCATGGTGCTGATGAACTTGTTGTAGCAGAGGTAAACCGCGCTTAACTCACCATTGGCATACGCATCGAGCATGACCTTGACGGGGCCGATGAGTTTTTCCAAATGGGGCTTATCGCCCAAGTGAGTGACGTGAGATACCACCTTGGCGCCAACACGGTTGAGGAAACCCAAACCTTTGCTGCCAATGGCCACTGCCTGTACAGTTTTGCCAGCCGATTGCGTTTCACGCAATTGGGTGGTGACTGCACGCAACAGGTTGGTGTTCAAACCGCCACACAAGCCTTTGTCGGTGGTGACCACAATGAAGCCAACAGCTTTGCCGTCAGAGTGTTTCATGTAAGCATGCACATACTCAGGGTTGGCCTGTCCGAGGTGGCTCGCGATGCCGCGAATTTTCTCGGCGTAAGGACGCGCCGTGCGCATGCGCTCCTGCGCCTTGCGCATTTTGGAGACAGAAATCATCTCCATCGCTTTGGTGATCTTCTTGGTGTTTTCCACCGATTTGATCTTGGTGCGTAGTTCCTTGCCCGATGCCATCAGAGGCTCCTTTTGGTCAGGTAGAAATTAAGCAAAAGATTTCTTGAAGGCGGCCACGGCAGCGTTCAACTCGGCTTCGGCGTCTTTGTCCAAAGCTTTGCTCTCTTCGATCTTGGCCAACAATGCGGCACATTTGTCTTTGAGGTACGCGTGCAAACCACTTTCGAAGGACAGAACTTTCTTCACGTCCACATCGTCCATGAAACCTTTGTTGACGGCGAACAAAGAAGCGCCCATCAAGCTGATGGACAAGGGGCTGTACTGAGCCTGCTTCAAGAGTTCGGTCACGCGGGCACCGCGGTCGAGTTGTTTGCGTGTGGACTCGTCCAAGTCAGAAGCGAACTGCGCGAACGCAGCCAATTCACGGTACTGCGCCAAGTCGGTACGGATACCGCCAGACTGACCCTTGATGACTTTGGTTTGAGCCGAGCTGCCCACGCGAGACACAGAAATACCAGCGTTAATGGCAGGACGGATACCGGCGTTGAACAAGGATGTTTCCAAGAAAATCTGGCCGTCGGTAATTGAAATCACGTTGGTAGGAACGAAGGCAGACACGTCACCGGCTTGGGTTTCAATGATGGGCAAAGCTGTGAGTGAACCTGTTTTGCCTTTGACGGCGCCTTTGGTGAAGTGCTCGACATAGTCGGCATTGACACGGGCTGCACGCTCAAGCAAACGGCTGTGGAGATAGAACACGTCGCCAGGGTAGGCTTCGCGGCCTGGTGGGCGACGCAAGAGCAATGACACTTGACGGTAAGCCACAGCTTGCTTAGACAGATCGTCATAAACAATCAATGCGTCTTCGCCACGGTCGCGAAAATACTCGCCCATGGTGCAACCAGAGTAGGCTGACACGTATTGCATGGCTGCGGATTCAGAAGCGGAGGCCGCCACCACAATGGTGTAAGCCATGGCGCCAGCTTGCTCCAACGCGCGAACCACGTTTTTGATGGAAGAAGCTTTTTGACCAATCGCCACATACACGCAGGTCATGTTTTGACCTTTTTGGTTGATGATGGCGTCGATGGCCACAGCTGTTTTACCAGTCTGACGGTCACCAATGATCAATTCACGCTGACCTCGGCCCACGGGCACCATGGAGTCAATGGACTTCAAGCCAGTTTGCATAGGCTGGTCAACTGATTTACGTGCGATCACACCAGGCGCAACCTTTTCGATCACGTCGGTCATCTTGGCGTTGATAGGGCCTTTGCCGTCAATCGGCTGACCCAAAGCGTTGACCACGCGGCCAATCAGCTCGGGGCCCACGGGCACTTCCAAAATGCGGCCGGTACATTTAACCGTGTCGCCTTCAGAGATGTGCTCGTATTCACCCAAAATAACGGCGCCGACAGAATCGCGCTCTAAATTCAAAGCCAATCCGTAGGTGGCGACACCCGCGGCTGTAGCAGTGAACTCAAGCATCTCTCCTTGCATCACGTCAGACAAGCCGTGCACGCGCACGATACCGTCAGTGACCGACACCACGGTGCCTTGATTGCGGATGTCTGCCTCAGAAGACAAACCTTGAATTCGGCTCTTGATCAGCTCAGAAATTTCTGCTGGATTGAGTTGCATGACTCTTTCCTTCTTTCTTTAAATAGGTCCGGACTCTCTCTGCATCAGGCAGTGAGCGCCGCTTTCATTTGTTCCAAACGGGTTTTGATGGAGGTATCGAGTACCTCATCACCCACAACGACACGAATGCCCCCAATGAGTTCAGGCTCCAATTGCACTGTCACATTGAGCCGACGCCCAAACTTAGCTTCCAATTGCTTGCTCACCGATGCCAAAGTAATGGCATCGATCGGAAATGCGCTACCCACCCAAGCATCAGATGCACCACTTTGAGCATTCTTCAATACTCGAAATTGCTTTGCAATTTCGGGCAAAGCGCCAAGCCTTGAGTTTTCAATCAGCAATTTAAGAAAGTTTTTTGCCATTTCAGGCATTTTTTCTTGGCCGACCGAATTGATGAGTTCAAAAACTTGGTCTTGACTGACCAAGGGATTGGCCGCGAGATGTAAAACTTGAGCATCCGAAGCGATGCTTGACAAAGTGTCAAGCCAAGCTTGGGTGCCTGAGGTATCGAGGATAGCGGCCTTGAACAAGGCTTCAGCATAAGGGCGGGCAATGGTTGCAACTTCGGCCATGGCGTCCTCTTAGAGCTCTGACTTCAAGCGCGAAAGTAATTCAGCATGAATGCTGGCATTGACTTCTTTGCGCAAGATTTGCTCTGCACCCTTTACCGCCAGCTCAGCCACCTGGGCTCGCAGAGCCTCTCTGGCCTTGACGACCTGTTGCTGTGCCTCAGCGTTAGCTGCTTCAACGATTTTGGCCGCCTCTTCATTCGCACGACTTTTAGCCTCTTCAATGATGACCAGCGCGCGACGTTCGGCATCGGCCAAACGCATCGCAGCATCATTTCGGGTTTTGGATAAATCGTCATCAATGCGCTTTTTAGCCGCAATTAATTCAGCGTTAGCTTTGTCAGCAGCTGCCAAACCGGCCGCAATGATTTCGGCGCGCTCATCGAGCGCTTTAACCAACGGCGGCCATATGTATTTCATTGTGAATCCGACCAAAATCAGAAACACAATCATCTGAACAATAAGAGTTCCAGTGATGCTCACTTTTCATCCTTTCCTAGAGCGAAAGGCAATGACAAAAGGCGCAAAGCCCATGCCAAAAACCAAAACCGCTTCAAAGGGCTTATTTAGGTAAGTTCGCAATCTGGCCAAGGAATGGGTTGGCTGTGGTGAACCACAAAGCAACACCCGTACCAATAATGAAGGCTGCGTCAATCAGACCAACCAACAAGAACATCTTTGTTTGTAACTCACCCATTAACTCGGGTTGGCGTGCGGCTGCTTCAAGGTATTTGCTGCCCATGATGCCAATGCCAATACAAGCGCCAGCTGCACCCAGTCCGATGATCAAACCTGCGGCAAGCGCTACAAAACCGATAACTTCCATGATGACTCCTTAAGAAAAAAACTAAAAAATATCAATGATGATCATGCGCCTGGCCAACATAAACCAGGGTGAGCATCATAAAAACGAACGCTTGGAGGGTGATGATCAAGATGTGAAAGATCGCCCAAACTGTTCCAGCAACAACATGTCCGATTGCCAAAGCAATGCCTGTGAATGACATGGATATTGCGCCGCCCATTAAGGCAAGCAGCAAGAAAATTAACTCTCCCGCATACATATTACCAAAAAGTCGCATGCCATGAGACACCGTTTTTGCAACAAACTCAATGATTTGCATTGCAAAATTGAATGGGTACAGTAAAAAGTGGTTGCCAAATGGGGCGGTAAAAAGCTCGTGAAGCCAGCCGCCCAAGCCTTTGATTTTCACGCAATAGTAAATGCAAATAATGAGCACGCTCAATGACAATCCCATCGAAGATGAAAGATCGGCCGTAGGAACGACACGCATGTAAGCATGGTGGGGGTCATGACCGGCGGCAGAGAAAATCAGCTCCCAGATCAGGGGCAGAAGGTCGACAGGCAACAAGTCCATGGCGTTCATGAGGAAAATCCACACGAAAACTGTCAGCGCCAATGGGGCCACAAATTTGCGGCTCTCCGCGTTATGAACAATGCTTTTTGCTTGGTTGTCGACCAACTCGACCAACAACTCTGCAGCAGCTTGAAAGCGTCCTGGCACCCCAGAAGTGGCCTTGCGCGCGGCTAGCCATAAAACATAACAGCCGAGAACGCCCAGCAAAATAGCCCAGAATAAAGAATCTAAATTGAATACGCCAAAGTCAACAATGCCTGCAGGAGGCTTATTTTGCAAATGCGTGAGGTGATGCCCAATGTACTCACCTGCGCTGGGTCCATTTTCAACAGCCATATCTCAATCAATCCTAATTTGTTCCTTGGTTTGCTTTTCTTTGTTGCAAAGCAATTGCCAACCAACTAACTTTCATCGTTAAGATCAGCCCCACCAAAAGTGCAGGCCAACTCAAATCATTTACCACCCAGACAGCCGCAGAAAGCATCGAAATTGTTAAACCAATTTTGACAAGTTCCCAAACAAAAAACCCGACAACCACCGTGACTGTATTTAAATAACTATTTTTGCTGGCCATCCCTCGCATGAGAACCGCCGAGGGAAGAATGACTGACAGGGTGCCGTAGGCAACAGACCAAACTGTTGAATTCTCTACAGTTAAAAGCCAAGTTAGTGCCACCAAGGCCAACGCAACCGATATTTGTAAAAAGAAAATGCTCCAAAGGGAGGGTTGTGGTTGTTGAAGCCTCAGTCTCTGGGCTTCTTCAGCTGACAATGTCTTGAAACTTCCAAGGCCATTTTCTTCACCATCTTCTTCTGCAAAATCTTGTTGCGATATTCTGACCATGTCTGATTACATCAAATTTACGAACACCCTAGATGCAGCAAAAGTGGAATTATAGGTGAAAACCCATATGTCAAAAAAAGAGCCACAATCGAAAGGTTATTTATTTCGATCAACATCATTGATAAGGCCGTAGACCATGTACGAAATCATTAAATTTGTCCATTTGTCTGCTGGCATTGTGTGGATAGGCGGCATGGCCTTCGCGATTTGGGCTTTACGCCCTGTGGCCATCGCGCAGTTGGAACCCGTTCAGCGCCTGCCCCTGCTGTCAGGTGTCTTAGCTCGCTTTTTCAACATTGTGGGCCTTTGTATCTTCTTATTACTCGCCACAGGCGGCCTCATGTTGATGGGTGTCGACATGAATTTAGCGCCCAAAGGCTGGCACGCTATGCTGGGGTTGGGCTTTTTGATGTGCCTTATTTTTGGGCACCTTTACTTTGGGCCTTTCCGCAAAATGAAGGCTGCCTTGGCCGCTGAAGACCTTCCCAGCGCCGGTCTTCAACTGGCGAAAATTCACCCCCTGGTGCTTTTAAACTTTGGCTTAGGTTGGCTGGCCGTGGGGTCAGTGATCATTTGGCGCTAATGCAATTGGGCGCTACTTAAAATAGAAACCACTCCATCCAGCTTATGAGCGCTACTTCGACGACGCCGTTTTCCGATGATCCGCGCAAAGAGTCGCTGATAGAATACCCTTGCGACTTTCCCATCAAGGTGATGGGCGCTCGAGTGGATGGTTTTGCAGAAGCCATGGTGGAAATTGCCAAAAAATTCGACCCCAATTTCAACCCTGCCACCCTCGAAATACGGCCCAGCAAAGCCGGTAATTACCTCAGCTTCACTCTCACCATTCGGGCCACTAGCAGAGAACAACTCGACAACCTTTACCTTGCCCTCACCGGTCACCCCATGGTGAAGTTGGCGCTTTAAACCCATGCTGGTCAAACCATTAGGACGGGTGAACTACCAAGACACCTACCAGGCCATGCAAGATTTCACGGCCGGCCGCACGCCGGATACCGAGGATGAGCTATGGCTGTGCCAGCACCCGCCCGTGTTCACACAAGGCTTGGCTGGCTTGGCGGGGCACGTTTTAAATGCAGGCGATATTCCCGTCATACCGACCAATCGCGGCGGACAGGTCACCTACCACGGCCCCGGACAAGTCATGGCCTATCCCTTGATGAACTTGCAGCGCGCGGGATACTTCGTGAAAGAATATGTCTACCGCCTTGAAGAGGCCGTCATCAAAACCTTGTCGCACTTTGGCATAACGGGGCACCGCGTGGCCAATGCACCCGGAATTTATGTGCGATTGGCCGACCCCTTTGCGCACACGGCCCTCACGGGGCCCGCAACGCCCAGCGACCCCTTCAAGGGCCTTGGCAAAATCAGCGCCCTGGGCATCAAGGTGAGCCGCCATTGCACCTATCACGGCTTGGCGCTGAATGTGAAGATGGACCTCGAGCCCTTTGGCCGCATCAACCCATGTGGTTATGCTGGCTTGCAATCAGTGGACCTTTTTACAATGGGGGTCAATACCTCTTGGGAAGAATCGGCAGATGTCCTTGGACTCAAGCTCCAATCACTGCTTTCGCCCTGACTCAGAAAGAATGCGATGACCAAAGAAACGGATGCCACACGCCATGTTGTGCGTGTAGCTCAAACTGTCGAAAATTACGACGCAACTGCCAAACAAAAAGCAGGCGCTAAGCTGTCGCGCATCCCCATCAAAGTCATGCCCGGCGAAGTCTTGAAAAAGCCAGAGTGGATTAGAGTGAAAGCAGGCTCACCAACCACCCGTTTTTACGAAATCAAAAACATACTTCGCAAAAACAAGTTGGTCACCGTTTGTGAAGAAGCCAGCTGCCCCAACATTGGTGAATGCTTTGGCAAAGGAACCGCCACCTTCATGATCATGGGCGACAAGTGCACCAGACGTTGTCCCTTTTGCGATGTGGGCCACGGTCGCCCCGATCCGCTGGATGTGAACGAGCCCACCAATTTGGCGCGCACCATTTCTGATCTCAAGCTCAGCTACGTTGTGATTACCAGTGTAGACCGCGACGATTTGCGCGATGGCGGTGCAGGTCACTTTGTCAATTGCATTCGCGAGACGCGCGCACTTTCCCCCCAAACACAAATTGAAGTTTTGGTGCCTGACTTCCGTGGTCGCGACGATCGCGCCCTTGAAATCTTAAAAGCTGCGCCGCCTGATGTGATGAATCACAATGTAGAAACAGTGCCGCGCTTGTACAAAGAAGTGCGCCCTGGCTCTGACTATCAGTTCTCCTTGCAGCTTCTGAAAAAATTCAAAGCATTGTTTCCCAACATTCCTACCAAGAGCGGTTTGATGGTGGGCTTGGGTGAAACTGACGAAGAAATTTTGACTGTCATGCGCGAAATGCGTGCGCACAACATTGACATGTTGACGCTGGGTCAATACTTGGCACCCTCCACCAGCCATCTGCCAGTCAAGCGCTACGTGCACCCTGACACCTTCAAAATGTTTGAACAGAAAGCTTATGAAATGGGCTTCAAGCACGCCGCTGTAGGCGCCATGGTTCGCTCCAGCTACCACGCGGACAGCCAAGCACACGCCGCAAGTTTGGCGCGCTAATGCTGCATTCCAAACGCTCGGCATGGCTGGCGTTGGGCGCCATTGCGCTCTGGGCCACGTTGGCGCCGGTGGGCGTGCGTTTGTCGCACTTGCCGCCTTTTTTAACTGCAGGCTGCGCCCTTCTGATTGGCAGTTTGGTGGCTTTGCCATGGTCGGGTTTTCAATGGCGCTTGGCCATCGTGCCCGCTAAAACTTTGGCACTTGGCATTTACGGTTTGTTTGGCTATCACTTTCTTTTGTTCTTGGCATTTCGCACAGCGCCCGCTGTCCAAGCCAATTTGGTGAACTATTTGTGGCCTTTGTTGATTGTGGTCTTGACGCCTTTGTTTCACAAAAATAGTCGCCTCCATCTTCGCCAAGTGTTGGCGGCACTGGCCGGTTTGACCGGTGCCGTTTTGGTCATAACGAATGGCCAAACCATTGCAACAGATTTCAATTTTGGCTACCTTGCTGCCTTGGCTTCTGCTTTCATTTGGGCCACCTACTCCCTCATGACGCAACGGGTTGCGGCCTTTCACACTGCCGCCATCGGTTATTTTGGTTTTACCTCAGGCATCCTGTCCTTGCTGTGTCACTTGATCCTAGAAACACCTGTGGCACTTAGCTGGAGCGATGCGGGCTTGCTAACTTGGATGGGCTTAGGTCCATTGGGGTTGGCCTTTTATTTATGGGACGCCGCATTGAAAAATGGCAATGCCCAACACATTGGATTGCTTAGCTTCTTAACGCCTCTAGGTTCTACCTTGCTGCTGTTAGTTGACAGACAAGAAGCACTCACAAGTTTGGTGGCGTGTGCCGGCGTGCTTATTGTGGGTGGGGCTTGGCTGGGGCGAACTCAAATTAGCAAGCAGGCTGCCAACGATCCTCACTTTGAAATCAAGCCGACGAACACTTAAGGGCTTATGAAACTAACAACAGGTCAATGCGCTAGTTGTTCATCAAGCTGGATGGGTCATCAGACTCAAGCACTTGTTGCGCAAAGGCTTTGAGCTTTTCAGCGTCGGATCGCAAAATTTGCTGTTTAACTTGAAGCACCTGTGAGGGATGCATGGAAAAACTTTTGAGGCCCATGCCCAACAACAAACGGGTCATGCTGACATCACCCGCCATCTCGCCGCACACCGACACACTCTTACCCTGGGCCGCACCCTCGGCAATGGTGTCTGCCACCAGTCGAAGCACCGCTGGGTGCAAGGGGTCGTACAAGTGCGCCACGCTTTCATCGGCACGGTCAATGGCCAGCGTGTACTGAATGAGGTCGTTGGTGCCAATCGACAAATAGTCAAAGTGCTTTAAGAACAATTTAAGCGACAAGGCCGCAGCTGGAATTTCAATCATGGCGCCCAGTTGAACAGGGCCATAGGCCACGCCGCGTGCATCCAAATCGTGTTGCGCCTGTTTGACCAAGGCCACGGTCTGATGAATTTCGCTGGCATGCGCCAGCATGGGCACCAGCAAATTCACTTTGCCCAAAGCAGCGGCTCTCAGAATAGCCCGCAGCTGGGTTAAGAACATTTCAGGGTCGGCCAAGCTCCAGCGAATGGCCCGCAAGCCAAGTGCGGGATTTAAATGGGCCGCATCGTGTCGTGCTTCATCTAAAGGTTTGTCTGCGCCCACATCGACTGTGCGAATGGTGACGGGCAAGCCCTTCATGCCTTCGACGGCACGTCGGTATTGCTCAAACTGTTCTTCTTCATCTGGCAAATGACCTTGCCGGCCCATGAACAAAAATTCACTGCGAAAAAGTCCAACCCCAACAGCACCCACCAACAAAGCGGCGCTGGCATCTTCAGGCATTTCGATGTTCGCGAGCAATTCAATTTTTTGGCCATCCAAGGTGACCGAGGGTGTGTGGCGAAGTCTTGTCAGGCGCTCGCGCTCCAAATCACCTTGTCGCTGCTTGAAACCATACTCCGCCAGAATGATGGAGGAAGGGTCGACAATGACCACGCCCGCATCACCATCAATGATGATCCAGTCGTCTTGTCGAATCAGTTGGCTGGCGCTGCGTGCACCGACCACGGCCGGAATGTCTAAGCTTCTGGCCACAATGGCCGTGTGAGACGTTTTGCCGCCCACATCCGTCACAAAGCCAGTGAAGACACTTTGCTTGAACTGCAGCATGTCGGCAGGCGACAAATCATGTGCCACCAACACCAAGGGCACATCCAAGGTGTCGCCCAATTGCAACTCTTGTTGAGGCCTTGCATTCGGCTTGGTGCGCACCACATGGGGGTTACCGCCTTTTAAAAAATGCAGCACTCGTTCGGTCACTTGCTCAAGGTCTGACTTGCGCTCGCGCAAATAGGCATCTTCCATTTCGTCAAACTGGCGGCCAATCACTTCCATTTGGCTGCTGAGCGCCCACTCGGCGTTGTAAAGCCGCGTTTCAATCCAATGCTTCACACTCAATGACAAAGTTTCGTCCTCGAGCAGCATCAAGTGGACATCTAGCAAGGCGCCCAATTCTGGTGGCGCATCAGAAGTGAGCTCAGTTTGAAGCCGCGTGAGTTCTTCTATCACGGCATCGCGGGCTTTTCGCAGACGGTCAATTTCAGCGGCAACTTGATCTGGCTGAATGAAGTAATGGGCAACATCGACACGGCTTGAAGCCACCAGCACCGCCCGTCCAATGGCGATGCCTCTTGCAACCGCTAGGCCATGAATGCTGAAAGTCATTCACCCTCGCCAAATTTATCAGCGATCATTGCCAGCACCGCATCTAAGGCTTCTTGGGCTTGATCACCCTCGGTATCGATGGTGACTTCACTGCCCATGCCTGCTGCCAACATCATGACACCCATGATGCTTTTGGCATTGACTCTGCGCTCACCTTTGGCGATCCAAATTTCACAGGGAAAACCACCCGCCAATTTGGTCAACTTGGCGGAGGCACGTGCGTGTAAACCGAGTTTATTGCTGATGGTCGTGGTAGCTTGAAGCATTTCGAGGTCCTGTTTGATTTTGTGGCGCAGTACAACCGACGGGCATGATGCCTTGTGAGCCGCCCGCTTGCGCACGTGCGGCCAAGGCATCCAAAGTTTCATGGCGATAACAAACGCTTCGAAGCAACATGGGCAAGTTCACACCTGCGAGCAATCGCGTGTCAATGCCATCGTTGAGTTTTTGCGCCACATTGGAAGGCGTGGCGCCAAAGACGTCGCTCAAAAGCAGCACTTCTGTGGTGTTCAGTTGGGCCATGGCGGCCTTGGCCAGCACCAGGCTTTCTTCAGGGCTGGCATTGGGCGCTATGTCCAATGCCAGAACACCTGAAGCACATTCGGGAAAAACATGCAGCGCGCAATCACGCAAAGCCGAAGCCAGCGGTGCGTGTGCGACGATGAGAATTCCAATCATGCTGAATTATCGCGGTTTGCCCATTGAAAATAAACATAGGACATCACAGCGCACAGACCAAAGACTGAAAAAGCAGCTTGAAAAGCCAAAACAGGCGGCCATCCAAACGACTTGAACAAATCAATGCCCAACCCGATACCCCACTGAACCACAAAAACACCCCCAAATATAACGAGGTTGTAGGCAGAGAGTGCGCGTCCTGCCAAATGGGGTGGAAAGGCCATGCCCACAGCAGGTTGTGCCAAAGAAACAAAGGTGCTGCTGATGCAAAACAAGCTTAAGGCCCATGCTGTGTGGCCACCCATTTGGGGCCCCGACAGAATGATCCAAGCGAGCACCACGAAGCTAATGGGCTGGCCCCATGAAATGATTTGATTCGGCAAAATGCCGCGCTTTGCCAAACGGGGTGTGACCAGACCCCAAGTCCAGAAAGTCACCAGCATGGCCAGGTTGATGCCAAACAAACCTGTGGCAGCATCCAGCGGCGAGTAGCCTCCCACCACCGTCATCCAAGGCGCCACCCAAAGTGTTTGAAGGGCCAGCAAGCCGCCGTAGCAAAAAAAGCCCATGGGCGCCATTCGCCAAAAATAGGCGCTGCGCCAAATGGGGCCATAGCCTTCTTCTGTTTGGACTGCTTGTGATGCAGGGTCTTGTTGATCCGCTTCTGGCTTGGCCCACACGGGCACCAGAACATAGACCATGACCATCGACAATACGACCAAAAGGGCCAAGCCAGCAAAAATAGCGCGCCAACCCATGATGGGCATCAGCCATTGGATGGGTAAGGTGGAAGAAACCATGCCCAAAGATCCCGTCATGAGCATCCAAGAGTTGGCCCGCAACTGCGCGCCTGGCGCCATCCATCGTCTGTAGCCCGTCAAGGGTGCCATCAAACAAGCACTCACCCCGACACCACACAAAACCCGGGCCAGCCAAAGACCCATGAAACTTTGAGCCAATGCAAAAGCGATGCAACCCAATACGGCCACGACCAAGAACGACAACAAAACCTTTTTAGGGCCATGCTTGTCAAGCCATTTGCCTAAAGGAAGTTGTGTGGCCGAAAATCCAAGAAAGTAGCCCCCCGCCAGCAGACCCAAATCTTGCGCTGAAAGCGACAACTCTTGGGTCAACGTGGGCGACAAGGTCGCCGTGATCGCGCGCACCAAGGCTGATAAAAAATAAGCAGACGCAAAGGCCAAAAAGACCCCCACCATTTGTCGGCGCCCCAAAAAGGGCTTGTTTGATGGGTTCATGGCAACTTCACACTTTCAATCAATTGGTCTGCGCCCAGGTCTTGCTTGAGGCCTTGGTTTTGATAAACCACCGCGTGCACCACACGCACAGCGTCACCTTCTAAATGGGCAAACCAAACGGCATGGGCTAGCACGGGCTCACCCTTGGCCGTTGTGCCCTTGGCCTTGACACGAAGCGCGCCAGGCAAAGCGGTCATTCGGCCAGGCGTCCAAGTGGCATCTTCAATTTTGTTGGCACGCATGTTTT
>Ga0214919_10009417_pt1 | contig 12598 bp, 15 predicted proteins | sample LL1503_MetaG_FD_177994 | JGI IMG/M metagenome (GOLD analysis project Ga0214919, IMG submission 177994) | Freshwater microbial communities from Lake Lanier, Atlanta, Georgia, United States - LL-1503 | ecosystem: Environmental > Aquatic > Freshwater > Lake | place: USA: Georgia | collected...
TAATGGACGTGGAGGAAGAACAGAAGGAATCTTGTCGTAACCGATCATGCGAGCGACTTCTTCAGTGAAATCAGCTGGAGTTAATAGATCTGAGCGCCATGAAGGAGGATCGATGGTGAAGCTCTTCTCATCAACATCGCAGCCAATAACGCGGAGCACTTCAGCAACCTTTGCAGCTGGAACTTCAAAGCCCAGAATCTTGGAGATATACGCTGGATCAATAGTGACGGTTGGGGCGAAAATAGGTGCGCCATCTACAACTGTTGCGACATGTTGTGCCGAGCTATGCGCCGTTAGAAGTTGAACAAAACGGGCTGAAGCAAACTCTGCAAGTGATGGATCAACGCTGCGCTCTAGTCTACGAGATGCTTCAGATGAAAGCTTGTGCCGGCGTGAGTTCTTAGCAACGCATGTTGGATCGAAACGAACTGCTTCGAGTGCAATATCTGTTGTGGTCTCAGTTATCTCTGAAGAAAGTCCACCCATCGTGCCAGCGAGAGCTAATGGTTGCTCATCATCACAGACCATCAAATCATCGGGATCCAAGGTGCGCTCTACTCCATCGAGAGTTTTGAACTTTTGAACAGAACCCGCGCGCTTAATGGTTAAACCACCCTTGATCTTTGATTTATCAAAGGCGTGCAATGGTTGTCCAAGTTCCAGCATTACATAGTTGGTGATATCGACAACCAAGGAGATTGAACGCATTCCCATTTTCTCGATACGGCGACGCATCCACATTGGTGTTGTCGCCTTAGGATCAAAGTTTGAAAGAGTGCGTAGGTAGAAAACCGATGCTGTTGATTTATCAGCGATCTTTGCCGGTACACCTTTGCCAGTTTCCTCAAATTTCAGGGTGCGCAACGCATCAACTGGATCTGTGAACTTTAAGTCAAGGGATCCAGCTACTTCACGTGCGATTCCGCGAATGCTCAACGCATATCCTCGATCAGGATTAACCGCCACATCGAAAATAACATCATTTATCTGTAGCGCTTCGATCGCATCTGCGCCGATCGTGACTTCGCTTTCGGCAAAAACCATAATGCCAGCGTGATCATCGCTAATTCCGAGCTCACGTGCTGAACAAATCATTCCATTTGAAGTCTTGCCGTAAGTTTCTCGTGCACCAATTGCGAAATCACCAGGAAGAACCGCTCCTGGCAGTGCAGCTACTACTAAATCCCCCACTGCAAAGTTGGTTGCGCCGCAAATAACATAACGGGTTTCACTCTCGCCACAATCAAGGCCCACATAGCGAATTGGCTTTTTGAACTCAGTGATCTCTTCAATAGAAAGCACCTTGGCAAACTTCAGCGGCCCCGTTAAATCCGCACCTTGCTTGATGATCTCTTCAACCTCAAAACCAACACGAATAAGCCCGTCAGAGATTTGTTCAGCTGTGACTGATGCTGGAATATCTACAAACTCTTTGATCCACGATAAAGGAGCGCGCATTACAGGCCAACTCCAAACTGTCGTGTGAAACGTAGATCGCCTTCGACGATGTCATGCATATCTGTAATTCCATGACGAACCATAAGAGTTCGCTCAAGACCCATACCGAAGGCAAAGCCGCTATACACATCTGTATCAATTCCGCAGGTAGCTAAAACCTTTGGATTGACCATTCCACAACCGCCCCATTCGATCCAACGATTGTTAAAGAAAATATCTACTTCGGCGCTTGGTTCAGTAAATGGGAAAAAGGATGGACGCAAACGAGTAGTTACATCTGGACCGAACATGTGACGTGCGAAGTTATCAAGGGTGCCCTTGAGGTGGGCCATAGTGATTCCCTTATCAATAACAAGGCCTTCAACCTGGTGGAAAACAGGGCTATGCGTTGCATCTAACTCATCTGCGCGGAATGTACGTCCTGGGCACACCACATAAATCGGTGGTTGCTGAGTGAGCATCGTGCGAATCTGAACAGGTGATGTGTGGGTACGTAACACCATTCCAGATTCAACAGGCTCGATGAAAAATGTATCTTGCATAGTGCGCGCAGGGTGATCGGCAGGAATATTGAGTGCATCAAAGTTCAACCAACCAGATTCAAGTTCGGGACCTTCTTCAACGGCAAAGCCTTGTTCGATAAAGAAATCTGATACCTCATTTTTAATGATTGAAATCGGATGTAACCCGCCGCGATGAGAACGATTTACCGGCAAGGTGATATCAACAACCTCTTCCAACAAAACTTTTCGATCCCGTTCTGCTTCTAATACCGCGGTCGCATCGGCAAGGGATTGAGCAATAGCGGCTTTGGCCTCACCAATAACCTTTCCAAAAGAGGCTTTATCTTCAGGTGATAAGGATCCAAGAGCACGAGATGCCAATGCGATTGGAGATTTATCACCTGCATGGGCAAGACGTGCCGCTTTCAGTGAATCTAGATCTGTGGCGGAGGCGAAAGCCTTTCGGGCATCTTCAACCCAAGTTGAAATCTCCTCAACGCGCATAGGGAGAACTCTATCGGGAACTGCTTTATTAACGCGGCATATTTGATAGGTGATACATAACAATCGAGGCAGCAGCGGACAAATTGAGGCTTTCTGCATTGCCCGGCATAGGGATATTTACTGTCTCGATGCCATTGAGATTGTTGCTCGTTGAAAGTCCCCTTGATTCATTGCCAAAGATCGCAACGGTGTCACCTGTTGATATGTAATCCTTCAAGCTCTTGCTACCAGATGCTCCCAATGAGAATCCGTGAACCCCTTTATTAATAAGTTCATCGATTGCAACTGATTGAAAAACTGGAATGTGCCACAGTGATCCGGCGGTACTGCGTACGACCTTTGGTGAGTACATATCAACGCTGCCAGGTGAAGTGATAACCGCATCCATTCCAAATGCATCCGCTGAACGGAGAATGGTTCCAGCATTTCCTGGATCTTGAACCTCAGACAAATAAATGAACTTTCGTGAACCGTTGAGCGCTATTGAATCTAGCTGGGTATCGGGAATTGTGCAGATAGCGATTATTCCCTGAGGAGTAATTGTCTCTGACATTAGTTTCATGACTTCATCGCTCACATCAACGGTATTTAATTGCGATAGATCTGCGATCTCTTCAGCCTTAGAACGACCATTAGCTGTTAAGTAAACTGTTTCTACTTGTGGCCCACTCTTTGCAACAAGGGCCTCACGTGCACATTGCAAACCTTCTGCAACAAAATGACCCGCGTTCTTTCTCTCCTTGACTCCCCTAGAACCAATAAGAGCCTTAACTCGCGCAATATGTGGCGAGTTAAGGCTCTCAATCATTATTGGAACTTAGAGTGCTGCAAGGCTCTTGCGAGCGACATCAACAAGTGTCTTGAATGTTGCAGGATCATTTGTCGCCATATCTGAAAGAACGCGACGATCTACCTCAACACCTGAAGCCTTTAGGCCCTGGATGAAGCGGTTGTATGTAAGACCGTGTTCGCGGCAACCAGCGTTAATGCGCTGGATCCATAGGCGACGGAAATCGCCCTTCTTATCTTTACGGTCATTAAATGCATAAACCATTGAGTGCGTAACTTGCTCTTTCGCCTTTGTGAATAGACGTGAACGTTGTCCGCGGTATCCGCTGGCACGTTCAAGAGTTGTGCGACGCTTCTTCGCTGCGTGTACTCCGCGCTTTACTCTCATTTAACCCGCTCCTTACTTCAAACCAAGCATGCGCTTGGCGGTGACTGCGACAGTTGGCTTTGCAGCTGACTCTGTCGATAGACGACGTGTTACTCGTGAAGATTTGTGCTCGAGCAAGTGGCGCTTTCCAGCGCGCTCGTGCATAACCTTTCCAGAACCTGTGATGCGGAAGGTCTTCTTCGCACCGCTATGTGTTTTCATCTTTGGCATGGTTATGCTCCCTTACTCCGTTGTCTCTGCAGCTGCATCGGCTTTCGCCTTGCGTGCTGCCTTTGCTTCTGCAACTGCTTCTGTCTTCTTCTTCGTTGGTCCAAGAACCATCGTCATGTTTCGTCCCTCTTGCTTAGGAGCGAACTCAACAAAACCGACCTCTGCAATGTCTTCTGCAAGACGTTGCAACATCTTGTAACCCAACTCAGGACGCGTTTGTTCTCGGCCGCGGAACTTCATTGTCACCTTTACCTTGTCGCCACCCTTAAGAAACTTCTCAACCTGACTACGCTTTGTTTCGTAATCGTGATTTTCGATCTTCGGTGTCAAACGCACCTCCTTCACCACAATGTGGGTCTGGTTTTGTCGCGCTTCCCGTGCCTTCTGTGCAACTTCGTACTTGTACTTTCCGAAGTCCATGATCTTGCAAACAGGTGGATTAGCTTCTGGTGCGATCTCAACTAAGTCGAGACCAACTTCATCTGCCATCTTTAACGCTGTATCGATATCTACAACTCCAACTTGCTCACCGGTGTAACCGATTAAACGAATTTGGGGTGTGCGAATTCGATCATTGATGCGTGGTTCAGTGCTGACTTTGAGCTCCTTCGGTTCGTTAACGCTTTGGTGTAACAGCGCTGCAAAAGAAAACCGCAAGGGCAAGAGAAATACTTCTCTTATCCGACAAACCAGCTCGCACTAGTGGCGATGAAGGTGGGAGCGGTAACTCCTCTTGCAGTGGTTGTTACGCCACTGGTCTGGAGCAAAGGTTACCCGTAGAGGGGTCAAAAGGCGAAATTGAGCCTGGGCTACCCGCCCATAGCGTGAAAGCCACCATCAACATGGATGATCTCCGCTGTGGTCTTTGGGAACCAATCCGAGAGCAAAGCCACCGCTGCTTGGGCAGCTGGAACGGGATCATTCACATCCCAATGCAATGGAGATCTCTCATCCCATAAATGCTCAAAACGTTCAAAATCAGGAATCGATTTTGCAGCAATAGTTTTAATCGGGCCTGCAGCAACAAGGTTGATGCGAATATTTTCAGCTCCGAGATCACGTGCAAGATATCGAGAGGTCGCTTCTAACGCAGCCTTTGCTACACCCATCCAGTCATACTTTGGCCAAGCGACCTGACCATCAAAATCTAAACCAACAACCGATCCACCATCTTTAAATAATGGACGGGCAGCCATTGTTAATGATTTAAGTGAGTAGGCAGAGACTTGAATCGCGGTTGCAACATCTTCCCATTGGGTATTGAGAAAGTTTCCACCAAGTGCAGCCTCTGGGGCAAAACCAATTGAGTGAACAACTCCATCTAATCCTTGCGGGAAATGTTCCCGTACTCGAGATTCCAGCGCCGCTAAATCTGAATCACTTGTTACATCAAGCTCTATGACGGGACATGGATGAGGTAAACGACCTGCAATGCGGGTAGTTAAGGATAAGCCGCGACCAAACCCCGTGAGAATTACCTCAGCGCCTTGCTCCTGTGCCAAGCGAGCGATGTGAAATGCAATTGAGGCATCGGTTAATACACCCGTTACCAGGATCTTTTTGCCTTCGAGGATTCCCATTTAGTGTCCCATTCCTAATCCGCCATCTACTGGGATTAATGCACCAGAGATGTAACTTGCTTGTGGTGAAGCGATAAAGGCTACGACATCGGCGATTTCTACCGCTGAACAGAAACGCCCTAGCGGCACTGAAGCTGCGATTTCATTACGGCGCTTTTCATCCAAGGTTGCTGTCATATCTGTTTCTACAAAACCTGGTGCGATTACATTTGCTGTAATTCCGCGGCTACCCAACTCGCGGGCAAAGGAGCGAGCCATACCGACTAATCCAGATTTTGATGATGAGTAATTGACTTGCCCGGCAGAACCGAGTGCGCCAACTACAGAACCAACAAAAATTAAACGTCCGCGCTTCAATTTGAGCAGACCCTTGGTGGCTCGGCGAGCAACACGAAATGCCCCAGTTAGATTTGCATCGATAACTGATTCAAAATCCTCATCGCTCATTCGCATTACTAATCCATCTTTAGTAATTCCAGCGTTTGCAACAATGATCTCAGGCATTCCCCACTGCTCTTCGATCGATGCAAAGCCAGCATCCACGCTCTCGGTGCTAGTGACATCCATTTGAACCGATTTGAAGCCAGCCGGGGCGGATCCTGTTCGATAGGTGACGACTACATCATGACCTGCTTTTTGCAGAGATTGAGCGATTGCTAAACCAATTCCACGGTTTCCGCCGGTGACAAGCGCGATTGAACTCATGCCTAAAACCTACTGGCTACCTCGGAGTAATCAAAAGAAGCGAAGGTACGCGCCGAGCGTTACTCTTGCTCCATGGTCAAAGAAAAGAAGATTTTCGACATCACGAGCGCGCAAAATGCGCTGACACGTGATCAGGCTGGCCGCCAAAAGCGTTACTTCATTTCTATGATGATTCGTACCGCCTGCTTTGTTTTGACTGTAATTTTGCCAAGTCCATATCGCTGGTTTGCGCTAGCAGGTGCGGTCACTCTTCCCTATTTTGCAGTTGTTATTGCAAATGCCGGCCGCGAAACAGTCTCTCGTGGAGCTGACATCGTAGAAGACAAGCCGCTAGCACTCGATTAATTCATGTCTGTAGAGAAGAAGGGCAAAGAGCCCTGGTCATTCTTAAAAACTTTAGTTGCCTTAGCTCTGATTGTTCTCTGCGTGTGGGCTGCGCAATGGCAGTATCACCGCGGCGTTGATCGTCACGCCCGCAATACGATCATTGAAGAACGAATTGCGCGAGATGCAATAGAACTGGGCCAAATAGATTCCGTATTAGCTAACAATGAGTGGCAAAGTATTGTCACTACCGGAAGTTTTGATGAAGAAAAGCAAATTCTTTTGCGCAATCGATACTCAGAAGGAAAGTACGGCTACGAGGTACTGACCTTGTTTACCAGCACTTCTGGAGAGAAGTTTTGGGTAGACCGAGGTTGGGTGCAGGCCGGAGCTACAGCAACAACTCCACCAGAAGTCACTAGCGTTCCAGAAGGTGAAGTAACAATCACTGGCCGATTTAGATTGGACTCTTCACTCCCCCGTGGTTCATTTTTTGCACTGCCTGGATCGGGTGAAGATTTAGTCTCTGAACTCAATGCACAATCGCAGTTGAATACGGAAAGGTATTATCTGGATTTGTTGAGTGGTTCAGAACCATCCTTAACTCCGGCGGTTACAGCTCAACTGCCATCACTAAGCGATGGACCGCATATGGCTTACGCCTTGCAATGGCTGTTTTTTGGTGGGTTGGTTATTTACGGACGTTTCTTAATTAGACGTACCCGTTAAATCCTGACGGTTATACAGCTCCGAATACAAGCCACCCTTAGCTACTAATTCATCGTGGGTGCCTCGTTCAACGATCGCGCCTTTTTCCAATACAAGAATTTGATCAGCATCTCTGACGGTACTTAAACGGTGAGCAATAACAATGCTGGTGCGACCCTTGAGCGCTGTTTGCAACGCTGCATGAACTAGCTGCTCATTTTCAGAATCTAGATGCGCTGTAGCCTCATCTAATATAACAACAGCTGGAGATTTGAGAAGCAAACGAGCGATCGCAAGGCGTTGTTTTTCGCCACCAGATAGTCGGTGTCCACGCTCTCCGACCATAGTCTCTAAACTATTTGGGAGCGATTCAATCAGATTCCAAATTTGAGCAGATTTACATGCCTGCATCATCTCTTCTTCAGTTGCATCTTGTTTTGCATAGCGAAGATTCTCGGCAATAGTTTCGTGGAAAAGATGTGCATCCTGCATTACAACGCCGATGGAATCTCGCAAAGACTCTAACGTCAGATCACGAATGTCATGACCATCAATAGAGATCGAACCATCCGTAACATCATAAAGACGTGGCAATAGCGCACTGATAGTTGTCTTACCTGCACCCGAAGGACCAACTAGTGCGGTCATTGTTCCGGGTGCTGCAACAAATGAAAGATCCTTTAATACCTGGCCGCTTTGGACCGTTTCAGCTTTCGCCGCAGATTCAAGGGATGCAAGTGAGATCTCTTCTGCACGTGGGTATGAAAAATTCACATTTTTGAACTCAATACGCGGCTCAGTTGTCTTGAGTTCGATTGCATTGTCACGGCTCTTGACCATAGGTTCTAAATCTAAAACCTCAAAAACCCGCTCGAAGGAAACCAGTGATGTCATTACATCAATACGTACATTTGAAAGGGCGGTTAACGGTCCATATAAGCGAGCTAGCAAAGCGGTGATTGCCAGCAATGTGCCAACGGTGACGCCACCCTTAATCGCAAGGTGTCCACCAATTCCGTATGCGAAAGCTGTAGCAATCGCAGCAACGCTGGTAAGTGCGATGAAAAAGAGACGATTGAGCATCGCCATCTTGATTCCAATATCGGCGACTCGACGTGCGCGACTTCTGAAGTATTCACGCTCGCGATCTGGTTCTCCATACAAAGCAACAAGCATCGCACCTGAAACATTGAATCGCTCAGTCATTGTGCTCGACATCTCGGCATTTACACCAAAGGATTCGCGGGTTAAGGATTGCAATCTGCGTCCGACCCACTTGGTAGGAATGAGGAAAACAGGTAACAAGAGAAGGGAAAAGATAGTTATCTGCCACGAGAGAATGAGCATCGTGATTGTGACCAAAACCAGACTAACAACATTGCTGACTACGCCTGACAAGGTCGCGGTGAAGGCTTGTTGCGCGCCAATAACATCTGAGTTAATTCTGGAGATCAAGGCTCCAGTTTGTGTTCGGGTAAAAAAAGCGATTGATTGTTTTTGAACATGGGCAAAAACTAGTGAACGAAGATCATAAATAAGACCTTCTCCAATTCGTGATGAAAAATAACGGCCCAACATATTGAAGCCAGCATCTGCGATGGCCAACAAACCAACGAGAATCGCCAAATTTGTAACAACGGATGGATCCTTTGGTATTACGCCCTCATCGATCAAACGCTTCAAAAGCAATGGTGTGGCAACGACAAGACCTGCATCCACAACAACTGTTGCTAAATAGATGAAGATGTTAGTTCTGTAAGGTCGCGCAAATGAAAAGATTCTTTTAACGGTACCTGGCTTAAGCTTTTGCTCCTTCACTGAAGGATCTGCGGTCATAGAGCGGTGGGTCATCCACGCTGCATGCATCGACATAATTAAACGGTGAAGCCGAGAGCGCGCAGCTGATCTCTTCCATCATCGGAAATCTTGTCTGGACCCCAAGGTGGCATCCATACCCAGTTGATTTTCACATCAGTTGTCATTCCAGCAAGCGCAGCGCGAGTTTGATCTTCAATAACATCTTGAAGAGGGCATGCTGCAGAGGTCAGAGTCATGTTGAGAATTGCGATGTTAGCTTCATCAACCATGACATCGTAAATAAGACCAAGGTCAACAACATTGATACCGAGCTCGGGATCAACTACATCCTTCATCGCCTCTGTTACATCATCAACGCTAGTAGCCATTGTTACTCTCCCCCTGTTGTGGTGTTTATTCTAACCGCTGCATCCTTAAAGGCCATCCATCCCAACAATGCACACTTGATGCGCGCTGGGAACTTTGATACCCCAGCAAGAGCCACCGCATCTTCCAGAACATCAGGGTTACCTTCTTTGGTGCCTTTACTCTGCATGAGCTCGGTGAACTCATTGAGAATCGCATCAGCTTCAGCAAAACTCTTATTTACCAATAAATCACTTGCAATCGACACACTTGCCTGAGAAATTGAGCAACCAACTCCATCCCAGGTTATCGAGCTAATTTTTCCATCAGTGGCTGTCACGTTGAGAGTGATCTCATCACCACAACTTGGATTCACATGGTGAACCTGCGCGCCGTAATTATCTGACAAGCCTTTATTGAGTGGATGCTTGTAGTGATCCAAGATCACCTCTTGATAAAGGCTATCTAGCTCCATTATGCAAAGTATTTCTGTGCGCCGGTGATCGCTGCAAATAATGCATCGCAATCAGATTCATCGTTGTAAAGATATAAAGAGGCTCGAGTTGTTGCAGGAACTCCCAGCTTTCGTGTTAGCGGCCAGGCACAGTGATGTCCGGTTCGCACCGCAACTCCTTGACTATCTAGGTACTGACCTAAGTCATGTGGGTGAATGTGACCGACGGTGAATGAGACAGAACCGCCACGTGCTTCGGTGTTTAGTGGACCAACAATCGAAAGCTCTGGAATCTGTAGCAAACCATTAATTAAATATCCTGTTAACTCAACCTCATGGTCAAAAATGGATTGCATTCCGACTTCAGTTAAGTAATCAAGGGCGGCACCAAGACCAACAGCTTGTGCCATGTTAGGAACGCCCGCTTCAAACTTACGCGGTGCAGGTGCCCATGTGGCAGATGTCATCGTTACAGTTTCGATCATCGAACCACCAAAGAGATATGGCGGTAGCTCTTCAAATACTGAACTCCACAAAACACCCACACCTGTTGGCCCTAACGCCTTGTGACCAGAGAAGGCTAGAAAATCAACATTGAGTTTCTTAACATCAATCGGCATGTGTGGAACTGATTGGCAGGCGTCTAATACAACAACCGCGCCAACTTCATGCGCACGTGCGGTAATTGCTTCTAAAGGATTAATAGTTCCCAAGACATTAGATTGATGGGTGAGCGCAACCACCTTGGTGTTCTCGGTGATTATTGAGTTAATAGCGGAAAGATCTAAACGTCCTTCGGGGGTAACCTCAAACCACTTAAGCTCCGCGCCTGTTCGTGCAGCAAGTTGTTGCCAAGGAATTAAATTAGCGTGATGCTCCATCTCGGTAACAACGATTTGATCCTTTGAGGTTAAAGCAAACCGCGATCCAGGCTCGGCATTTCCCATCGCATATGCAACGAGGTTGAGAGATTCAGTCGCATTCTTGGTAAATACGATCTCTTCCTCTTTAGCACCCAAGAAATTAGCAACCTTTAAGCGCGCACCTTCGTAAGCATCAGTTGCCTCTTCAGCTAATTGATGAGCACCACGGTGAACAGCAGCGTTGGTGAACTTGTAGAAGTTGCTTTCAGCCTCAATGACCGAGAGTGGCTTTTGGCTAGTTGCTCCACTATCAAGGTAAACAAGCTTTTTGGCGTCACGAATAGTACGTTCAAAGATTGGGAAATCCTTGCGTACCTTCGTGACGTCGAAACTCATGTGCCTTACTTGCTCACATAATCTGCGTAACCATTTGCTTCAAGCTTTTCAGCTAGCTCTGGTCCGCCTTGTTCAACAACGCGACCATTTGCAAATACATGCACAAAGTCAGGTTGGATGTAACGCAAGATACGTGTGTAGTGGGTAATGAGAATGACACCAAGGTTGTTGGCTGCCTTCGCGCGATTCACACCCTCTGAAACGATACGAAGTGCATCAACATCAAGACCAGAATCTGTCTCATCAAGGATTGCCATCTTTGGCTTGAGAAGTTCTAGCTGCATAATTTCGTGGCGCTTCTTCTCTCCGCCTGAGAAACCCTCGTTCACATTACGAGTTGCAAAGGATGGATCCATGTTGAGCGCTTCCATTGCATCCTTCACTTCGCCTACCCATGTACGAAGCTTTGGTGCCTCGCCACGTAACGCTGTCGCTGCGGTGCGCAAGAAGTTCGATACAGATACACCTGGAACCTCTACCGGGTACTGCATTGCAAGGAATAATCCAGCTTTAGCGCGCTCATCAACTGTCATCTCTAAAACATCGACGCCGTCGAGAGTTACAGATCCACCAGTGATTGTGTACTTAGGGTGTCCTGCGATTGAGTAAGCAAGAGTTGATTTACCTGAACCATTTGGTCCCATGATTGCGTGTGTTTCGCCTGACTTGATGGTCAGATCGACACCCTTAAGGATCTCTACCGTTCCATTATCTGTGTCAACCGATACCTGCAGGTTGCGGATTTCTAGTGTGCTCATTTTTGTCTCTCTTCTCTCGTTACTAAATCTCTACCGTGACGGCGTTTCCGTCGATTGATACCGCGTACGTTTCAAGTGGAATATTTGCTGGAAGGGTTAACGCCTCACCAGTACGAAGATCAAATTCAGCACCATGTAACCAGCACTCAATTTTGAATCCAGTGACATCTCCCTCGGAAAGGGATGCATCTGAGTGGGTGCAGGTATCTGCAACTGCAAATACCTCCTCCCCAACGCGTGCTACACAAATCGTCTTGCCATCCTTTTCGATACGAACCGGCTTACCTTCTGCGATTTGGTCTAGAAGTAGATCAGCCATTGTGAGCCGCCTTTTCTAGCTCCGCATCGATTCGATCCATGATTCGGTTTTGAACCTCTTCATAACCAATTTCAGAAACGATCTCATTAAAGAAACCACGAACAACTAGACGACGGGCATCTGCCATTGCGATTCCGCGTGACATCAAATAGAACAACTGCTCATCATCAAAACGACCAGTTGTACTTGCGTGACCCGCTCCGATGATTTCGCCGGTTTCGATTTCTAGGTTTGGAACAGAGTCGGCGCGTGCACCATCGCTAAGCAATAGGTTGCGGTTAAGCTCATAAGTATCTGTACCTTCAGCTGCGGCACGAATCAATACATCACCGATCCATACAGTGTGTGCATCCTTGCCAGCTAAAGCTCCCTTGTAATTAACATTGGATTTAGCATGTGGAACCGCGTGATCAACATGCATGCGATGCTCAAAGAATTGACCAGCTGTTGCAAAGTAAACACCCAAGAGATCTGCA
>Ga0214919_10009418_pt1 | contig 12597 bp, 14 predicted proteins | sample LL1503_MetaG_FD_177994 | JGI IMG/M metagenome (GOLD analysis project Ga0214919, IMG submission 177994) | Freshwater microbial communities from Lake Lanier, Atlanta, Georgia, United States - LL-1503 | ecosystem: Environmental > Aquatic > Freshwater > Lake | place: USA: Georgia | collected...
AGGCCCGCCAAAGGTGTTTTGAGTTGATGCGCTGCATCGGCAAGGAATCTTTTTTGGGTAGCTAATGAATCTTTCAGGCGGTTCAGCAAATCATTGACCGAAGACACCAAGGGGGCCACCTCCAAGGGAACTGCTTTTTCATCCAAAGGACTCAAGTCATCCGGTTTTCGTGCGCGAATGCGTTCTTCGAGTTGTGACAAAGGTTTGATACCACGCACCAAAGCCAGCCAGACCAAAAGCACAGCCAGCGGCAAGATGGCGAACTGCGGCAGCATCACCCCTTTGATAATTTCTGCGGCCAGCACCGATCTTTTTTCTCGGGTTTCTGCCACCTGCACAAACACCAAATGGCCGTCTGATGGCGCAGCCGTTTTCCCCCGCTCTGACATCCCCGACGAAGGCGCTTCCAATCGCACCCATGTGGAGGCCACACGGACCTCTAAACCGCGCATTTCGTCGTCGCGAAGTTTCACTTGATAACTGGTTGTTTTTTCTTCTTCTTCAGGTTGCGGTAGATCTCGGTCTCCACCCAGTAACTCACCTTTGGGCCCCAGAACTTGAAAATACACCGTGTCGGATTCGTCCGCACGCAACAACTCGCTGGCAGGCTGCGGTAAATTGAATTGAACTTTGTGGTCCGGACCGACCTTCACCAATTGAGCCAAAGCTTGTGCGTTGTAGATCAACGCACGGTCAAACGGTTTGTTCGCCAAGCCTTGGGCCACAAGCCAGGTCAAAGCCAAGCTCACCGGCCACAGTAACAAGAGAGGCGTGAGCATCCAGTCCAGAATTTCACCAAACAGCGAGCGTTGCTCGCGTTTGAAGAGCGCCCATTGCTTCGGTTTCAATGTGGTATTTTTTCCAGGCAATAACCCAGACCACGCACGGTCGCTATGCGGATCGGTCCCTTTTCAATTTTCTTTCGCAAGCGATGGATGTAAACCTCAATTGCATTGTTGCTCACCTCTTCGCCCCACTCGCACAGACGCTCGACCAATTGGTCTTTGCTGACGAGCCGCCCCGCACGTTGTAGCAAAACTTCAAGCAAGCCCAATTCACGGGCCGACAACTCCACCATCTTGCCATCAATGGTGGCCACGCGACCCGTCTGGTCGTAGAGCAAGGGGCCGTGTTTAATCTGCGCGGTGGCCCCACCCATGCCGCGGCGGCTCAAGGCCCGAACACGGGCCTCAAGCTCCTGAAGGCTGAAGGGTTTGGCCATGTAATCGTCAGCGCCATAGTCGAGGCCTTTGACGCGTTCTTCGACGCTGTCTGCCGCCGTCAAAATGAGGACGGGCAATGTAGACCCCCGTGCGCGCAGTTTTTTCAACACTTCAAGTCCATGCATTTTGGGCAAACCCAAATCCAGAATCAACAGGTCAAATTCGGTATTGGTCATCAAGGCCGCATCGGCTTCGGTGCCACTGGCCACGTGGTCAACTGCGGCGCCTGCGCTGCGCAAACTGCGCAACAGGCCGTCGGCCAATACCTGATCATCTTCAGCAATCAAAATGCGCATGGTGGTCTCCTTTTGTTGTGCGTTGTCGATGCCCACGCAGAGGTAAATTCTAGGCTTTCTGCGCTTTAGTCTTGTCCGTAGGCTTCCAGGCCCAGGGCAACCACCGTCGCCACATCCTGCCCCACAGACTCTTTGAACTCGATTTCTGCTTGTGCCACTGCGACTTTGAAGGCCTGTAACCATGCCAGTCCATCCGGTGTGAAGACCAGCTTTTTTGCCCTGGCATCTAGCGGATCAGACCCCCTTTTCACCAATCCCCACGCCTCACATTGATCGACCAGATCGCCCATCGCCTGCTTGCTTATGCCCGCGGCCAGCGACAGCTCGGTCAAGCGCGAGCCCTTCAGCGCCAAATGGCGTGTGATGTGAATGTGTGCCGCACTGATTTGGTTGCGCGCCGCAAGATTGGCCAAAGCCAGCGGCACGCCCTCGTCATGTGCCATCAAATGCAACACCCTTTCATCGAATTTTCGCATCGCATGGCCGAGCAAACGCCCCAGATGCGTCTCTCGCCAACCATCGTCCCTGCGGGGTTCTGCCGCATTCGGTGCTGCCTTGGAAATCTTGTTTTGAGTCATCTTCATATAGTAAAGTAAACTGACCAAAAAAACTATTTACAAAATTCAATAGCAGGATAAACTACTGTTCAAGCATCCAGTTAATTACAGCAGCAACCCGATGCTTTTTTCCTAACCCATTGATATTCAAGGAGATTTACATGAGCGATCCCAACAGCGAAAAAGGCAAAGCCCTGCAAGCCGCACTGGCCCAAATCGAGAAACAATTCGGCAAAGGCACCATCATGCGTTTGGGCGAAGGCGAAGTGATTGAGGACATTCAGGTGGTTTCCACCGGCTCCTTGGGTCTTGACATTGCGCTTGGCGTGGGTGGGTTGCCCCGTGGCCGTGTGGTCGAAATTTACGGCCCGGAGTCGTCCGGCAAAACCACGTTGACGCTTCAAGTGATTGCCGAAATGCAAAAAATCGGTGGCCAATGTGCCTTTGTGGACGCCGAGCACGCACTGGACATTCAGTATGCCCAAAACCTCGGTGTGAACCTGCAAGAGCTGCTGATCAGCCAGCCTGATACAGGCGAACAAGCGCTTGAAATTGTGGACAGCTTGGTACGCTCCGGCGCCGTGGACCTGGTGGTGATCGACTCGGTGGCCGCCCTGACCCCTAAAGCCGAACTCGAAGGCGACATGGGCGACAGCTTGCCCGGCTTGCAAGCGCGTTTGATGAGCCAGGCGCTGCGCAAGCTGACCGCCACCATCAAGAAAACCAACTGCATGGTGATTTTCATCAACCAGATCCGCATGAAAATCGGCGTCATGTTCGGCTCGCCCGAAACCACCACCGGCGGCAATGCACTCAAGTTCTACGCTTCAGTCCGCTTGGACATCCGCCGCACCGGCACCATCAAAAAGGGCGACGAAGCCATTGGCAACGAAACCCGGGTCAAAGTGGTCAAAAACAAAGTGGCTCCCCCCTTCAAAACGGCTGAGTTTGACATTTTGTTTGGCGAAGGCATCAGCCGCCAGGGCGAGATCATCGACATGGGCGTGACCGCCAAGGTCATTGAAAAATCCGGCGCTTGGTACGCTTACCAAGGCGAGAAGATCGGCCAGGGCCGTGACAACGCCCGCGAGTTCTTGCGCGAGAACCCCAGCCTGTCGTTTGAAATTGAAAACAAAGTGCGCGAGTCTTTGGGCATTCCTTTACTCGCACAAATGGAGCCGGCGACTGCACCCAAGGCACCGAAAGTGGCCAAAGAGCCTAAAGAGACCAAAGAAGTCCTTGCCTGACGGCCCATGACCGATGAAGACCGCAACCCCAAACCCCAAAAGGGTTTGGGGTTTCAACCTTCGCTCAAAGGCCGCGCATTGCGGCTGTTGTCGCAACGCGAATATTCACGCCAGGAGCTGGAGCGCAAGCTGCGGCCCTTCGAAGAAGTGCCTGGTGAGTTAGCGACCGCTTTGGACTTGTTACAAGCCAAGGACTTCATCAACGAGCAAAGGGTGGTGGAGTCGGTTATCAATCGCCGTGCCAGCAAGCTAGGGGCTGCGCGCATCAAACAAGAGCTGCAGTCCAAAGGCATTGAAGGCCAAGCCATTCAAGAAGCCATGCAAGCGATGCGCGAGAGCGAACTCGATCGGGCACGGGAAGTTTGGCGCAAAAAATTCGGCCAGCCCGCCACCGACGCAAACGGACGTGCCAAACAGATGCGCTTTTTGCTGACCCGCGGTTTCGCAACGGAGGCCGTGCGCCGCGTGGTGCAAGGCGAGAACGACTGAGCGCCTACAAACCCATCATCAGCTGGATGTTTTGCACTGCGGCACCGCTGGCGCCCTTGCCCAGGTTGTCCAAACGGGCAATGACAACAGCCTGTCGGGCCTCTTCATTGGCAAACACCCGAATTTCGAGTTGGTTGGTGTCATTCAGCGCCAAAGCGTCGAGCTTGCCGTTCTCCGTGGCGGGCTCCACGCGCACCCAGCCGCCTTCGGCGTGACTGGCCGCATAGTGCGCGCTGAGCGCCGCGCGCAGGTCGGCCGCTTTGGGTTTGCCCGGGAGCTGGTCCAAGTGCAACGGCAGTTGCACCAACATGCCTTGACGGAAATTGCCCACCGCCGGAACAAACAGTGGGCGGGTAGTCATGCCGCTGTAGCGCATCATTTCAGGAACGTGCTTGTGCTTCAAGCCCAATGCGTAGGCCTCATACAAGGGGGCCTTGCCGGCTTCATAGTCTTCGATCATGCTGCGGCCGCCACCAGAATAGCCGCTGACGGATGGTAAACACACCGGAAAGTCTCTGGGCAAGATCCCGGCGTCCACCAAAGGGCGCAAGATGGCAATGGCGCCGGTGGCATAACAGCCCGGATTGGCCACACGGTCGGCTTTTTGAACGGCGGCGCGCTGGCCAGGGGCCAATTCAGAGAAGCCAAACACCCAATCCGGGTGGCAGCGGTGAGCGGTGGAGGCGTCGACGATACGGGGTCTACGGCCTGCAAGGCTGTCGATCATGGCCACCGACTCGATGGCGGCGTCATCATGCAAACACAGCACCACCAGGTCTGCGCTGGCCATCAATTCGCGCTTAGCCTCAGGGTCTTTTCGCCGGGCGGGGTCGATGCTCAGCACCTGAATGGCAGGCATCAAAGCCAGCCGCTCACGAATTTGCAATCCGGTGGTGCCTGCTTCGCCGTCAATGAAAATAGTGGCCATCGTTTAATTCCCCCGTCATGTGGCGCCCAGCGTCAAGTCGATGTAAGTCGCAAGGCCTAAAATTTGTACATTGCAGCATGATACAGTCACGGGCTACAGTGTCCAGCGCTTACAGGACCCCAAGAGGTTCCGCAAGCTGGTGAAACCATCCACCTCTCTGAGAGAAGCCTCATGAAGATTCACGAATACCAAGGCAAGGAAATCTTGCGTCAATTTGGTGTGCCAGTTCCCCGCGGCATTCCAGCGTTCACGGTCCAAGAGGCGGTCGAAGCCGCTCAAAAGCTGGGCGGCCCTGTGTGGGTCGTCAAGGCACAAATTCACGCTGGCGGCCGCGGTAAAGGTGGTGGCGTCAAGGTGGCCAAAACCATTGACGACGTCAAACGCATTTCTGGCGAGATCCTGGGCATGCAGCTCAAGACCCACCAGACCGGCCCCGAAGGCCAAAAAGTTCGTCGCCTCTATATTGAAGACGGCGCAGACATCAACAAAGAGTATTACGTGTCCGTGGTCACCGACCGCGCCAGCCAGAAAATCGCTTTCATCGCCTCCAGCGAAGGCGGCATGGACATTGAAGAAGTGGCGCACAGCACGCCTGAAAAAATCATCACCGAGTTCATCGACCCGCTGACGGGCTTGGGCGATGCGCAAGCCAAAAAGATCGCGGATGCGATTGGCATGCCCGCCGACTCCACCGCTCAAGCCGTGGACATCTTCAAAAAGCTGTACCAGTGCTACATGGACACCGACGCGTCTTTGGTGGAAATTAACCCGCTCAACCGCGACAGCAAAGGCCAGGTGATGGCCTTGGACGCGAAGTTCAACTTCGACGCCAACGCCCTGTTCCGCCACCCCGAAGTCGTGGCTTACCGGGATTTGGACGAAGAAGATCCTGCCGAAGTGGAAGCCTCCAAGTTCGACCTGGCCTACATTTCGCTGGACGGCAACATCGGTTGCTTGGTCAACGGCGCGGGCTTGGCCATGGCCACCATGGACACCATCAAGTTGTTTGGCGGCGAGCCCGCCAACTTCTTGGACGTGGGCGGCGGCGCGACGGCTGAAAAAGTCACCGAAGCCTTCAAGATCATGCTGGCCAACAAGAATGTCAAAGGCATTTTGGTCAACATCTTTGGCGGCATCATGAAGTGCGACACGATTGCCAGCGGTGTGATCACGGCGTGCAAAGCGGTGAACCTGTCGGTGCCTTTGGTGGTGCGCATGAAGGGCACCAACGACGAGTTGGGCAAGAATATGTTGGCCGAGTCTGGCCTGCCCATCATCTCTGCCGACACCATGGCCGAAGCGGCAACGCAAATTGTTGCCGCCGTTAAATAAATGTCTTTGTGGGACAGCTCTTCAGCGCTGTCCCCAACTGATTAACTTTGCGGGACCGCTCTTGAACGCTGTCCTCAACTGATTAGGAACAAACATGTCCATCTACATCAACAAAGACACCAAAGTCATTACCCAAGGCATCACCGGCAAAACCGGTCAGTTCCACACGGAAAAATGCCAGGAATACGCGAACGGCAAAAACTGTTTCGTGGCGGGCGTGAACCCCAAGAAGGCGGGCGAGTCCATCTTCAACATCCCGATTTACGCCTCGGTCAAAGAAGCGGCTTCGCAAACCGGTGCCACCGTGTCGGTGATCTACGTGCCGCCCGCAGGCGCTGCAGCGGCGATTTGGGAAGCGGTGGAGGCCGACCTGGACTTGGCCATTTGCATCACCGAAGGCATTCCGGTCAAAGACATGCTGATGGTGCGCAACCGCATGAAGGCCAAAGAAGCCGCTGGCGGCAAGCGCACCTTGTTGCTCGGGCCCAACTGCCCTGGCCTCATCACCCCGGACGAAATCAAGATCGGCATCATGCCCGGTCACATCCACCGCAAAGGCCGCATTGGCGTGGTCTCGCGTTCGGGCACTTTGACCTATGAAGCCGTGGCGATGTTGACCGAAGTCGGCCTGGGCCAGTCCAGCGCCGTGGGCATCGGTGGGGATCCGATCAATGGTTTGAAACACATCGAGGTGATGCAGGCCTTCAATGACGATCCTGACACTGACGCGGTGATCATGATCGGCGAAATCGGCGGACCCGACGAAGCCGAAGCCGCCCTGTGGTGCAAGGCCAACATGAAAAAGCCCATCGTCGGCTTCATCGCCGGTGTCACCGCGCCTCCCGGCAAACGCATGGGCCACGCCGGTGCTTTGATCTCTGGTGGTGCCGACACGGCAGACGCCAAACTGGCCATCATGGAAGCGTGCGGCTTCATCGTCACACGCAACCCCTCTGAACTGGGCAAACTGCTTAAAGCCCAACTCAAGTAAGGACAAATACGGACTGGGCGGGGTGCGGACCCCGTTAAACTACAGGTCCAGATCTGAAAGCGCTGGCGATGCACATTGTCAGCGCTTTTTTTAATTGAGACATCGGAGATAGACATGGAATTTATGCAGAGCCCGGATTTTTGGATTGGATTGATGAAAATCATCTGGATCAACATCATCTTGTCGGGCGACAACGCAGTGGTCATCGCCTTGGCGGCCCGCTCGCTGCCACCAGAACAACAGCGCAAAGCCATCATGATCGGCTCCGGCGCTGCCGTTTTTCTGCGGATCGCCTTGACCGTGGTCGCGGCGCAACTGCTGGCCATGCCTTATTTGCAAATCATTGGCGGCGTGTTGCTGCTGTGGATTGGCGTTCAACTGTTGGCAGAAGAAGAAGGCGAGGACGATGGCGAGCCCAAAGCATCCAACCTGATGACCGCTGTCCGGACCATTTTGATAGCCGACCTGGTCATGAGCCTGGACAACGTGATTGGCGTGGCCGCCGCTGCCAAGGGTGATTCGCTCTTGCTGATCATCGGTCTGGCCATCAGCATCCCCTTGGTGGTGTTTGGCAGTTCCATGATGATCAAAATGATGGAACGCTTCCCTGTCATTGTCGTATTTGGTGCCGGTCTGATCGGCTGGGTGGGCGGTGAAACCATCGTCAGCGACGTGGCACTGAAAGAGATATTGGCCGACAACACGTGGTTGCACTATGCCGCTGCTGCTGCCGGCGCAGCCTTCGTGGTGGGGATTGGCAAATACCTGCAAAAACGCCACGCCGCCGAAGAGCCTGCCGAATCCAATTGACCCCGAGGTGTTCTCTTGGCTAAGATAGTGTTTCTTAAAGGGGGCACTTTCATGACAAAAATACCACATGGGTTTACATTGATCGAGTTGATGATCGTTTTGGCGATCATCGGTATTTTGGGCGCCATCGCCTTGCCGCAATACCAGGACTACACCGTCCGAACCAAAGTCTCTGAAATGATTTTGGCAGCCACCAGCTGCAAAACCTCGGTCACTGAAACCGTGACCACGGCTTCACAAGCCGATGTGTCGGCCTTGCTGCCCAATGCTTGTGAAACGCAAACTTCCAAATACGTCAGCGGTGTAACCGTCGATACCAACGGCGTTATCACGGTTGCAGGTAACCACAACACGCTGCGTGGAACCACGACAGCGTCAACCAACGCCATCTCACTCACGCCTGTGCAAAGCGGCAGCACCAAGCTGTCAGGCGCCACAGACGGGGGCAAATCCATTGCCTCTTGGAATTGCGGTCCCGCAACGACCAATGGGCTGGCCTTGAAGTACCTGCCTTCGACCTGCAAGTCCTCCTGAGTATGTTAACCGCTCTGGACCGATGTAAGACTTGGCCAGCAGCCCTGCTGGCGTTGACGGCCTGTGCCACACCCCCCATAGATGTGGACTACTTTCAGCCCCCCATCACAACCGCCTCACCACCAGCCCGGCCCATCACCGAATACAGCCTTTACAACAACACCACGTTGGTCCGACTGGGGGAAATGAAAGCCCAAGTGCCCGCCTTCAATGGCAAGGGTTTGTTGATGGCGAGCTGGACCCCCCACCCGCAGGGCACAAGGGCACGCCCCACCTTTGTGGTGGTACACGGTGGGCACGGCCTGGTGCCCACCAACTTTGCCAGCGGCGTATGGCTGCGCGATACCTTCTCGGCCAATGTGCTGGTATTGGACAGCTACTGGAGTCGCGGCCAAAACGAAAACTGGGCGACCCGAACCCGCTTTGGCGCCAACATGCGTGCACTGGATGTGATTGCCGCCGGCAAATGGTTGCGCGATGAACACCACGTCGACACCGCGCAAATGTTTGTCATGGGTGACAGCCAAGGGGGTTGGACGGTCCTGCGGTCCTTCACCGAAGATGCCCTCCTCAGCGCCCCCATGAAGGCACTCTACCGCGGCGGCATTGCCGCCTACCCCAACTGCTTTTCACTCGACACGGCAGTGGCGCCGAAATTGTCGCCTTATATCGCGCCGGTCATTGTCTTTACAGGCGGTAAAGACACAGCAACCCCGATTGCCGAATGCCCCAAGCGGGTATTGGAATCTGCCGCCCAATGGACGCACTACCCCGACCAAACCCATGGCTGGGATGCGGCCAACCGGGGTGCCGCAGGTCAAGCTGTCGATGGGGAGTGCGGCAAAGCGATGAATGTTTACAACAAGTTTCCAGTGTGCCGAAGCAATGCCACCACCCAAGATATGCGGCGCAAAATTCAGCAATTCGTCAACGACCTTGTTCAGCGCTAAAGGGCTTCGGCTTCTTTTTTCCCCCCCACCCAATGCCCCGACTTGCCACCTTGCTTTTCTAACAGTTTCACACCCGTGATGGTCATGCCCCGATCCGCGGCTTTGCACATGTCGTAAATGGTGAGCAGGGCGACTTGGACGGCGGTGAGGGCCTCCATCTCGACACCAGTGGGCCCGACGGTTTCAGCAGTCACTGTGCAGACCACACAAGTGATTGGCGACTCGATCATCTCAAAGTCCACCGCCACCCGCGTCAGGGCCAGCGGGTGGCACAAGGGAATGAGATCGCTGGTTTTTTTAGCCCCTTGAATGCCCGCAATTCTGGCGATGCCCAGCACGTCGCCTTTTTTGGCGGTGCCCGATGCAATCAACGCCCATGTGGCGGGCAGCATGTCAATGCGCCCCGTGGCCACGGCCACGCGGTGGGTTGCGACTTTGGCACCCACATCAACCATGTGGGCCTGGCCCTGGGCATCGAAGTGGGTCAAGGGAGAAGTGCTGTTCATGAAGGGCGTCTCTGGAGGTATAAGCTTACAAGATCAGGTCTGGATTTACACAGACTTGACGTTCAGCGCCGATGATACGGGCATGATACGGTCGTTTAAGTACAGGATGGATGTGACGTTGTTTAAATGGTCTCGCAAACAGAGCGCATGGCTGGCGGCTATGGGCGCTGTGTGTCTGTTGGTCCCTGCTTGGGCGCAAGCCCCGGCACCACAATACAACGGCACTGCACCCGCTGCGCTGCCCAGCTTGGGTGAAGGCTCGGACATGACGCTGACCGCCGAACGCAAGATTGGTGACCGGATTGCACGCGAGCTTTACCGGGACCCGGACTACATTGACGATCCGGTGCTGGACGAATACATCCAGAGCCTGTGGAAGCCCTTGGTAGCCGGTGCACAGGCGCGCGGGGAGTTGAATGCCGAATTGCAAGAACGTTTTGCCTGGCAAATTGTGCTGGGCCGCGACCGTTCGGTCAATGCGTTTGCCTTGCCAGGTGGCTACATGGGTTTGCATTTGGGCTTGATCAGTGTGGTCACGAGCCGCGACGAGTTGGCCTCCGTCATGGCCCATGAGTTGAGCCACGTCACGCAGCGGCATATTGCACGCTCCATGAGCGAGCAAACACGCATGACCCCCCTGATGATCGGGACCATGATTCTGGGCATTTTGGCCGCCAGCAAAAGCCCGCAAAGTGCGCAGGCCTTGATCATGGGCGGGCAAGCCGCAGCCATTCGCAGTCAACTCAGTTTTTCGCGCGACATGGAGCGCGAGGCCGATCGGGTGGGTTACAGCGTGATGACCGAAGCGGGTTTTGACCCGCAAGGTTTTGTCAGTATGTTTGCCAAATTGCAACAGGCCTCCGCGTTGAACGACAACGGCTCCTTTCCTTATCTGCGCTCACATCCGATGTCGACAGAGCGCATGGCCGACATGCAGGCGCGCCAGCAACTTTTGACCCCTCGCCCAGCGTCAGACAAAGCTGATTTAGAGCACGTCATCATGACCGCTCGGGCACGGATTTTGTCGCAGCCCGGCATAGACTTGCTGCGCAGTTGGACCCGAGAAGCGAACGATGCGCAATTGAGCCGTCAGCCCTTGGCCAAACAAGTTCATGTGCTTTACGGCGCGGCCTTGGCGCAATGGAGCTTGCGTGAGCCGCAGTTGGCCACTCATTTCTTGACACGTTTAACGCACTTGGTTCAGGGGGACGCCAAAGCCTCGCGACTGGTGCAATTGCTCAGCGCCGAGTTGGCATTCAAAAGCGACAAGCTTCCGGATGCGCTGCGGGTCTTGGCCGAGATACCCACTGGGACGAACCCCCGCCGTCCTGAGTTGTTGGCACAGGTCCAAGCCCTGACCCGCTTGGGCCCATCGCCAACGCTGGACACAGGCATTTCTCAATTGAGAGCTTGGATGCAACAGCACCCTGAGGATGGTCAAGCCTGGCAGGTCTTGGCTGCGGGTTTGATGGCACAAGGACGTGCATTGCAGTCTCTGAGGGCGGAGGGTGAGTCGCAACTGGCGCGCATGGACTATAGCGGCGCGATCGACCGATTCAAAGCGGCGCAAGATGCCAGTCGCAAGTTGCCCCTGCAGGGCGCAGACCTCATTGAGGCGTCTATCGTGGACGCCAGGCTCCGTTCAGTTCAGTCGCTTTGGCGGGAACAACTGCTCGAGCGCTGAATCGATCACGACGCACAGCAGAGAATAAAAAACGGACCCGATCAGCGCCGCTTCAAAGCCGCTGACAGCAAAGCCGTCCAACATACCGGACGCCGCCCAAAAAAGCAGCGCGTGAATCACGAACAAGAACACGCCCAAGGTGACTAAAGTAATCGGCAATGTCAGCACAATCAACACAGGGCGCAATAAAGTATTGAACAATCCTACAACCAGCGCCGCGATCAGGGCTGAACTGAAATTTTGCAGTTGCACACCGCTGTAGACCTGTGCCACCAACAGCAAGGCCCCCGCGCACAACATCCATTTGACAATCCATTTCATGGTGTCAGCTTAACAGCCTGGCGCACGCCCCCATGAAGTACCATTTTTTTGCATACGCAAACCTGTGTGATTTTCAAGGACAATACTTTTAGCGGCTATGATCGCTCTCCCTTTGAACTGACCCCATGGCCGGCATTTACATCACTGACATTGAAGCGGCCATCAACTATTGGCGCGAAAAGAACCCCTCTCCTGATGGCATCACCCTGCCGCAAGAGTTGCGTGCTTTGGCTGAGGTCTACGCCTTGATGGTGTTTCACCACGAAGATACTGCCGACGAGTTCAGCCTTCCGATGGCCGCCGCACAAGCCTGGCAAGCTTGGTATGCGACTACGCCTGATACGCCTTGCATTGCCATTTGTTCGACCAGTCAAGGCGATGAAATGTGCAAAGGCTGTGGACGCACCTTTGAAGAAGTGCAACTCTGGATTGAGATGACGCCAGGCCAAAAAAGAGGCATATGGCACCGCATCAGCGCCGAAGGCACATCTTGGCGCTTTAACAAGTATGCCGAACGTGCGGCCAAAGAACGCCATTGGGCTAAGGCTGCTGCAGAAGCGCAAACCCAGCTGGATTTGTAGCTTGGTTTACTTCCAGCGTACCGGCTCGATGTGCACGCTGCCTTTGTCGCTGCTGAAGGTCACCGCGTTTTCTTGCACTGTGGCCTGCATGTGCATGCTGCGTTCGGCCAACTTGGCCAACTCCTGAGACGCTTCGGTCGGGACACGC
>Ga0214919_10009419_pt1 | contig 12593 bp, 14 predicted proteins | sample LL1503_MetaG_FD_177994 | JGI IMG/M metagenome (GOLD analysis project Ga0214919, IMG submission 177994) | Freshwater microbial communities from Lake Lanier, Atlanta, Georgia, United States - LL-1503 | ecosystem: Environmental > Aquatic > Freshwater > Lake | place: USA: Georgia | collected...
GGTCTTGGGGCCGCATGGGCGGATCGGGATAGCGGTCTTCCAAGTATTCCAAGATAACCTCAGACTCACTGATCAACTGATCGTCGATTTGGAGGGCCGGAATTGTTCCCATGGGTGCAATGTCCCGGTAGCTGGCAGATCGATAACCGCCAGGCGGTATTAGCTCCTGAAATGCCACACCTTTGACGCACAAGGCAATGCGCACCTTAGCGCTGTAATTGGACAAGGCCGTGGCGTAAAAAATCACGCCACAAGCTCCTTGAGCAAGCCCAGATATTCTTGGCTGGCCGCCAAGGCGGCGGCTTCGAGCAAAGCCTTTCCGTGCGTAGGATTGGACAGGGCAGAGTGGGAGCCGACCCGACCATCTGGAAAGATAGTCCTGTGGTGTTTGGCGTCTGCATGTTGGTCGCCGGCATGCGATCGCAAAAAATCGGCATGCAAAGGGGTGGCGGGTGGCAGCGCATCCACGGGGCAATGTTCGGGGTGGGTGAAGCGGGTGATGGACAGCTCAGATGGTGTGGCGTGCATCCCTTCGCCGCCGCCGTACCAGGCTTTTCGCATTTCATTCACGGACGGAAAATCCCACCAGCTTCTGACATTGAAAAAAAGTGGGGGTGCTGTTGGATTCGCCAGACTTCTCATCCATTGAATCTCTTGGATAGCGCTCAAGGTGGGCGCCAGATTTCCCCCGTGGCCGTTGAGAAAATAAAAAGCCCGGAAACCTTGGTTGGATAGCGATTGAATGCAGTCCATCACCAGCGCCATCCAGGTGCTGGGTCGAACACACACGGTGCCAGGAAAGTCCAAATTAAAGGCGGCTGGCCCCAAGCCCAAGGTGGGGCCAATCAACACATCGCAGTGCGCTTGCATGGCCCAGGCAATGGACTCGCTGGTGATGGCATCTGTGCCGATCAAACCTGAGGGCCCATGTTGTTCGGTCGAGCCCATGGGAAAGACGATGCCTTGTGACCTTGTCAAGTAAGACTCAATATCTGGCCAAGTGCTGAGTTGCAATTTCATTTACTCACCCCTGCCTGGCCAGTTTCACTTCTAATTTCCTGACGAACCAGGAAATGCACACGATCAGAAGGAGGTATTCAAACACCAAAAAACTGTAAATTTCCAAAGGTCGGTATTCGTTGACATTGAGTTCGTTGGCACGGCGGGTTAACTCAGGCAAGCCAATCACTGAAATCAATGATGACATTTTCACCACATAAATAAACTGATTGCCCAGCGCAGGCAGGATGACTTTGATGGCCTGAGGTGCCACGATGAACCGCATTTGTTGAATCCAAGATAAGCCCAGGCTTTTAGCCGCTTCAACTTGACCTTTGGGGACGGATTGAATTCCCGCTCTGAAAACCTCTGCCTCGAACGCACTGTCACTCAAGGCAAGGGATAAAACACCCGCGACAAAAACGCCCAGTTGCAAGCCCAGAACCACAGGCAAGCCGTAAAAAACCCATAACAAAAGTACCAGCAAGGGAATGGCGCGGAATATTTCCACATAAAACCTGGCCAAAGTTTGCAGCCCTTTGCGCTTTGACAAGGCTGCCAGCGCCATCAGCGCTCCGATCAGGACCGATAAAACAATCGCGCATATGGATACCAGCAAGGTGGCCGTGAGACCACCTGCCAGGAACTCAATGTTTGAGGCTCCCTTGTCGAGAAAGGGGTTGAAGATATACCAACCCCACGTGTAGGAGTTGGTGTTTGCAGCGCAGCCTGTGAGAAAGAAAACAAGCAGCAGCGCGCACAGGGGCCGTGTTATTTTTTCGATGACAGCCACTTGGTCTCAAGCGTGGTGAAATATCCTTCGGCTTCTTTCAAGGCGATCCAGTTGTTCAAAAAAGTCAGCCAAACGGCATCGCCTTGAACCACAGGGTATGCAAAGGGACGCTTGTTCTTCATGTCTGCTGATGTACCCACCACCTGTAAATCAGGGTAATTCTTGATCAGCGTGGCGGCTTCGACGTTGCTGGTGATGGTGACCTGGGCTCGGTTGGCCAAGACTTCTTGGTAACCCGTGGCTGGTTTTTCAACGCTGCGAACTTTGGCCTTGGGGAAAATCGATTTGGCTTGTTGTTCGAACACGGTACCCATCAAGACCGCCACGTTGACATTGCTGTTGTTGATGCTCTCCCAGGTGGGAAACTTTTTGGCATCTTTCTTGTTGATCAGCGGAACCGTTCCCGCATAGATATAAGGACTGGTGAATGCCACGGTTTTGGCCCGGGCCATGTTCAAAGAGGAACCGCCAGCAAAGACATCGTAGCGGTCAGAAACAATGCCGTTGACCAAGGTTGCCCATTCCGTGGTGACAAATTCAACTTTGACACCCATGTCTGTGGCCAATTGGTTCATGGCGTCAATGTCATAGCCCACCAGGCTGTTGGTGCTGGTGTCTTTGAAGGACATGGGGTTGAAATCACCGGTGGTACCCACGCGCAAGGTTCCGCGCTCCAGAATTTGGGTGAGTTTTGATTTGGTTTGGGCCAAAGCCGGGCCTGCGAGGCCGACCGATGTCAGAACAAAAATGGCAATGTATTTGAAAAAAGTTCGTTTCATGTGGAGATCCTGGAAATGGTGGCGCAGTTATGTATCGAAGGCTGTTTTACCATCATTTTAAACAAATGCTCGGAGCGCCCATCAATGGCGCGCTCCAACCTGACAGATGATGGCGCCTGAGTCATTGGGTGGGATGTCATGTCTGTTTTTGGCATGGGCCACGTCCATGTCCCGCGGCAGTTGAACGGCGTTTTTCACGGCCAATACCTCGGCCATGATGCTGACTGCAATTTCAGCTGGCGTTTTGCTGCCAATATAGACACCGATGGGGCCACGCAAGCGCTTCAATTGCAACTCTGTGAGGCCCATGTGCTCTTGCATTCTTTCGTGCCGCGCCAAGTTGTTTCGGCGCGAACCGATGGCGCCGATGTAAAAAGCGTCAGACTCCAAGGCCTCTAGCAAGGCCAGATCGTCCAACTTGGGGTCATGGGTCAGTGCTATGACACAGCTGCGCCGATCGGGATGGAAACTCAACACCACATCATCGGGCATTTCTTTGGTGAGTGTGACACCAGAGACAGACCAAGCGCCACTGTATTCATCCCTTGGGTCACACACCGTGACGGCAAAGCCATTGAACAAAGCCATGGTTGCCAAGTATTCGGTCAACTGCCCAGCTCCAATGAGTAGCATTCTGTATTCAGGCCCAAAGGTATTGGTTAATTTCTCACCGTCCAAATGCAAATCACTGGGCAGGGCAGAGGATTCAATGTGCACCTGACCGGTTGTCAAAAAAGTAGTGCGTTGCATCAATTGACCGCGCTCCAAGGCTTGCACCAAGTCCTGCAGCAACTGGGCGTCAGGGTCAAACTCGAGCAGCAGTTCCAGCGTGCCGCCACAGGGCAGGCCGAACCGGTGTGCCTCGTCGGCTGAAATACCGTATTTGACGCTTTGTGGTGGCCCTGAAGGAATTTCAGCCGGCTCAGCGGCGGGCAAGCCTTTTTGGGCATAGGCTTGGGTGAATCGATAAATCAAATCATCTTCAATGCAGCCACCCGAAACGGAACCCACCACTGAACCGTTGTCGCACAGGGCCATGATTGATCCCACGGGTCTGGGCGATGATCCCCATGTGCGAACCACGGTGGCCAACAGCGCACGGTGGCCTTGAACTCGCCAATCGCGCAAGCTGCGCAACACCATCACATCCAAGTTTTCCATCTCAGCGGCCTTTGGGTTGTGGGTCTGACATCAAGGACGCATCAATGACCAAGCAAGGGCACCTGCCAGAACGGCGGCGGCCAGCCACAGCCAGCGCGATGTGGGGTTTGCGGGAGGTGTTGAGGGCTGTTCAGAGTTTGAATCACTTTGCGCTTGTGCGGCATTTGATTTTTTCAGCTCTTCTTCAAAGCGTTTGAAAAAATCTTCGGCCAGGGATTTGGCCGCACCATCAATCAGGCGTTGTCCCAACTGCGCAATCTTTCCACCCACTTTGGAGTGAACGGTGTAGTTCAGTTCGCAGCCTTCTGGATGGGGGGTGAGGCTGACTTTGGACTCACCCTTGCCAAAACCAGCAACCCCACCTTGTGCCTCAAACTGCAATGCATAAGCGTGGGGCGGTTGAATGTCCATCAACTTGACGGTTCCACTGAACTTGGCGGCCACAGGCCCGATGCGCAGGGCCACACCAACGTTGTAGCTGTTTTCTTCGGTCAATTCAAACTTCTCACAACCTGGGATGCAAGCTTTGAGAATGTCTGGGTTGTTCAGGGCCGCCCAGGCTTGTTCTTGGGTGGCTGAAAGTAGGCGATTGCCTTGCATGTCCATGGTCGATATCCAATCTGTCAAGTTTTCAGTAAACGCATGATGGCCTGGGCCAGGTCTTGCAGCCGCGCCATGTTGTGAATGGCCACCGAGCCATCCGCATGGCGATGCAGTACCTGGGCACCACTGGCGATGGGCGCATAACCATCGAAGCGAAGCAATGGGTTGAGCCAGAGCAGTTTGCGACAGTGCCTTTTCAACCATGACAACTCTTGCGACAAGTCAGGGGTTGAGCCCGTGTCCAAGCCATCTGTGATCAGCAGAACAATTGTTCTGCGACCCGTCAATTGTCGCTGATGGTGGGCCCGAAGCTGACCCAAGGATAGGCCCAGGCGGGTGCCACCCGCGAAATCGGAAATTTTTTCACTGACGGCCAAAAGCATGTCATCGGTATCTGCCATCCGAAATGGGCCGGTCAGGTCCGTCAACTCGGTGCCAAAAGCAAAGACACTGCGGGGAACTTGGCGGGTGGATTGATGCAAAAAAGCCATCATCAAGCGAGCGTAGCGCTCCATTGAACCCGATACATCAATCAAAATCAACAATGGCAAGGGCTGCTTGCGGCGCTGCAAATGCGGTAAGCGGATCAACTCGCCACCCTGGCGCGCCGCATCCCGCATGGCACGCGTCCAATCCAATCGATGCCCCAATGAACCGGCTTGGGTGCGTCGCCCCTTGATGTGTGGCAACGCCAAGGGAATCGATCTGGCCAGTTGCTCAACCAAGCGGAACTCACTGGCGTTCAAACTTTGAAAGTCGGCATGGTGCAAGCGGATGGCTTGACTGGCACTCATGGCCGCATCCAATTCGACTTCATCATCTTTTGCTGGCGGGCGATTTTTGGCAGTGGCCACCGCCCTCAAGGCCTCTTGAACCCTCGCGCGTCTGGGGACCGTCGCTTTGGCAGACTCTTGGGCTTGCGGGAGCATTTGCGCCAGCAGTTTATGGGCCAATTCTGGATTTCGGAAAAAGGCCTCGAACATTTGGGCAAATACAGTCCGATCTTGCTCTTGGCCAATCATGACGCATTCCAAAGCCGCTGCCAGGTCATCTTTGCGGTCCAAGCCAATCAGCATGGCCGCTGTTTGTGCCAAGGCCATGCGCGAGCTGTCCATCGGCACGCCAGCACGCCTCAGCGCCCTGCCAAAGGCGGCAATGTTGTCGGCCAATTTGCCGGTTCTGGCGTCACCGAGTTGCATGTAACGGCACTGCTTTACGCTTAACTGGCAGCTTCGGGGGCCAATAAATCATTGATCAGGGGTTGTAAAGCGGCAATATCTTCACGCTGCTTGAACAAGATACCCGCGGTGTCGTGAACCACCTCGGGATCCAGCTGCAAGGTGTCCAGGGACACCAAAGCCTTGGCCCACTCCACACTTTCGGCGATGCCAGGGCCGCGTTGAAACGCATTTGAAAAGGGTTGGCTGCGCAGCCGCGAGACAAACAGGGCGACTTGATCGGCCAGCGTTTGGCTGGCTTGAGGCACCTTGGCGCGCAAGATGGCCAACTCTTGATCTCTCTCAGGGTAGTCCATCCAATGGTAGAGGCAACGTCTTTTGACGGCATCATGCAAATCGCGCGTGCGGTTGCTGGTCAAGATGGTGACAGGCGTGCTGTCGGCTGTGATCGTTCCCAATTCAGGAATGGTCACTTGATATTCGCCCAAATATTCCAATAAAAAGGCTTCAAAGGGCTCATCGGCGCGGTCGATTTCGTCGATCAACAAAACGGCGCCTGGGGCGGGGGTTTGCAATGCTTGCAGCAGAGGCCGGCGAATCAGGTATTTGGATTGGTACAACTCACGCTCCACGTCATCCACCTGGGCGCGGTCTTGGGCCGCCCGCATGTGCAACAACTGTGCAGCGTGATTCCATTCATACAGCGCCTCGCGCTGCTCCATGCCGTCATAGCATTGCAAACGCAACAAAGGCCGATGCAACACCTGTGACAAGGCTTTGGCCAGTTCAGTTTTGCCAACGCCGGGCTCGCCCTCCAATAGCAAAGGGCGTTGCAGGCGCAGGCTTAAAAAAACTGCAGTGGCCAGCCTGCGGTGGGCTTGGTATCCCGCACCAGCCAAGGCGTGGATGACCCCGTCAATGGAGTCCAGCGCGGGAACAGGTGTCATCCAATCGCCTGTTGTACCGCACGCTGTGTTTGCACCTTGATCAAATTGGCGCGATAGGCGGCGGAGGCGTGCAAATCGCTGTTGAGCGGGCCCGCATCAATGGCGATGTTTTGAACCGCCCCAGGTGTGAAAGATTGGGTCAAGGCTGCCTCTAAGCCGGAATGGCGGAACACACCATTGCTGGCGCCAGTGATCGCCACGCGGGCGCCATTGCCTGTTTCAGCAACAAAGACGCCGACCAATGCAAAGCGTGATGCTGCTTGCTTGAATTTGGCATATGCCGCGCGTTTGGGGATGGGGAATGCAATGGCGGTGATGAGTTCGCCGCTATTCAAAGCGGTGGCATACATGCCTTGAAAGAAATCAGCCGCTTTGATGGTTCGTTGGTTGGTATGGATGATGGCATCCAATGCCAAGACTGCGCTGGGATAGCAAGCCGCCGGATCATTGTTGGCAACAGACCCACCGATGGTTCCCATGGCACGAACTTGTCTGTCACCAATGCCGCCGGCCAAGTCGGCGAGGGCAGGGATATGCGCCTTCACATCTGCATTGTTTTCGACGGTTTGGTGTGTACACATGGCACCAATGACCAGGGTGTTGCCATCTTTTTTGATGCCTTGAAGGGCCTTGATTTGTGACAAGTCGACCAATTTCTCAGGCTGCATGAGGCGCTGTTTCATGGCCGCCAGCATGGTCTGGCCGCCGGCCAGGGCTTGCGACCCATTGGCAACTTGCTTGCTTGCCTCATCGAGAGTGGCTGGGCGTTCGTAGGTAAAAGCGTACATGTGGATTCCTTTGATCTTTAAGTATTGATGGCTTGAATGGCTTGCCAAACGCGATGGGGCGTTGCAGGCATGTCTAAGTTTTTCACGCCCAAAGGCGCCAAGGCATCTAAAACAGCATTCATGATGGCGGGTGGTGAGCCAATCGCACCGGCTTCGCCACACCCTTTGGTTCCCAGCGGGTTGTGGGTACAGGGCGTGCAAACATGGCCCAACGTGAAAGTGGGGAAATCATCCGCACGGGGCATGGTGTAGTCCATGAAGGAGCCGGTCAACAATTGCCCTGTCTCTTTGTCATAAACGCAATTTTCCATCAAGGCTTGGCCAATACCCTGCACCAAGCCCCCATGGACTTGGCCCTCCACAATCATGGGATTGATGATGGTGCCGAAATCGTCCACAGCGGTGAAGCGGTCAAGCTTCACGACCCCAGTAGACGGATCCACTTCGACTTCGGCAATGTAGGTGCCGGCGGGGAAGGTGAAGTTGGTGGGGTCATAGAACGCTGTTTCATTCAATCCCGGCTCGAGTTTGTCCAGCGGGTAGTTGTGAGGCACATAGGCGGTCAGAGCCACTTGTCCAAAGGTGATTTTTTTGTCCGTTCCTTTGACATTGAATTCGCCATTGGCAAACTCAATATCGGCATCGGATGCCTCCATCAAATGGGCCGCAATCTTTTTCGCTTTGGCTTCAATTTTGTCAAGGGCGCGCATGATGGCTGCCCCACCGACAGAGATCGAGCGTGAACCGTATGTTCCCATGCCAAATGGCACCCTGCCTGTGTCACCGTGGACAATGTCCACAGCTTCTACGGCGATGCCCAATCTGGCAGCCACCACTTGGGCAAAGGTGGTTTCGTGCCCTTGACCATGGCTGTGTGAGCCGGTGAAAACGGTCACGCTGCCGGTGGGGTGCACGCGAACTTCACCACACTCAAAAAGTCCGGCCCTTGCACCCAGTGCGCCTGCAATATTGGAAGGGGCAATGCCACAGGCCTCGATATAACTGGAGTATCCGATGCCACGCAATTTACCTTTGGATTTGCTGTTGTCTTGACGTTGCGCATAACCCGCCACATCGGCCAGTTTTTGTGCCTCGTTCATGCAGGCGTGATAGTCACCGATATCGTATTGCAGTGCAACCGGTGTTTGATATGGGAATTGGGTGATGAAATTACGCTTGCGAATTTCATCTTGCGTCAAACCCATTTCCCAGGCAGCACGGCTGACCAGGCGTTCGAGCAAATAGGTGGCTTCTGGCCGACCTGCGCCACGGTAAGCATCAACGGGTGCGGTATTGGTAAACCACGCGTCCACCTCTACGTAAACCTGAGGTGTTGTGTATTGCCCAGCCAGCAGGGTGGCGTACAAAATGGTGGGAACGGCGGTTGAAAATGTGGAAAGGTAGGCGCCCAAGTTGGCGTGGGTGTGAACGCGCAGGGCCAAAAACTTTCCGTCTTTGTCCATGGCCATTTCAGCATGACTGGCATGGTCCCGGCCATGGGCGTCACTCAGAAACGCTTCTGATCGGTCACAGGTCCACTTGATATTTCGATTGAGCTTTTTAGACGCCCATGTCAAGCAAACGTCTTCGGCATATAAATAAATTTTGGAGCCGAAACCGCCGCCCACATCGGGGGCGATGACCCGAACTTTGTGTTCAGGCAAACCCATGACGAAAGCCGTCATCAGCAAGCGCTCCACATGGGGGTTTTGGTTGGATACCCACAGCGTGTATTCATCGTTGGCGCGGCTGTACGAGCCAATGGCAGCACGCGGCTCCATGGCATTGGGAACCAACCGGTTGTTGATCAAATCCAGTTGGGTCACATGGGCGGCATTGGCAAATGCGGCGTCCACTTGTGCCTTGTCACCGATGGCCCATTTGTAACAGTGGTTGTCAGGTGCTGCATCGTGCAAGGCGGCGGCGCTGCTCGCTTCGCGCACATCGACCACAGCCGACAAAACATCGTACTCAACGGACACGAGTTCGGCTGCGTTTTTGGCCTCTTCCAAGGTTTCGGCGACCACCATGACCACATGGTCACCCACATAGCGTACTTTGTCGTGGGCCAAGATGGGGTGGGGCGGTTCTTTCATGGGCTGACCATCGGTATCGGTGATCAACCAGCCACATGGCAAACCATTGATTTTTGCGTCAACCACGTCTTGGCCGTCCAGTATGCCAATCACACCAGGCGCAGCAAGGGCAGCTTTTTTATCAATACTTTTGATCTTGGCGTGTGCATGCGGCGATCGCACAAAGACGGCATGTGACATATTGGCCAAGTCAATGTCATCTGTATATTGGCCAGCACCGGTTAAAAAACGGTAGTCCTCTTTGCGCAAGAAGGACTCTCCAATGTGAGGAAGTTTTGAGAAATCTGATGCACCCATGGTTGTCTCCTGTGGTTTCTTTATTTCAAGATTTCATGGCTGCAGCACCTTGCTGCACGGCCTTGACAATATTTTGATAGCCGGTGCATCGGCATAGGTTGCCCTCCAGTTGTTCGCGAATCACTTGCTCGCTGGCATTGGGATGGCGTTTGCACAGGTCTATCGCGCTCATGACCATTCCGGGGGTACAAAAACCACATTGCAGACCATGGCAGTCTTTGAAGGCGGACTGCATGGGGTGCATGGTCCCATCTGCATCGGCCAAACCCTCAATGGTGGTGACTTGCGCACCCTGGGCTTGTGCCAGCAAAACATTGCATGACTTCACGGCATTGCCGTTCACGATGACAGTGCATGCGCCACATTGGGCCGTGTCGCAGCCGACGTGGGTCCCAGTCAGTTTTAAGTTTTCGCGAATGGCCTGAACCAATAAGAGGTTGGGTGCTGCATCAATTGTTCGCGCCCGTCCGTTCACGGTGATTTCAACCTTCATTGCTGTCTCCTTGGGAAAAATATATGGGTTTGATGGTGGATTATCGTGAAATCAGTAGACCACCGAATAATGGGAAAGGTTTTAGTGAAAACCCTGAATCGACTTGCCACGCTTTCGGACTGAGGTTTGAATGCTCTTTAAAGTCAATTGTGATTGTTTCAGAAGAAGGGGTAGACTTGACTGTGAAGTCCGCACGATGTGGACCCATATTCCGAGGAGTTTCACATGGCAAAAGGTCAACAAAAGTCCAACAAAGAGAGCAAAAAGCCTAAGAAGGATACCTCTGCGCCCAAGGCCATGACAGGTGAGCCCATGCGGGCTGCGGTGACCACGGTGGTCATGCCTCGCGGTAAAGAAAAAAACAAGTGAATCCTTTCAGGAGAGCCACATGAAGCGACGCGATTGGATTCAGACATCGGCAGGTGCCTTGGGTGGAGCCGTTTTGACAGGTTGTGCCTCGGTCAATGCCCACAACAATGCACAGACACCTTTTCAGCTGTCAGTTCCAGTGGTCCCGATCGCCGAATCCAGCCAAGTTTTTCCAATTCATCGGACCTATTGCATCGGTCGTAACTATGCTGCGCATGCCCGTGAAATGGGCTCTGACCCCACACGCGAGCCACCATTTTTTTTCCAAAAACCAAATGATGCGATCCAATATGCTGCGGTTGGTCAAACGCTAGACCACCCCTACCCAAGCCTGACCAAAAATTATCACTATGAGGTTGAATTGGTCGCCGCACTCAAAAGTGGAGGGCGTGATATCCCGACATCGAAAGCCCTTGAGCATGTTTTCGGGTATGCCTTGGGCCTTGACATGACCCGTCGGGATTTGCAACGCTTTATGGGGGACCAGAAAAAACCCTGGGAAATCGGTAAAAGTTTTGATTTGTCTGCGCCAATTGGCCCCATCCACAAGGTTGAAAAGACAGGTCATTTCACCCAGGGGAAAATCAGTTTGGCTGTCAATGGGGTGGTGAAACAAAACGCGGATCTGGCTTACATGATTTGGAGTGTTGCTGAGCAAATCGCCAAACTTTCCGAGGCTTTTGAATTAAAAGCTGGGGATCTGATTTTCAGCGGTACCCCTGAGAACGTGGGGCCCGTGGTTCGCGGCGATGTGATGTTGTGCAAGATCGATGGTCTGCCGGACTTATCTGTTCGAGTCGTTGGATGAAATACATATCTCATGGTGTGGGTGGGGGCCCCGAAGTCCTGGTGTCGGCGCAAACCGATAAGCCGGTATTGAAGTCCGGGGAAGTTTTGATCAAAGTCGCTTTCGCGGGTGTCAACAGACCTGATTGCGCCCAACGCAGCGGAAGATACCCGCCACCCAAGGGTGCTTCACCCATCATGGGCTTGGAAGTTTCTGGGCACATAGAGGCCTTGGGCGAGGGTGTCAATGGCTGGTCTGTGGGGGACCGGGTTTGCGCTCTGTGCAATGGCGGTGGATATGCTGAATTCGTTGCTGTTCCTGCCTCGCAAGCTTTGCCAATACCCCAGGGCCTGGATTTGTTGCAAGCGGCTGCTTTGCCTGAGAACTATTTCACGGTGTGGGTGAACTTGTTTCAACGCGGGCACCTGAAAGTCGGTGAGACCTTATTGGTTCATGGCGGCTCCTCAGGCATCGGTTTGACGGCCATTCAGCTGGCCAAAGCATTTGGCGCCACCGTTTACTGCACGACGGGCAGTGACGAAAAGAACATGGCTTGTTTGAAGGCTGGGGCCGATGCGGCGATCAACTACAAGGCACAGGATTTTGTGACCGAAACTCTTGACCTGACCGAAGGAGAAGGGGTAGACATGGTTTTAGACATGGTCGGGGGAGACTATGTCGATCGCAATTTAAAAGCCTTGGCGGTTGAAGGTCGATTGATCCAAATTGCATTTTTGCAGGGCGCCAAAGTGCATGTGGACCTCACCTCTTTGATGGTCAAGCGGATTGCCTACACAGGTTCCACCCTCAGGCCGCGCTCCATCGAAGACAAGGCCCATATTGCCCAGGCATTGCAAGACCATGTTTGGCCTTTGCTGGGCCAAGGTAAGGCTTTGCCCATCATTTATCGTGTTTTTGATATGAACGATGCTGCGCTGGCCCACGGTTTGATGGAGTCTTCAGTGCATATCGGCAAGATCATGCTGAAGGTACATGGCGACGCGAATAAATGATCACTTTGATGAGTAGGCCGATCTTGGTATTTTTTTTACAAAAAAGTTGTGTCGACCCGACAAAAAATTAACCCCAAGTTTGCATATGGCCCACAAATGAGCCCTACAATGATTACACTTTACCAAATCTTCCACCCAGAATTAAACAATTTTTGAGTCTTGACCGACTTTATTGACCTGAAAGATAAACATGTCGAATGCACTGTTAGACAGCCAAAGCATTACCATTGGTCAAGGTGTGACCTTCAAAGGTTCGCTGAATGTTCCCAGCAAAGCCGTGATCAACGGCA
>Ga0214919_10009420_pt1 | contig 12593 bp, 12 predicted proteins | sample LL1503_MetaG_FD_177994 | JGI IMG/M metagenome (GOLD analysis project Ga0214919, IMG submission 177994) | Freshwater microbial communities from Lake Lanier, Atlanta, Georgia, United States - LL-1503 | ecosystem: Environmental > Aquatic > Freshwater > Lake | place: USA: Georgia | collected...
CAATCCATTCTTTCTTGGGTACGGCACGCACCACTTGCGAGACCATACCCGCTTCGCTGGACTCGACGATCTTGAAGCCACCCAGGCCGAAAGCATTTTTCTTGATCATGTCCAAAATCAGGCGGTTGCCGTCGTTGCCCGGCTCGATGCCGTAAATCTTTTTGCTGAACTTATCGGCGTTTTTCGCTAGGTCTGCAAAGGTTTTGACACCAGCTTCGGCCACATAGTCAGGTACGGCCAGCGTGTACTTCGCGCCTTCCAGGTTGGCGCCAATGGTTTCCACCGAGCCGTCGGCTGCATAGGGCTTGATGTCGCCTTCCATAGACGGCATCCAGTTGCCCAGAAACACGTCGATCTTTTTCGCCTTCAGGCTGCTGTAAGTTACCGGCACCGATAGCACTTGCGCTGTAGGCTTGTAGCCGATGCCCTTGAGGATTTCGGACATCACAGCGGTGGTGGCGGTGATGTCGGTCCAGCCGACATCAGCAAAGCGCACCGCTTGGCAGGACGCGGGCTCAGCCGCTTGGGCTTGGCCTACCAGCGAGAAAGAAACGGTAAGCGCAGCGGCGGCGAGGGTGAAGGGGCGGGTAAACGGGGAAGTGTGTGACACGCGAGTCTCCTTGAAAGGTGGTTTTAGTCCATGCCGGGTGCCGGGATGACCCGGGGCATGCACCAGCAAGAAATTTCATGGTACACCGACTGCGCTCCGAAAACACCGCCAGCGCGCAAATTTGCGGCCACCATGCCATCATCCGCTGCTCAATACAATCGACGAGCCCCTTTTCAAGACTCCGCATGACCACTTCCAGCACCAGCGCCGACGCCCACCCGCCCAGCCAAAACAGCGCATTAGCGCAGGAGTTTGTGCAATTTGCCATCGCCGCAGGCGTATTGCGCTTTGGCGAATTCAAAACCAAGGCTGGACGAATAAGCCCCTATTTTTTCAATGCCGGTTTGTTTGATGACGGCGCCAAGCTGGGCCGGCTGGCGCATTTTTATGCCCAGGCTTTGCTAGCCAGCGGCGTGCAGTTTGATATGTTATTTGGCCCGGCCTACAAGGGCATTCCGCTGGGCGCTGCGGTGGCCGTCGAGCTGGCGCGGCTTGGCCGCAATGTGCCTTTTGCCTACAACCGCAAAGAGGCCAAAGACCATGGCGAAGGCGGCACCCTGGTAGGCGCGCCCTTGCAAGGTCGGGTGCTGATCGTCGATGACGTGATGAGCGCGGGCACCGCAGCGCGCGAATCGATTGCCCTGATACAAGCTGCCGGGGCCACGCCGCATGCGGTGGCAATTGCCCTGGACCGCCAGGAAATGGCGACCGAAAAGCAAGCCGATAGCAGCACCCGCGATGTTCCCTATAGCGCCGTGCAATATGTGCGCCAGAACCTAGGTCTGCACGTGTGCGCTATTGCTAATTTGGATGATTTGCTGGCCTACTTGCAAACCCAAAGTGGTGGCGCCATGGGCGAACACCGCCAGCGCGTTCAGGCCTACCGCGCGCGCTATGGCGTAGCCTGAAGGCCTTCCGCCTCCCAGCTCCTAGCGTCCAAAGTTTTTTGCCAAAAACCGCGCAAGCGTTCAACCTTCTAACTAGAACTTTAAACCATGCAGCAACGTTCACTAGGCTCTTTCACCGTCAGCGCCATCGGTCTGGGCTGTATGAATTTTTGCCACGCCTATGGCGAGCCAGTGTCCGAAGCGCAGACCGAGCGCGTACTGCTGGCCTCTCTGGATGCGGGCATCACGCACTTTGATACCGCCACCTTATACGGCTTTGGCCAGTCCGAGTTGTTGCTGGGCAAATACCTGATGCCGCATCGCAAGCGCTTTACCTTGGCCAGTAAATGCGGCATCCATGCCGTCATCGGGCCGGACGGCAAAAAAGTGCGTGCGATCGATGGGCGCCCGGCCACGCTGCGCCAGAACTGCGAGGACTCGCTCAAGCGCTTGCGCACCGATGTGATCGACTTGTATTACCTGCACCGCTGGGACAAGTCGGTGCCCATCGAAGAAAGCGTGGGCGCGCTGGGCGACTTAGTTAAAGCCGGAAAAATCCGCGCTGTGGGTTTGTCGGAAGTGTCTGCCGCCACATTACGCAAAGCGCATGCCGAGTTTCCTATTAGCGCGGTGCAGTCTGAATATTCGCTATGGACCCGCAACCCCGAAATCGCAGTCTTGCAAACCTGCGCCGACCTGGGTGTGGCCTTGGTAGCCTTCAGCCCGGTGGCGCGTGGTTTTCTCACCAGTGCGCCACCTGAACCAGCGTTGTTTGGCGCCGCCGACTTTCGCAAAAACATGCCGCGATTCGCGACGCAGACGTATGCCGCCAATTGCAAACTCTTGCCGCCCTTTAGCAGGCTGGCCCAAGAGGCCGAATGCACACCGGCACAATTGGCAATCGCCTGGCTGCTGCACAAGGCACCGCATATATTGCCCATCCCTGGCACCACCAGCGTGGAACATGCGCTCGAGAACGCCGCTGCGGTAGAGAAGGTAGTGAGCCCTGCAACCCTGGCGGCTTGCGAAGCCTTGATCAACAGCCAGACAGTGCAAGGCAACCGCTATCACGCGCAAGCACGCAACGAGGTAGATACGGAAGAAGTCCCAGGCACTTAAGCGGACCCAGTAGGGCGACAGAAGCAGCCAGTGCGAATTACCCTGGCCGCCTGCGATTTATCGCTTGGTATAAATCTGGTCAAAGCTGGCGCCTTCGGCGAAGTGTTCTTTGTCCGCTTTCTCCCAGCCGCCGAAGGCTTCATCGATGGTGAACAGCTTGATTTTTGGAAACTGATTGGCGTATTTGGCCTTTGCTTTTTCAGACACTGCCGGCCGGTAGAAGTTTTTGCCGGCGATATCTTGCCCTTCCTCACTGTACAAATACTTCAGGTATTCCTCGGCGACCACCCGCGTGCCTTTGCGGTCCGCGTTTTTATCCACGACGGCCACGGCAGGCTCGGCCAAAATGCTCACTGAGGGTACGACCACATCAAATTTGGCACTGAACTCTTTTTCCAACAAAAACGCCTCGTTTTCCCACGCGATCAGCACATCGCCTTGTGCTCGTTGCGCGAAGGTGATGGTCGAGCCTCGCGCGCCAGTGTCCAAGATGGGCACATTGCCATACAGCTTGACTACAAATTCTTTGGCTTTGGCATCGCTGCCGTACTTACGCTTTGCGAATTCCCACGCAGCCAAGTAATTCCAACGTGCACCACCCGAGGTTTTGGGGTTGGGTGTGATGACTTTGATATCCGGGCGGATTAAGTCATCCCAGTCTTTAATCCCCTTGGGGTTGCCTTCGCGCACCACCAGCACGATGGTGGAGGTGTATGGCGAGGCATTGTGCGGCAAACGTTTTTGCCAGCCCGAAGCAATCCAAGCACCATTCTTGACGATGGCGTCGGTGTCGCCCGCCAAAGCCAGCGTGGCCACATCGGCATCCAGGCCGTCGATGATGGCGCGCGCCTGCTTGCCAGAGCCACCATGGCTTTGTTTGATGCTGAGCTCTTGGCCGGTTTTGGTCTTCCAATATTTGGCAAACGCAGCGTTAAATTCGGTGTAAAGCTCGCGCGTGGGGTCATACGATACGTTGAGCAGCGTAAGTGCCTGCTGGGCTGCGGCGAACGGGCTCCACAAGGTGCCAAGTGTGATGAGGGACGCGGCGATGAAAAGCCGCAAGCGTGTGGCCTGAAGGCCTTGTCTAAATGCTTGCATCGCATTGCTCCAAAAATGATTGAAGCGCAAATTGTGAGACCGCCCCTGCGAAATTCAAACGACTATTTAGGCATGTATTTATAAGAATAAGCAAAGAGGAATAAGCACACCACGTGCAAGCTTTAGCAGCTGCCTCGCGCCGCCTAATGCGCTAGCAAAACCCATGAGCGACCTGGCATATGGCGGAACAACTATGAGCTTATGCAACATATAAAAATAAGAATTCAATCGTTTGCGATAGAGCGCCTTGCGCTCAAAATCCGGCCTCTGCCAACCTTCCCAAACGTTCTGACGGGCTACCATGCTTAGCGAAATTTCTATCACCCAACGCAGCACTGCGCCCCAACGCTATGCCGATGCAAGCGAGCGGTTTGCCGACAAGCTGGCATGCACCGAACAAGCCTTGCGCGATGCAGCCGCGCGCTATCAGCCCCTCACCCAAGCCTCCAGTCTGGGCGCCGAAGATGTAGTCATCAGCCACTTGATTCAAAGTCTGGGACTGAACATTCCGGCCTTTGTTTTGGAAACGGGCGCATTGCATCAAGAGACGCTCCAACTCCTACAGCGCATACAGGCCAAAGCGCTAGTGCCTATCGCGGTGATTCGCCCAGACACCGATGCGGTACTTGGCTTTGTCCGGGCCCATGGCGAGGATGCGATGTACCGCAGCCTGTCGCTGCGCAAAACCTGCTGTCGCATTCGCAAAATGGAGCCGCTGCGCAAGGCCTTGCAAGGACAAAAAGCCTGGGTGACCGGCTTGCGCCAGGAGCAATCCGAAGCGCGGGCCCAAGTGCTGTTGCTCGATACCAGCGAAGAGGCGCAAGGCGGCTTGGTCAAGTGCAACCCATTGGCCGATTGGACCTGGGGCGATGTGTGGCACTACATCCAATTGCATCGCCTGGACTACAACCCGTTGCACGATGCATTTATGCCCAGCATCGGTTGTGCACCCTGCACCCGCGCTATCAGCGACGGCGAAGAATTTCGTGCCGGACGCTGGTGGTGGGAATCTGAAAACGCCAAAGAGTGCGGTTTACACGTCAAGGAGTCCAGCACATGAATGCTATCAATACCCAGGAACTACATTCGCTCAGCAATGCACAGCTCGATGCATTGGAAGAGGAAACCATCTTTATCTTGCGCGAAGTGGCTGCTACCTTTGAACGCCCGGCGCTCCTGTTTTCTGGCGGTAAAGATTCGCTGGTGCTGCTCAAGTGTGCAGAAAAAGCCTTTGGGGGTAAGGACGCAATCAGCGGCAAAGGGCGGCTGCCTTACCCCTTGCTGATGATCGATACCGGCCACAATTTTCCCGAAGTCACGCAGTTTCGCGACGACCGTGCACACGCGTTAGGCGCACAGCTGATTGTGCGCTCGGTGGAAGATTCGATGCGCCGCGGTACGGTACGTTTAGCCCATGCGGGTGAGAGCCGCAATGCGCACCAATCAGTGACTTTGCTAGAGGCGATTGAAGAGTTTGGTTTCGACGCCTTGATTGGCGGGGCGCGCCGCGATGAAGAAAAAGCCCGCGCGAAAGAGCGCATCTTCAGCCACCGCGATGCTTTTGGCCAGTGGCAACCCAAATCGCAGCGGCCCGAGCTATGGAATTTGTTCAACACCCGTTTGCGCAAAGGCGAGCATTTCCGCGTGTTTCCGATTTCCAATTGGACGGAGTTGGACGTATGGCTATACATAAGCCGCGAGCACATTGCCTTGCCCTCGATTTATTACGCGCACCAGCGCCAGGTGGTGGAGCGTCGTGGCCTGCTGGTGCCGGTGACCGAATTAACACCACCGATGGACAGCGAGACAGTACAAACCCGCACCGTGCGCTTTCGCACGGTGGGTGACATCACCTGCACCTGCCCAGTGGCCAGCACGGCGGCCAATGCCGAACAGGTGATTGAAGAAACCATTGCCAGCGATATCAGCGAGCGCGGCGCCACGCGCATGGACGACAAAACCTCGGATGCTTCCATGGAGCGGCGCAAGAAAGAAGGGTATTTCTGATGCAAGTAGCAGACCCCACACGCCAGGGCCAGGCCCCGCTGCGTTTTATTACCTGCGGCTCGGTCGATGATGGCAAGAGCACTTTAATAGGCCGCTTGCTGGTCGATAGCAAGTCGGTATTGCAAGACCAATTGGCCGGTGTGCAGCGTGCCGGGGAGACTGATTTGGCATTGCTCACCGATGGCCTAAGCGCCGAGCGCGAGCAAGGTATCACCATTGATGTGGCTTACCGCTATTTCCAAACGCCTCAGCGTAAGTTCATTATTGGCGACACACCCGGCCACGAGCAATACACCCGCAATATGGTGACTGCAGCTTCCACGGCAGATGCCGCAGTCCTGTTGGTGGACGCACTAAAGCTTGATTGGGAAAACCCGCAGCTCACCCTATTGCCACAAACGCGGCGCCATGCTTTATTGGTGCAGTTGCTGCGCGTGCCCAGTATCGTTTTCGCGGTGAACAAGCTCGATGCAGTGGCAGATCCTGTGCGCGCCTTTGACCACATTAGCCAAGCCTTGCGCCGGTTTGCGGCGCAAGCGGGCATCACCGTCACAGCCTTGGTGCCGGTGTCGGCGCTCAAAGGGTGGGGCATTGTGCAATCGGGCGCTCCCGATGGTGCAGCCTGGCCTGCCTACCAAGGACCGGGCTTGCTGGCGCTATTGGAAAGCCTGCCTGCCACACCGAGCGATGCCCATTTGCCTTTGAGCTTTGCGGTGCAGTGGGTTGAGAAACAGCACGACAGTGGTGTCACCGAGCAGGGGCGGCGCATATTTTGGGGGCGTGTTGCAACCGGGCAGTTACGCGTCGGACAGCAAGTGCGCCTTTTTCCCGGCGGCCAGAGTGCGCGTGTCAGCGTGGTTTACGACGCTGCCCGCAACCCGGGTACGGTAGTTGCAGGTGCCAGCGCCGGCATTATTTTGGACAGGGAAGTGGATGTGTCCCGTGGCGACAGCATAGTGGAAGAAGCCTTGGCTGCGCATGCCACCAATCCATTGCAAGTGACGCTGGCCTGGATGGACGAAGAGCCGCTAGTAAGCGGCCGCGCTTACTGGGTTTTACATGGCCACCGTTGGGTCAAAGCCAAAGTAGGGCATATTGCGCATCGCCGCAATATCCACACCCTGGAACAAGAGCCCGCTGACAGCCTTGCAGTGAACGAAATAGGCAGCGTCGTCTTGCAATTGCAGGAGCCTTTGCTCACATTGCCCTTTGAACAATCGCGTGCACTGGGCGCACTGATACTGGTGGATGTAAGCAGCCATAGCACTGCTGGTGCGGCCCTGGTGCAATAATCGATTTTTTGTCCGCATGCGGCCTTACGGGTCGCGACACTTAGCGAGAAATACTATGTCAATTCGCACTATTCGTTGGTCAGTCGCTTTAGGCATTGCTGCCTTTGTTTGCCAGCTGGCTTCAGCGCAAACTGTTTTACTCAATGCTTCGTATGACGTAGCACGCGAGTTTTATAAAGACATCAATACCGCCTTTGTCGCCCAGTACAAGAAAAGTACCGGCAAAGACATCCGCGTGGACCAAGCCCATGGCGGCTCCAGTGCGCAGGCGCGTGCAGTGAACGACGGGCTCGAAGCTGACGTTGTCACTATGAATACGTCCACTGACATCGAATTTTTAGCGGGCAATGGCGTGGTGGCTAAGGATTGGACGAAGCGCTTCCCGCACAACGCCTCGCCCACCAGCTCGACCATGTTGTTTCTGGTGCGCGATAAAAACCCCAAAGGCATTAAAGACTGGGACGACCTGATTCGCCCGGGCATTCAGGTGGTAGTCGTCAATCCCAAGACCGGTGGTAACGGACGCATGGCCTACCTCGCCGCTTGGGGCCAGGTGCGCAAACGCGGTGGTACCGATGCGCAGGCGGCAGACTATGTGGCCAAGCTGTATAAAAACGTGCCGGTACTGGCCAAGGGCGGGCGCGATGCAACCACGATTTTTTTGCAGCGCAATCTGGGTGATGTACTGATTACCTTTGAATCCGAAGTGGTATCCGTGGACCGCGAATTTGGCGCGGGCAAGGTCGATGCGATTCACCCCAGCGCCTCCATCGTCGCCGAAAACCCGGTCGCTGTGGTGGAACGCACGGTGGCTAAAAAAGGCACGCAAGAGGCGGCCAAAGCCTATTTGAATTTCTTGTATTCCGACGAGGGGCAGGAAATCGCGGCCCAACACGCGATCCGCCCGAGCAATCCCGCTATTTTGAAAAAATACGCAAGCACGTTCAAGCCGATTGCGCTGTTTACCGTGGAGGACTATTTCGGCAGCCCGGCCGAAGCACAAAAAGTGCATTTCAATGATGGCGGCCAGTTCGACCGGCTCTATACCGTCAAGTAAACCCTCCTGCGTATGCAAACATCAGCGGCTGGCATGCCGACAGTCTCCGGCGCCGGGCGCGGTAAAAGCTTGCGCGTTTTGCCAGGCTTTAAGCTGACCTTGGCATTCACGCTGTTTTACTTGAGCATGATTGTGCTCATCCCCTTGTCGGGTCTATTTGCCAAGACACTGACCATGGATTGGCAGCACTTTGTGGCGGCCATCAGCAGTCCGCGCGTCATGGCCTCCTACCGCTTAACGTTTGGCGCTTCCTTGATAGCTGCGCTGGTCAATACCTTGTTTGGTTTAGTCATCGCTTGGGTGCTGGTGCGCTACGAGTTTTTCGGCAAAAAAATAATCGATGCCTTGGTGGACCTGCCGTTTGCGTTGCCCACGGCGGTGGCGGGTATTTCACTCACTGCATTACTGGCAAGCAACGGCTGGGTCGGCAGCCTGCTTGAGCCCTATGGCATTGCACTGGCCTTTAACCCCCATGGCGTGGTAATTGCCCTCACCTTTATCGGCCTGCCATTTGTGGTGCGCACCGTGCAGCCGGTATTGGAAGATTGCGAGCAGGAGTTGGAAGAGGCCGCGATGTGCCTGGGCGCCACGCCTTGGCAAAGCTTTGCGCATGTGATCTTTCCGACGATCGCACCGGCGCTCTTAACTGGTTTTGCCATGGCCTTTGCACGGGGTGTGGGCGAATATGGGTCGGTGATTTTTATCGCAGGCAATATGCCTATGGTGTCGGAGATTACGCCGCTTATCATCATTGGCAAGCTCGAACAATACGACTATGCCGGTGCCACGGCCGTAGCCTCGGTCCTATTGGTGGCGTCCTTTGCCATGTTGTTTGTCATCAATGCCTTGCAAACCTGGCAGCGCCAGCGCCTGGGAGCGTCTTCGTGAGCGGGCAGGCGCGTCATCCGGCCAAGCGCGCGGCGCGCGCCGAGCCCGCCTGGGTGCGCTGGGCGCTGCTGACGCTGGCCCTGGCGTTTGTATTTTTGTTCCTCTTGCTCCCTTTGGCTGCAGTGTTTGTCGAGGCGTTTCGCAAGGGCTTGGACGCTTACCTCAGCGCGCTGGCCGAGCCCGAAGCATTGAGTGCGATTGGTCTGACGCTGTTGGTTGCGGTGATTGCTGTGCCCTGCAATGTGGTGTTTGGCGTGTCAGCGGCATGGGCGATTGCCAAGTTTGAATTTCCCGGCAAGTCCGCGCTTACCACCTTGATTGATTTGCCTTTTTCTGTTTCACCGGTAGTGGCCGGTCTGGTTTATGTGTTGATGTTTGGTGCGCACGGCTGGTTGGGTCCGTGGTTGATGGCGCACGATATCAAAATCATTTTTGCTTTGCCGGGTATGGTGCTGGCGACGACTTTTGTGACCTTTCCTTTCGTGGCGCGCGAGCTTTTACCTCTGATGCAATCGCAAGGTACCGACGAAGAGCAAGCCAGCATCGTGCTGGGCGCATCGGGTTGGCAAACCTTTTGGCACGTGACGCTGCCCAATATCCGTTGGGCTTTGATTTACGGAGTCATCTTGTGCAACGCCCGTGCCATGGGCGAGTTCGGTGCGGTGTCGGTAGTGTCCGGGCATATACGCGGGCAAACCAACACCATGCCCTTGCATATCGAGATTTTGTACAACGAATACCAATCCGTCGCGGCCTTTGCCGTGGCCACTTTGCTTACGCTGCTGGCGCTGGTGACCCTGGTCATCAAAAGCCTGGCAGAGTGGAAATTTGAGCGCCAGCAACGCGTCGCCCAAAGCCTGTCTCCCGAGCGTCCTGTCAGCCCTTAAGGCCACTTCCCTATGAGTATTTCTATTGACCGTGTCAGCAAGCAATTTGGCAGCTTCCAAGCCTTGGACGATGTGAGCCTGGAGATTGCATCGGGTGAACTGGTCGCCTTGCTCGGGCCTTCTGGCTGCGGTAAGACGACCTTGCTGCGCATCATTGCTGGTTTGGAAAGTGCCGATGCCGGTAGCATTTATTTTTCTGGCGTAGATGCCACTGGCGTGCACCCGCGTGAGCGTAACGTGGGTTTTGTGTTCCAGCATTACGCATTGTTCCGTCACATGACGGTGTTTGACAACGTAGCCTTTGGCCTGCGTATGCGCCCGCGTGCCAGCCGTCCCACCGAAGCGCAGATCAAGGACAAAGTGCACCAGTTGCTCGACCTCGTGCAACTCGATTGGTTGGGTGATCGCTTTCCGGCCCAACTATCAGGCGGACAGCGCCAGCGCATAGCCCTGGCCCGCGCGCTCGCGGTAGAGCCGCAAGTCTTGCTTCTGGATGAGCCATTTGGTGCACTTGATGCCAAGGTGCGCAAAGAGTTACGCCGCTGGCTGCGCCGTTTGCACGACGAGTTGCATGTCAGCAGCGTATTTGTGACCCACGACCAGGAGGAAGCGCTGGAAGTGTCCGACCGCGTGGTGCTGATGAACCGCGGCCGTATCGAGCAAGCGGGCACACCGCAAACGGTGTGGGAGCAACCGGCCAGCCCCTTTGTATTTAGCTTTTTGGGCCAGGTCAACCGCTTGCAAGGACATATCGAAGATGGCAGCTTGCGTATTGGCAAAGACCATGCGCGTATTGCCTGCCCGCAATTGCCGCAGACGGCGCCGCAACAAGCGGGCTATGCCTTTGTACGACCCTACGAACTGGAACTGCGCCTTGCCGCTGCGTCTGGTGCAGGCGATGCCACCGGTTGGATCACGGGGCAGGTGCAACGCGTGCTGGCCGCGGGCCCGTTGGTACGCCTAGAAATTACGCCGCAGGATGCGTCTATCCTGCCCCAGGGCGAGGTGCTGGAGGTACACCTAGGCTTGCAAGCATTTGCTGCTATGCCGCTGCGCGAGGCTGACCCGGTGCAGTTGCGGCCGCGCGGGGGGCGGGTATTTTTGGCTTGACTTGGGCGTAGGGGCCAACTTCACCCCGCCGCTAGCTTGGCATATACTTTGGTATCTACCATCGTTCACCGGGAGGTTTGCTGTGTCCCAAGCGGCCAAACTATTTGCCAACGGGCGCAGCCAGGCCGTGCGCCTGCCCGCGGCATTTCGATTTGATACGACCGAGGTCTTTATCCGTAAAGACCCGCTCACCGGTGACGTCATCCTTTCCAGGCGACCGCATGACTGGGACGGATTTTTGGTGGCTGTGCAAGCGATCGAAGATGCCGATAATTTTTTGAGCCCCGCAGAGCGACTGGCCCAAGGGCACATGCCATCGCCTGACCGGGACCCTCTGGATGGGATTTCAAAGTCCGCTGGGCACTGAACATCACCATGCCTAGCCTCTACATGCTGGACACCAACACGGTAAGCCACCTCATCAAGCGCCAGCCCCAAGCTATTGCGCGCTTATTGGACGTGCCTATGCACAGCGTATGCATATCCGCCATCACGGCGGGAGAGTTGGCCTTTGGCCTGGCCAAGCGCCCGCAGGCCATGGCTTTAAGAGAAGCCGTCAACGAGTTTTTGCGCCGCGTGGAAGTGATGCCTTGGGATGACGCCGTAGCGCAAACCTACGGCACGCTTCGCGCAGAGCTAAATAAAAATGGTACGCCGCTGGCCGCATTAGATTTGCAAATTGCGGCGCATGCATTGCATTTGAAAGCCACGCTGGTGAGCAATGACAAAGCGTTTGCGCAAGTTGGTGGCTTGGTAGTGGAGGATTGGGTCAGCTTGCGAACCTCCGCAAGCCAATGGAGTCGATAGCCGAAAACTCCAACAGGAAGTTAGCTGGCTGTCCAACCCCGATGTCTATTTGGCAGCCGGTGACCGACGATAGCTCAGCTCAATTTCTTGAGCAGCAAGGCATTAACCTGCGCTGGATTGGCTTTGCCCTTGCTAGCTTTCATGATCGGGCCGACCAAACCGTTCAAGGCCTTGGTGTTGCCAGCTTTGAACTCTTCCGCGTTCTTCGGATTGGCGGCCAACACCTCGTCGATGATTTTCTCTAGCTCACCGGTGTCGTTCATTTGTTTAAGACCTTTGACATCGATGAGAGAGTCGACAACCGAAAGCGCATTAACTTTCGAAATTTCGATACCAGATGCTACCCATAGCGAGTCAAACAGGGTTTTTGCAGCACTATGGTTAATTTGTCCTTGAATAATTCTCGTGACTACTGCAGCTAGGGTTTCAGCACCAACAGGACATTCAGAAATCAAAACGCCAAATGTATTTAGACGAGCTGACAATTCGACCATGGCCCAGCTTGCTCCCTTAGCACAGGACTCCTGAAACTGAGATTGGCTCCCCAAGTTCTGCCACAGCGTTTGATAGAAATTTTCAAAATAAATTGCTTTTGAACGGTCGGACGTAATTGCATCTGCAAACTGCTCGGGTAGCACGTAATCGTGCACAAAACGAGCTGCCATGACTCGCGGTAACTCGGCCATCTCGCTGCGCACACGCTCCACCCATTCACGCGAGATCACCAGCGGCGGCAAATCCGGGTCAGGGAAATAGCGGTAATCGGCAGCGTCTTCTTTGGTGCGCATGGCGCGTGTTTCGCCGGTGTCCGGGTTGAACAAGACAGTGGCT
>Ga0214919_10009421_pt1 | contig 12592 bp, 12 predicted proteins | sample LL1503_MetaG_FD_177994 | JGI IMG/M metagenome (GOLD analysis project Ga0214919, IMG submission 177994) | Freshwater microbial communities from Lake Lanier, Atlanta, Georgia, United States - LL-1503 | ecosystem: Environmental > Aquatic > Freshwater > Lake | place: USA: Georgia | collected...
GCTAAAGATTTAAGAAATAATGCTGCTTTGCAAAAAGAATTTATGACCTGGGATCATCTCGCTGGAGAAGGCTTGAATAAAGAAATCTGGTGAGAATTTTTCATGAAATTAACGGGACGAATAGAAGATTTGCCCCTCCACCATCATTCTTAGAAAGGCCTATCCAAACAACGCCTCCAGGGTCACCACGCCTGAAATCAAGTCTTCAGAATATTTATTTTCTTTCACACCATTGGCTGAAATCAGCGCCATGAAAATTTCTTTATGTGTCTTAGTCACCGCTTTAAAAACATCGATCTTTCTTTTTAGAACTTCTGCATAAGCCTTATCAATTACAAAAGGCGCTTGGGTATATTTAATTTCACACAAAGTAATCGCGTCATCGCTGCGGTCTATTAACAAATCAATTTGAGCGCCTGCTAATAACTCAAGATCTTCTTGCTCCACATTTTTTTTATTTTTACTCACTCTCCAAGTCGAAATACTTTCAGCCGATTTTAAATTTAAACCCGCAATAATCTGTCCAATATGTTTTCGACAAATCGCTTCAAACGCATAACCTGCCCACACGTGATAACTAGGCTTTTGCGTTTGCTTTGCCCAAAAATCAGCCAATCTTTCTTTCGCTTTTGAGCTCTCTAGCCAAGACAAATAAAACAAGCAAAATTCATCAATCACCTTGTAATAAGCCCCTCGCTCCTTACCCCAGGGCGTGTAAGAAATAATAAAATTAGTTTGCTCCAGTTGCTCTAATTGATCCGAAAGCCTTCCACCACCTGGCGAACATTGAGAGTTTTCTTCTAAAGAAACACGATCCACCCCTTCTTTTTTCGAAGCAATAATCTTTATCAACTCTTGGTAAGCCTTGGCATTTTTAAATAATGATTTAAATAATTTTGTAAATTCATCAAGCAGCGGCGCATTAATATCACAGAGAATCTTTTGAATATTTTCAGTCGCCGTCAGCCCCTTCTCGACATAGCTTAAGTAATAAGGCACCCCGCCCAGTGCCATATAGAGTTCTAAAATTTGGCCTCGCTTTAATTTAATTTCTCGGGATCTTAAGAACTCTTCTGTCTCAGCTAAATTAAACGGCGATAACTTCATCTCTGCCGTACAACGATTATGAAGCCCCCCGGAGTTATAAATAATATTTTTGATTAACCAGGAAGCACTCGAACCACAGACCACTAAAATAATGTTTGAGTGTCGGGACCAATGATGATTCCAGTAATAATCCAAAGCTTCCAAAATTCCTGAACGCGCTGTGGCAAGCCAGGGGAGCTCATCTAAAAAAATAACAATTTTCTCTTCTGTTTTTTTTGTTATCTCTTTTATTTCTCTCGCCTCAATAAATTTCGTCAAGGTTTTAAAAGCCTCCTCCCAAGACTCTAGAGGCTTCATCTCAGCACCTTCTGTAAAAACCTGAGAAAAAGACTCTGAAAAATGAGCCAACTGTTTTTTCAAAGTCCCCTTCTGGGAACCAGTCACCTGAAAAAATACGGCAGGCTTTGTTTTAAAAAACTCTCGAATCAAAAAAGTTTTACCAATCCGACGACGACCGTAGAGCACTACAAATTCGGCTTCTTTAGATTTATAAATTTTTTCTAAGCGCTGAAGCTCTGTTTTTCTGCCAATAATCATGGAAAATTTCATGCCTTATTTTTTTGTAATTTTATAAATTATTTAATATTTAACGGACAAATATAAAGACATTATAATTGTCCGCTATTTAAAATATCAATATTAATAAAATAAAAACTATATAAATCAATAAAATATATCAATAAATTTTAATTTTTAACGGACAAATATAACAACTTTATAAATGTCCGTTAAAAAAACACTCCCCCTCTCTGCCCCTCGATTTCATCTTCGGGTCTGTCTCTCCCACGAGGGGAGAGACGAAATCATGATTGGGAAAATCTAAAAAAATACTCCAAAAACTCTCACAACAATTTCAGCGTTTAACCCCTGTGCACTGATAGAAAATTATGAGTTCTGCTTGTTATAGTCACTCAGAATTTAATCACTTAAACATCGACTAAAACTAAAGGAAGGTTCTCCATGTCAGCACATCTCACCAACCCCTTTGAAGACACTCAAAGTAAAATTAAACAACTTAAAGATGATATTAAAACAGGCCTTCTTGCTGCCTTTACGATCTATTACATTAATGAACGTCACAAGATGGTTGAGTCCCGAGGTCGGGCCCTCCAGGCTTTTCTCACAGGCATTACACTTCCTAACAATACCGGTTCTCTCTTCTCAAAACCTCGATGTGATTTCAGCGCCACAACCACTTGGTCTGGCAACGGCCGACCCGACGATCTTGAAAATTTATTTCTCAACTATGAATCTCTGATTTTGGCTTGTGACAACGAATCTGGCGGATTAGGTAAAAGCAGCTTCGCCAAACTGATTCAAAAAACTGTGGGGCACTTGATACCCCCCAAAGGACCTCATCGGGACATATGGATCAGTGCTGAGAAAAGCTGCATGGCAGCTCGCGTACTAGCACAGCAGAACGCTGAGACAACAAGAAGAGATGGAGATAAAGACGGATCGGACGACGAATGGGAAGAGACAACCACCACTCATGGACTCCCTCCAACCATGCCACCCGGTGGGTTTCAGCCTTCTTACGGAGCACCACCTGTCGGATATAGCCCAGCCGCTTATGGGGCGCCACATCCTGGATATGGCTACCCTGCTGGAACAGGCGTTTATGGAGGACCTCCTCCTCCTTTTGGATACTCACTCCCTTTCCAACAACAGCAACCAGCTCCCTGGGGCGCTTCCCCCCTTAACAGCTCAACGACAGTGACAAGAAGGATTGTCAGATCGGGTTCTTCACGCTCACTCGGCTGATATATCTTCGGATGAGCAAAGGGCGAAAGCTATGCTTCGCCCTTATGCCTTCAAAAAAAATCCTGGATACGTAAAAGCCTTTTCTAAAAGCATGATCTCTTCTTCATGCACTCCAGCCCGAGCAAAAATAACTCGCCATTGGCTATTTATTATTTCAATCAGGCTGAAGAGGATTTTTCGGCTTCTTCCGATTCTTCTTTGTTTAATAAAACGAACTTAAATCAGTTATACGTAAAATATAACGAACATATTGGCGCTTTTCTTACAAATCATATTCGACTAAGACTGGCGCATGATCTGAAAATCTCTGCGCTTTATAAATCTCGACTTTTTTAATCTTGTTTTTTAAATCTGGCGTAACAATCTGATAATCAATTCTCCAGCCGATATTATGATCCCAGCATCTTTTTTGACGCGCGGACCACCAGGTATATTGATCAGGTTCTTGATTTAAGACCCTAAACGCATCGACCCATTTTTCCTGATTTAAAATTTGATCTAACCAGGCCCGCTCTTCTGGCAAACAGCCCGAACTTTTTTGATTAGATTTAAAATTCTTAATATCAATTTCTTTATGAACAATATTCCAGTCGCCACAGACAATAAAAGACCGTCCGGAAGCCATTTGGTTTTTTAAAATATTTTCATAGATGCCCATAAATTTTATTTTTTCGACTTGCCTTAATTCGCTACTAGATCCTGACGGCAAATACAAAGAGCAGATAGATAAATTCAAATCATCAAAATCAACTTGAACATATCTCCCTTCTGTATCTGCCAAATCAAACCCTAAAGCATGAATAATCTTGTCTGGTTTTTTCTTGGTATAGATAGCCACCCCTGAGTACCCTTTTTTTTCAGCCTCGCTGAAATATCTGAAATATCCCGCTGGATTAAATACTGGATCTAATAATTGCTGCTCATGAGCTTTAGTCTCTTGAATGCAAATAACATCTAAGTCTTCAGATAAAACCCAGTCAAAAAAGCCCTTGCTAGCTGCTGCGCGAATGCCATTGGTATTGGCTGAGATGATTTTCATAAAAATTACTATTCCTTGTTAGTTAAGCAGGGCGGACACATAGGTCCGCCCCTACACCAGACCACCCCATGTAGGGGCGGACCTATGTGTCCGCCCAATTAGAAAGAGGGGGCAAAATTCAAGCCGCACAAAATACAAGAAATCCCGCTGCCCATCTATGGAAAACAATCCTAACTTGCTATCCTTGCGCCGCTTTCGTAACCCATCAAAAAATTTTGTTTTTTATTTTTAATTATTGGAGACTCTCATGAAAAAATTGCTCGCTCTTTCTACTCTATTAACTTGCGCAGCTTTAGCCCCTCTTTCACTTTCTTATGCCGATGACAACAGCATGAACGCTAGTGCTTCTTCAGGATCCATGGCGATGACCAGCCCTGCACCTGTTGCTACTGCAGCGCCTGCGACCACAGCTACTGAACCTACAAGCACTGAAGCAAAATCAGCTGATTCAAAATCAACAGATTCTAAATCCACTGAAACCAAATCTTCAGAGACTAAAAAACATTCCACCACCACTAAAAAAACCCATCATCACAGTGCTTCTTGCTCGATGGCTGACAAAAAAGCACATGATGGAAAATGCCCTACTAAATCCAAGCACCATCATGAAAGCAGCAAATCAAAAGATGCGAATAAAGACAGTGCTAAAGACAGCAGCAAAGCTGGTAAAGATGCTAGCAAATCTGCTATGCCTTCTTCAGAACCAGCAAGCGCTCCAGTGGCTCCAGCTGCTGCACCCGCAGCGCCTGTTTCTAATAGCCCTGCTGCGTAAGCCTAATTTTCGTCTCTCCCCTCGTGGAAGAGACAGACCCAAAGATGAAATCGAGGGTCAGAGAGGGGAGATTTTTAGATTTAAAATAAAAGATCAACCTGATCACAAAGGAGGCGAACAGCCTCCTTTTTATTATCCGTCTCTAAATAAACTTTCTCTTTCCAAGCTTTTAAAATCTCTGGGTTATTAATTAATTTACTAATTTCACTGGCTAGCTTTTCAGCATTCAAATCAGCCTGGATTAAACATAGATTTATATTTTTTAAACTTAGCCATTCGGCATTTTTTCTCTGATGATCATCCACCACCCCAGGATGCGGAATAAAAATCGCAGGAATCCCAGCTAGCGCTAATTCATAAACACTCAAAGCGCCAGAACGACAAATCACTAAATCAGCCCAAGCATATTCTTCGGCAATCTCTGGAAAATAACTGACTAGCTTGACTTCATGTTGAATATTTTTACTCAAGCCTTGAGAGATTTGCTCTTGATAATTTTGCTCAGCAATTTTTATAGTTCTCTCACCTGCCTGATGGTGAATTTCTAGGGGCTCACTAATTTTAAATAAAGCCTCTGGAATAAGTTTATTAAATACTTCAGAGCCTTGGCTGCCGCCTGTAATTAAAATTTTAAAAACTTTTTGAGCTGGAACATGCTTTCTCTCTCTCAAATCTAAAATCTCTTTTCTCACTGGATTCCCAATCAACTTCACTTTTTTATTATTTTTAAAATTCTTAATCTCAAACGCCGTAAAAATCTGATCTGCCAATTTGCTCAAATATTGATTAGTCATGCCCAGCACGGCATTTTGTTCATGAATCAATAATTTTTTACCCAATAATTTTATAGCTAACCCAGCTGGCCCACTGGCAAAACCACCAAAAGAAATAACTAACTCAGCTTTGCGTTTTTTTAAAATTTTTCGGGCCTGCCAAATAGCCCTGGTTAATTTAAACGGTAAAACTAACCAACCCTTTAAGCCTTTATTTCTGACCCCTGAAATATTTAAGAGATCCAGCTCTAAATTTATATTCTTTAAATTGCTTAAAATTTTTTTCTCAAGCCCTACTTCGCTGCCGATCCAGCTGACGGAATAGCCCCGGTTAATTAATTCTTTCGCAATGGCTAAGCCCGGATAAATATGCCCGCCCGTACCCCCAGCTGCGATCACAATATTTTTATTTTTCTTCATGCTTTGCTCTGAACTTATTTTGCAGATCCACTCTTAATAAAATTCCTAAAGCGGCCATGTCGACTAATAGACTCGACCCACCATAGCTAATTAATGGCAACGTTAAGCCTTTTGTAGGTAATAAACCTAGATTCACCCCAAAATTCACGACCATTTGTAAGCCCATCCAGAAACTAATCCCATAGGCGAGATAAGCATCATAAAGTTGATGATTCAAATGCGCAGTGCGGGCAATTTGCAATCCCCGCCAAATCAAAACCATATAAAGCCCTAAGATAAAAACAGTCCCAATTAAACCTAGCTCTTCGCCAATGATGGCGAGGATAAAATCCGTATGAGCTTCTGGAAGATAAAACCATTTTTGAAGACTCTCGCCTAAACCAACCCCAAAAAATCCACCACGACCAAACGCAATTAAAGATTGGGTCAGCTGATACCCCGTGTCATATTGGCTAGCCCAAGGATGTAAAAATCCTGTTAATCTCGCCAATCGATAAGGCGATAAAAAAACCAAAAATCCAGAAGCGATGACTCCAGCCAGAATTAATAACACAAACCATCTGACAGGAATTCTCGCCATGAACATCATTCCCAGCGTCGTCGAAAAGACAACAACGGTCGCACCAAAATCAGGCTCTAGTAACAATAAAACCCCAAAGACTAATAAAATCCCCAAGGGTTTTAAAACCCCCGAAATCGTCTCTCTGACGGCAATCGTATGCTCAACTAGATACCCAGAAACATACATAACAACGCAGAGCTTCACTATTTCAGACACTTGAAGCGCAATGGGTCCAAAATGAATCCATCGTCTGGAGCCATTGACCGTTGATCCAATCCCAGGGACCAACACTAATAATAATAAAACACCCCCAATCACCAACCAGGCCCAGCGATGTTTGGCATAAATTTCTGTCGGAATAAAAATAATGATCCCAATGGCTAATAAACTTAAAATCGCGAACGCCAGCTGTTTATCAAAATAATAAAACCCAGAGTGCCCCTGATGTAGCGCCAAGGGCATCGACGCCGACGCAACAAACACTAAGCCCATCGCCAGCAGAGCAAACATAGAAAACAAAAGTGACCGATCGAGCTGCAAAATCTTGCTCCTATAAATGAGAGGGCGAGAGTTTATTCAGCACAGGCTTCTTCAACAAGCAGGGTATTTTCTTTCAGATGATTAATATTAATCGTCCCACTGATAAAACTAGTGACCCCCTGTTTCTCAAAAATAAATTTTATGGATTCTTCAAGCGACACTGCATGCCCGCTTTGCAGGCCTTTTTTAATCAAGACGCCTTTTTTATTTTGATGGGCATAGTCAATCATGACCCCATCTGCATTTTCTTTTAAATTATAAGTCAGCATGACTAAGTCACTATGATCAATCGCTAACTTTGCGCCTTCTAAAGTTTTCGTGGACATGCCAAAAGCCCGAATCTTTCCAGCCGTTTTTAATTTTTCTAAGCCCACAAATACTTCATCTTGATTAATAATTTTTACATCATTGCCATCCGAATGAACCAGAACGATATCTAAATAATCAGTCCCTAATCTTTTCAAAGATCGCTCGACACTTTTATTAATATGACTCTCTGAAAAATCAAAACTCGACAAATTATTTTCAAACTCTTCACCGACTTTCGTCTCGATAATCCAGTCTGATCTTTGAAAATTTTTCTCTAAAATTTTTCCTAAGCGCTCTTCGCTCGTTCCATAAGCTGGCGCGGTGTCTAAAAAATTTATCCCTAAATTTTGTGCCTCTTTCAATAAATCTAAAAACTCTGAATCACTAGGCAGATCAAAGGGTTTTGGATATTTAACACTGGTATTTCTACCAATTTTTACAAGCCCTAAACCTAGTGCAGATACCTTCAAATCCGTCGATCCGAGATGACGATAAAACATTTCATTCCCCCCTTTTAACCTCATAAAAATCCAAAATAAAGCATGATAAAAATTCTCTGCTAAACTCTCCCCCGCGTTATGTTCATAACCTGTAGGAGATATAAAAAATGAACGCAATCGTGAAGAAGGCAGCAAAACCTGCTGCAAAAAAAGCTACCGTCAAAAAAACTGTAGCGAAGAAACCAGCTGCTAAAAAACCAGCTGCTAGAAAACCAGCTGTGAAAAAAGCAGTCGCTGCTAAAAAACCAGCGGTTAAAAAAGCAGCGGTTAAAAAAGCTGTTGCTAAAAAACCAGCGGTTAAAAAAGTTGCTGCTAAAAAAGCAGTTGCTAAAAAACCAGCGGTTAAAAAAGCAGCCGTTAAAAAAGCAGTTGCTAAAAAACCAGCAGTGAAAAAAGCAGCAGCTAAACCAGTTGTTGCCAAACCAGCTGTTGCTGCTGTTAAAAAATAAAATAGTTCTTTATGCATTCCAAAGCGCCGCCAAAAGTGGCGCTTTTTTTATGCCCGAAAAATCAGGATTTTCTAAGCCCTTTGGTTTCTCTAAGTTCTCAATCACTAGATTCGCGGCCTGTGGCGCAAAAGTTAACTTTGTCGGCCAAACCACTTGAAAATTATTGATTTTTCGAACAAACGGCCCATCGGGTCTTGCGTTATTTTCACTCCAGACTTCGGCTCTATTAATATAAAAACTTGAAAATTCAGCGCCAGATAAGTCAACCCATGGCAATAATTTTTCTAATTCTAATTTTGCAAAAGCTATTTGCTCTTCTTGAGATCTACTCACGCCAGATTCTGCTAATTCCCCACCCAGATACCAAACCATTTTCCCATCATCTGCATAGTGAGTGGTTATAGTAATTCTGGGTTTTGTTCCAGAATCCACACAGTGCGCATAAATTTCTGGTAATTTTTTTTCAGATTTTAAATACACCATATGCAGGGGCCGTTTTTGCATTTTAATCTTTTCTAAAATCTCTAAATTTTCTAGATTTTTTAAACAATTCTCAGTGCCTTCTCCTGCCGTAAAAATAGTTTCAGCAGCTTCCAGCTTTATATTATTTATTTTTATACTTTCTAATTTTTTATCTTCGCCCCATAAATATTCTGTTTGAGAATCTTCAGCCCATAAAATTTTATTTTTATAGGGCTCAGATAAAACTTGAACTAAAGACATCACATCAAAAACCGTCTCTTCGCACTCGCAAAGACTGCCGGAAAATAATTTATTTTTAAAAACTTCTGGGTAATTTTTAGATTTTAAAACTTGCGAATCACTGGCTAATAATTTTGAAGAGATAAAACTTTTCAATCCAGAAGTTAATAAACCACGAGTCCATAAATAATGCGTCTTAGATAAAATTCGAACTTGTCTTAGATCTATTTCTCCAGAGCCTTTGACACACTCTGCCCAAACATTGGTCATTCTAGAAATCCCAGAAGCCGCTTCTGTCAAATTGCCCATCAGTGCATATTTCACTCCACCATGAATAATTCCCTGGGAGGCCATAGTTTGCACACCGCCGATAGATCTATTTTCTAAGAGCGCTACTTGGTAACCCAGTTGGCTTAATTTATTTAATAACCAGAGGCCAGCGATTCCAGCGCCAATAATAATTACATCTAATTTGATCACTTCACTCATATATAAATATCACTTCCCAAAATTTGCTTCGTCTCTCCCCTCCTCACACCCAGTGGAGGGGCGAATCTTGTATTCGTCCCAGTAGGGGCAGCAAAGAGAGGGGGAAAAATTACCCTATTTGCAACCTAATAAACTTCGCCATTTTCTCTTCATGAGTCTCTGGGAAAGCTTCAATAATGCATTCAACCGGACAGACTTCTGTACATTGCGAGCTTTCATAATGCCCGACGCACTCTGTACATAAATCCGGATTAATTTCATAAATCTCTACACCCTGGTAAATAGCCCCATTGGGGCACTCCGGTTCACAGACATCGCAATTAATACAAGCCTCTGTAATTTTCAGGGCCATTCGAAACTCCTACTTATTTTTTAGATTTCTTTTAAATTTTTAATTAGTTTTTCAAATAACTCTTCAGGCATCGTCGGCATAAATCCAGCAATATCCCCATCTAATCTCGCCACTTCACGAACTAAGCTGGAGCTAATATGAGAAAATCTCGCATCCGTCATTAAAAAAATAGTTTCTAAATTTAAACCTAAGCCAGACGCTAAATTTTTATTAACCCCTTCTAATAATTTTTCATATTCAAAATCTAAATTTGATCTTAAACCTCGAATTAAATAATTCACTTTTTGTTCTTTGGCAAAATTAATTAATAAGCCACTGAATACTTTGATTTTTATTTTATTTTCCAGGCCCTGATTTTTGATAACACTAGCAATTAACTCAAGCCTAAAGTCTGTTTCTAAAACAATATTTTTACTCGAGCCTTTCTTATTCGTCTTAGATTCGACAAGGCCAATAATCAGCTCATCGAATAAACCGACCGATCTTTGTATTAAATCTAAGTGCCCGAGGGTCATAGGATCAAAAGTTCCGGGGAATAAGCCAATTTTTCGCATATTTTCTTTATCCTTTTTACTTTTTTAGATTTTAATCAGCACTTTTTTCCCATAAAAAACTATGGCAAGTTTTAAAATCTTCTTAATCCCACGGGCATTTAATTCAGCCTGGTAATTTTCAGCATCGATTTGTTTTAGCGCCTCTTCAGCCTCTTGATTCATGATGCGTGTTTTATCCGAATCAGCGACTTTAAATTCGATAATGACGCCCAGTTTTGAAACATCTTTAGGAATAATCATAACGTCATATCGCCCAGTGCCAGACTCTCGATTAGAGATGACCTGGTGAGAGTTTTTTAAATAAACCAGCATGCCTAAAACTAAAGCATGGTAAAACTTTTCAGGGTGAGTCTTCTTTTTCCTCGTACTCAAATCAAAATAAGAGAGCGTCTCTTGTAAATAATTCGTAAAAATTTTGCTGAAAATAGCCACATTGCCAAGTAGCAATGCGTCAAACATTTCTTCGCCTTTTCTAGGGCCTGATTCTGATTTTCGTAGCCAGCTTGCAAAATAGCCTTCATAAATCCCTTTGATTTCTTCATTGGGTATTTGAATCTGGCAGATCGGATTTTGATTTGTATATTCTTTGCTCACGATTTTTAAATAACCTGAAAATAATAGAAAACTCCAGAGTGCTTCTTCGACTCGATCATTAATTTCTGGGAGAGAAATATTTTCATTAATGGGCTTTGTAATACCTCTGCCTTGAATAAGCGCTTCGAAATCAAACTTAAATTCATCAGACGCTTTAGCCATCAAATCTTCAATCAGCTGGCTCGAACCGGTTTTCACCCAGTAAGGTGCTAATTTTTTCTCTGTTGCAAAATTAATAATCGACCAGGGGTTATAAATACTTAACTCACCAAATTGATACCCGTTGTACCATTCGCGAACTGGTTCTCTTTGATTTTTTAAATCAGCCTCTTCGCAGATCCAGTCAACTTCTAAGTCTGTAAATCCAAAATAAGAGCAGTATCTTTCGGAGAGCATCGAGTGCACTTTGATATTATTTAAATCTGAAAATAAGCCTTCTTTCGACACCCGCATAATCCCCGTCAAAATACTTTTATAAACAGACGTATTGTCTTTTAAAGCAGAGCCTAGAAAGCCCTGCATCAATATTTTCATGGATTTATAAAAATCAAACTCCCAGGCGGCATGAATGGGCGTGTCGTACTCGTCAATTAAAATCCAAACTTTCTGATTATATTTTTTTTCTAAAATCATCGAGAGAAATTTTAAGCTTTGAACTAATTCTTCTTCAGAAGCCTTAGCCTTTGAAAGTCGATCAAACAGACTTAAATAAATAGAATGTTCTGACTCTACATAAGCACGCAAATCTTGATAAGAGGCAAATAGCGTTTGAATCAAAATCCCAATCGCCGCAAGCGCAGACTTGTAATTATCTTTTTTGATTTCTTTCAGAGAAATATAAATCACTGGGTATTGACCCTGATGCTTCATAATTTCTGGGTATTGGGAAACTTTTAAATCTTTAAATAAATCTTTGTTTTTTTCTATGTCTCGAATATCTAAAAAACATCTCAGCATGGTCATATTTAAAGTCTTGCCGAATCTTCTGGGTCTTGGGAATAAGAGGACATCTGACCCATCTTCCAGCAATTCTTTAATCCATAGGCTCTTATCAATATAAGTAAATTTACTATTAATAAGTTTCGCGAAATCACTCACCCCAATCCCAAAATCAACGGTCATGTTTAAAAACCCCTAGAAAAATATATATAAATATAAAATTCAAAATCCAAAAATAGGCGGGCATTTTATAGAGTGAGGGCGCTCATGGCTATGAAAAACAAAATCAAAAAAATCAAAAAACTAAATAAAAATATCTAGACTATTTGATTAAAAAAAATCCTCTTCTATTTTCAATCCCTTATTAAAAATAAGCGTAATTTAAATAAACAGGAGCTTTCATGAAATTCCAACGAACTTTAATTTCAACCCTCTCTTCCGCTTTGATTTTTACTGCAGCTCAGGGGTTTGCGTGTTCCACGCAAATATTTTCCAACACTGCCTTACTGATGGCTTGCGGCAATGGGATTTTGACATGGGATTTTTACAGAGCCTGGGTATTACGATGGATCACCAGGTGCTCATAACTGGTCGGACTGGATCAATCAATACAATGCTGGCGTTACAGATCCTGGGCGTGTTGAAATCTGATGCTGATTGCTCGAAAAATTATTAAAATGCAGGGCTCATAATTTTGGATTTGAGCAAGGGAAAAAATGCATCAAGT
>Ga0214919_10009424_pt1 | contig 12588 bp, 6 predicted proteins | sample LL1503_MetaG_FD_177994 | JGI IMG/M metagenome (GOLD analysis project Ga0214919, IMG submission 177994) | Freshwater microbial communities from Lake Lanier, Atlanta, Georgia, United States - LL-1503 | ecosystem: Environmental > Aquatic > Freshwater > Lake | place: USA: Georgia | collected 2015-03-15
GTCGTGCGGGTCGGGCTAACGGCCCAGGGCGGTCATTGGCATCTCGATATTCAGCAGCTCTTGGACGCGATCACGCCGCAAACCCGGATGGTGGTCATCAACTCTCCTAGCAACCCGACGGGCTGGACCATACCGGCCCAAGATCGCATTGTTATACTGGACCGCTGCCGGCGTTTCGGCGTCTGGCTGCTGTTGGACGACGTCTATGAACGGCTGGTTTTTGACCCTGAGCTTGCCTCCGCTCCGTCGTTCCTTGCCATAGCCGATCGTGAAGACCGCATTATCGCCGCCAATAGCTTTTCCAAGGCTTGGCTAATGACGGGGTGGCGATTGGGCTGGTTGGTCGCGCCGGCGCAGTTGGAAGCGGACCTGGGCAAAATCATAGAGTTTAACACCTCATGCGCGCCTGATTTCGTTCAGCTTGCCGGTCTTGCTGCTATTGAGCAGGGGGAGGCGCATGTGTCAGCATTGCGTCAGGGCCTCAAAGATAAACGTGATCTGCTCGCAAGGCGGCTCGGTGCACTCAAAGGTGTTACTGCACCGGCGCCTGATGGCGGAATGTATCTATTTTTCAAAATTGAAGGGCATGACGATTCTGTTGCCCTATCAAAACGTCTGATTTCAGAGGCCCGGCTGGGTCTTGCGCCGGGCGCAGCCTTTGGCCCGGAAGGTGAAGGTTGGCTTCGCTGGTGTTTTGCCGCTGATACAGCTGCTTTAAAGCAAGGGGTCGAGCACCTTCAACTTTGGCTACGCCAGTAAGGCTGGGTCATTGGCGATATTTTCTCGTCTTCTATGAGGCCGTTTCTAATGAATTCCTGGTCATCTTGGCATGGCAGGCGGCAATCTACCCTGCCTTCCCTAGCCTTGCTGACGAGTTTGAACGCTAAAGCGGAGGTTCCTCCGCTAAACTCTTGCGCAGAGTTTTCTTGTCTATCTTTCCTAAGGTCACCCTCGGAAAATCGGTGACGATACGGATCTCTGCTGGGACCTTAAAGCTCGCCAGTTTGTCGCGGCAAAAATCCAAAAGCGCCAATGTTGGATCTGAAGATAGATCGCTGACCGTGACAAATCCGATTGGCACCTCATCTAGCATGCGATGAGGTTTTCCAACCACGGCGACCTCATTGACCAACCCACTGGCTAGAAGCACGCGTTCTATCTCTGACTCAGCGACATTCTCGGCACCGACCCTCAACATGTCGCGTTCGCGGCCATCAAATACGATATGGCCGTCGGCGTGGGGCGTCACTCTGTCACCTGTTTGGAACCAGCCTTCCTCATCAAATGCGGTCTCTGTCGCTTCTGGATTATTGAGATATTCCTGAAAAAGGGAAATGCCCCGCACACCGCGCAGCCACATCATGCCGCTCTGACCAAACTCAACCGGTTCGCCCAACTCGCCGCGGACCTGGACCTCATATCCAGGTGACACTGTGCCCATAGACCCGACCCGTCCTGGAAGAGACAGGGTTGATACGATCGGAAGGCTCACGGTCTCGGTCATTCCAAACCAGCCAAGGCAGGGGATCCCAAAATTTTTCTGGGCAACAACAGGGTTGATCGAGCCTAATCCCCAACGCGTGAGCCGATGAGGCGGTATGTCTCGCCCGGCGAGGGCCTTGAGCATAAAGGGAATTTGGACGCCCCAAGTGCAGCGGTGGTCTGCCACGCATGACCAGTATCGACTGGCCGAAAATCGCGTTTGAAATACCAACGTACTGCCGGCCCATAGGGTCGATAGGTGAGAATAGGAGAGGGCGTTTGTATGATAGAGCGGAAGGCAGGTGTGGCCGATATCATCGCTCGTAATCTGACATAGGCTTGACCCCATTCTGCCGCCCCAAAGTGCATTGGCATGGGTCCAGACCACACCCTTGGGCCGGGAAGTCGTTCCGGACGTATATTGAACACTGCCAAAGAGTAGAGGCTCAGCGGGTCTGAGGGGGGCATGGCTTGGATCTCCCTCGGCGAGTTTAGAAAACAGCACTGCGCTGGAACTTGAAGCTGTCTTCAAGGCTTCCCCCGCATTAGCGTCTGTCACGGCAACCCACGACAGATGGGGGGCTGCCGTTCGCACGAGGGCCTCAAAGCCCGGCTCAGTAATTGCGAATTTGGCACCGCAATGGCCGATGAAATATTCAAGTTCGTCGGCCGAGGATTTCGTGTTGGTGGTCACAGCCACCGCGCCAAGTCGTGCACAGCCATGCCAGGCAATCAAAAATTCGATACAGTTGTCCATATGGATGACGACGAAATCGTGCTTGGTTACGCCCTGTTGCGCCAAGCCACCCGCAAACTTAACGACCGCCTCTAAGAACGCCTGGTAGGTCCAGCTTTGTTCAGGCCCTTCCTGCGGGCAAAAGATTAGGAACGGATGGTCAGCGCGAGTGGCGGCCCTAGCCTCAAGTAGCCATGGCAAATCACGGCCCACGAAGGGATGCAGTTGTCCAGGAACGATGGCGCGGCTCATATTTTCACCCATTATATGTTATCAACGCATACATAATATATTTTGCAAAAACAAGGTTCATATGTAATCTTTGATTATATCAGGTGGTCCGATTGGAGTGGGTTATGACAAGCGATTCAAAGCGTCTTGAGCGACTGGCCAAAGGCATTATGCCGGTCAACCCCGTCCTCGGAGACGATGTGCGGTGGACCATTGAGGACCGGCTGGCCTTGTACAACTGTCCAGGAGTGGCAGTCTGTTTGATCGAAGATGGCAAGGTCGCAGATGCTGCTGGATTTGGGCGTGTTGAGGTTGGCGGGGTGGCCGTTGAGGCGCAAACCATGTTCGCAGGAGCTTCGATCAGCAAACCCGTTACCGCCAGTTTGGCTTTGCAATTGGTTGAACAGGGCTTGATCGATCTTGATGCACCGATCAATCGCTATTTGACGACATGGAACATTCCAGAGAACGACTTTACCCAGGCCAAACCCGTAACCCTTCGCCATCTGCTTTGCCATCGAGCGGGTACGACGGTGCATGGGTTCGGGGCCTATCCCCAAGACCAGGTCGCGCCAAGCCTGTTGCAAATGCTAAAGGGCCAAGCCCCATCCTTGACCCCTGCGGTCATTGTGGACAAGGAGCCGGGTGGAACTGAGCGCTATTCAGGCGGCGGTACCCAGATCGTGCAGTTGTTGCTTGAAGAACTGACCGGTCTACCCTTTGCGGATTTAGCGCAAAAACGGATTTTTGAGCCTTTGGGCATGACCAGAACGACGTTTGCCCAGCCGCTTCCTGACCGGTTTCGGAACCTTTCTGCGGTTGGGCACTTGGCCGATGGAAACCCGGTCGAGGGTCGGCAAACCTTTACGCCGCAATTGGCTGCAGGAGGTATCTATACATCAGCGCCTGACTATGCCCGGTTTATGGTCGAGACGCGAAACGCTTGGCTGGGCCAAACCAATCTGTTGATGAATAAACCAACAGCTGCAGCCATGATGACGCCTCAAGGCGAAGGGGCCTTTGGCTTGGGCTGGGAAATTTTTGGCCAAGGCAAGGCAAAGCGTTTTGGGCACGGGGGATCTAACGAAGGTTTCCAGTGCAACACGGTCTGCCTTTTGGAGCAGGGCAGGGGCGGGGTTGTCTTAACAAACGGCCTCATGGGCATTCTTCTCTATTACGAGATGCTGAATGCCATGGCGGACATATATGAATGGCAAGGCTACCTCAGAGAGCCCAAGGCTATTCAGACCTTGTCCGAAGCCCGTCAAAACCTCTTTGTCGGCCGATATGATATCGTGGCCGGCATAGACCTGCCCCATATGGATATTTGGGTCGAAGATGGCCAGCTGATGAGCCATACGCCAGGTCTAATTTTCCCACCTCGTGCTATCTTTCTTGGACAAAATGATCGCTTTTTCAATCAGCAAACGCCGTCAGAAACCGCTGTTGCCTATGGAGCGGACGGCCGCGCAGAAACATTGACGGTCTATGCATCAGGCGATGTTCAAATTTTGAAAGCGGTTCGCCAGTCCGATAAGGTCACTTGAATGGCCCCAGACACAAAAGTCCGGTTAGCAGACTATAGGCCGTTCGATTTCGAAATCGGCGAGATCAAGCTCGACCTTGATCTTGATGCGCGCTGCACTAAGGTAAAGGCAAAGATACATTTCAAGCGCCGTCCAGACACTGATCTCTCCGCGCCCTTGATACTTGACGGCGACAATCTTCAACTTCTGGACGTTAGATTGGACGGCCGTTCCCTAGCGCCGAGTGAGTATGTAGCCACAGAAACGAAGCTTTCGATATTGACCCAATCGACGGATTTCGTGCTCGAGACCGAGGTCAATATCGATCCCAGCATGAATGTAAAGAAGATGGGTCTTTTTGCCAACGTCGGCAAATTAGTGACTCATTGTGAGCCCGATGGTTTTCGAGCCATAACCTATTTTCCAGACCGTCCGGACATGTTGGCCACATATGAGGTGACCCTGCATGCAGATCGTGGCCTCTATCCAGTATTGCTTTCAAACGGTGACTGTATCGCCAAGGGGCAGGAGGGTGATCGCCACTGGGCGACTTGGCGAGATCCCCATCGCAAACCGAGTTACATTTTTGCGGCGATGGCCGGTGATTTTGGCGTTCTACACGATCAGTTTCTGACCTCGGACGGACGAAGCGTGTCTTTGGCTATCTTTGCCGAACACGGCCAGCAGTCCCAGTGCCAGTTTGCCATGGCCTCCTTAAAGAAGGCCCTTGCTTGGGAACGAGACGTCTTTGGCCTCGACTATGATCTGAGCGTCTACAACATCGTGGCCTTGGCCGAATATGCCGGGGCGCAGGAAAATAAGGGACTGAACCTTTTTGGTGCTGATGGGATTATCGCTGACCCCCAGATCACCACTGATGAAGAGTTCATGCTGATCCAACGGATCATTGGTCATGAGGCCTTTCACAATTGGACCGGTAACCGGGTGACGTGCCGTGACTGGTTCCAACTGAGTTTGAAAGAGGGCCTAACTCGACTGCGCGATCAACTGTTTATGGAGGATATGCTTGGCTCAGGATCCTTCCGCATCGACCAGGTCAAGGCGCTGCGCCGAAATCAATTTCCTGAAGATGACGGACCAGCCTCCCACCCAATTCAACCGATTGAATATGTTCAGGTAAAAAACTTTTATACCAATACGATCTACGACAAGGGTGCCGAAGTCATAAGGATGCTGAGGGTCTTAGTCGGCGAAGAAAGCTTTAGCCGTTCGATAAAATTCTATTTGGACCGCTATGACGGCCAAGCGGTTACGGTAGAGGATCTGGTCCTGGCTTTTGAGCAGTTCAATGGCATTGACCTTAGTCAATTTCGGCTATGGGTGACGCGAGCGGGCCGCCCCACAGTCACAGCAAGCAGTGCCTATGAAGCCAAGTCGGGTCATTTTGGACTGACCCTATCCCAATCCATGGCAAGCAGGTCCCGCGACGAGGACCCGATGTCTATACCAATCGGATTTTCCCTGATTGGTCCGGACGGGGAGCACTTGGTCAAACCGCAGGTTTTAATCCTGAGCCAAGAGCAGCAGACCTTTAGCTTTGAGGCTCTGCCAACACGTCCCACCCCATCCTTGCTGCGTGGATTTTCTGCGCCCGTAACCCTGGTCACAGATCTGTCTGACGATGATCTTGCCCATCTTGTCGCTCATGATGATGATCCCTTCGTCGCTTGGGATAGCGCCCAAACCCTTTTGATCAGCAAGATCCGAAATTTGGCAGCAGATTGGCGATCTGGGCGTCCATTGGTCATGCCCCCTGTTTTGGACGAAACCTTTTCCCGGATTATCTCGGATACCACGCTTTCCGCGAGCTTGCGGTCACGTTTGCTTGGCGTACCCGACGAGCCGGTTTTGAGCGAGGGCTTGGCGCAGATAGATCTTGATGCCCATATGGCGGCGCGTGCCTTTGTGCGCGATCAGATTGGCAAGAACCATAGAGAAGGCCTGCTGCGTCTCTACCAGCAGAATAGCCAAATTGACCCCACTGATCGAACCGTCGAGGCCATGGGCCAGCGGATGATGAAAAGTACATGTCTGGATCTTCTGACAGCAGGACAGGATGCTCAGGCCATTGATTTGTGCTTGGCACAACTGCAGCTAGCACCCAGCATGACAGAGCAGTTTGATGCCCTGACCATCTTGAGCGATCTGGATACGCCCCTTCGCCGCCCTGCCATGGAGCGGTTCTTGGAGCGTTATAGGGATCAGTCACTCGTCGTGGATAAATGGTTCAAAGCTATGGCCCTGTCACGCGCGCCTGGTGTGATCAACGATATCCTTGATTTGGAGGCCCATCCGCTCTTCGACATCAATAATACAGCCCGTGTTCTGAACTATTTCGGCAGTTTTTTCCGGCAAAACAGGGTGACCTTCCATGATGTCAGTGGAAAGGGATATCGGTTTTTAGCCCATCGCCTATTGATGATGGACAAGCGAGGGGGTGGTAGGTTCGGCTATTTTATGCCGCAGATCGACCAGTGGCGGCGATATGATCAGCATCGACAGGATCTAATGCGTCAAACTCTTGAGCAGGTCGCTTCAACCGACGGCATCAGCGTCGCCCTTAGAGAGGCGGTTTCTCGGCTATTGGATTGAGTGCCGGTGAGGCCTGTCTGTCGCCCTTCACCGAGGGTCTTCGCCAAAATCATAGCCGGTTAGAGCTTGAAACCCGGCCCCCCTGAAGTGACCAATTGTTCTAAGTCGTTGCGTCCAAATATAAGCAATGATAACTTTAAATCCATTGATATGGGCGATGGCCGAGGTGCACATGTTTGGGTCTTCATCTAAAGCTGAAGGCTCGCTGTCGAACGCAGCGCGCATTAGTTATGGCCTGCCAGCGATGGCCCACGCATTCGTCGCCTTGCCCCTCTACACAATTATCCCGGCCTACTATGCGGGTCATACAAATGTGACCTTGGCTCAAATCGGTATGGTCGCAGGATTGACCCGAATCTTTGATGCGGTCGCCGATCCGGTCATTGGGTTTTGGTCGGATCGGATGAAGGCCCGCTATGGCACTCGAAAGCCATTTTCAGTGATCTCCATGATCTTCTGTGCCGTCTCAGCTGCACATCTTTTTCAACCGCCACCTGACGCCACCATTGTCTATTTTGGTGTCTGGTCGCTATTGCTTTATGTCGGCTTTACCTTTTTTGAGGTTCCCAATTCAGCGTGGGGGGCTGAACTCAGTCGAGACTATGCCGTTCGGTCGAAGATCGGCGTTACCAAAGCAAAGTTCAATGTCGCTGGGAGCCTCTCCACCTACCTCTTGCCTATCGCCATGTCGGTCGTAACAGGTACGGCGGCTATCGGGACAGGAACATTGTTAGGCATATCTAACGCCTATGTTTTTCTGTTCCCCGCATTCATGTTGATTGCACTCTTCGTTGTTCCAGACGGTGTTAAGATTGAAAATGGAAAAGGAAAACTTCAAGATATCGTGAAAATTCTAGTTTCATCAAAAGTTGTGATGAGATTTTTTTCAACGACTGTTCTATGGGGTTTAGGACAAGGCGTTATTATGTCTACAGTCTATATTTTTATGACTGGATATCTTGGCCTTGATAAGCAATTTCCCTATATCATGGCGACATTATTTATTTGTGAAATCGGATTTCTATCGTCCTGGTCAAAAATTATCCAAAAGGTGGACCGTCATAAGGTTTGGGCGATTGGCATTGGGGCGATGGCTCTGGTGGCACCAGTAGCTCTTCTGCTTCCCCGAGGTGGACAGGCCTTTATTCCACTGCTGCTCATTACAGCCATCAAGGCCTTCTTTTCGGCACCTGCCAATTTTGTCCCAGCGGCAATCCTTGGTGATGTGATTGACTATGATAGTTTAAAGACCGGCATCCCTAAGGCCGGCAGTCTGTTTGCCCTTCAGATGCTCCTCATAAAGATCAGCATGGCAATCGGCGGAGCTCTGGCGTTTTTCGCCTTGGATCGCGCCGGATATCGTGTCGGACAGGTCAATAGCGTAGAGGCCGATCGTTGGTTGCTCTGCATCTATATCGGCGGCCCCATGCTGTTCCACCTTGCCATGGCCTATTCGGCCTGGACCTTTCCAATCACACGTAAGCGTCATTTGGTGATCCAAAAGCGGCTCGAAAACCGAGCAAACCGACTGGAAGCCGCAGTCTAAGCGCGCCATCTGATCTGCCCAAGCCTGTCTCAAATCGATCTGAAATCAGGCAAATGGTTGGCTCCAAAGCGGCACGCACAGACCGATTTTTGCGTCTGGTTCAAGGCTAAAATCTAGCTCACCGAAATCATCATCAAAGCCAATAATATGATCAGTGTTGACATATTTCAATTTTCGCCTAGCGTCGTTGAATGTGATCACAAGTTATATTAAACCGGATCATCAAGGGTGCTGTCGTGGCACTATGCCGAATAACGGGGGGTGAGATAATGTCGTCCAAACTGACACGCCGACTTTTAATATCTGCATCAGCGGCTGTTTTAACGCTATCCGCTCAGGCCGCATCAGCGGCAGACGCGAAGAAACCAGAAGCTGACAATACCATTGTCGTCACCGCGCTTCGTCGCAATCAAACCTTGATCAACGCGCCGGTAGCGGTCACCGCTATTGAGGGCCAGGCTCTGCGAGACGCCGGGCTGTTCTCAGTCCACGACATAATGAACCTGGTGCCCAACGCGGTCATCCAAGACAGCCCCGAGGGCTTTAACGAATATATCAACATCCGGGGCATACTGATTGTCGATGTTCAGGCCGAGCCCAATTTTGGTATGTACCGCAACGGTCTCTATTCCGGTGGCGAGCGCTCCAATCTAGGCGCACAGGTCGATGTGGCTCGCGTAGAGGTGCTGCGTGGTCCCCAAGCGGGCCTTTATGGCCGTAGCGCCGTGGGTGGTGCGGTCAACATCATCTACGCGACACCGACCAAGGATTTTGGCGGCTATGTGCGAGCAAAATATGGCTCATATGATCACGCGGAAATGGAAGCGGCCGTAAACCTGCCGCTAAATGCCGACGCGGCCCTAAGGGTGACCGCTTGGCATTATGGCCAAACCAAAAGTGAGATCTACAACACAACCCTAAGCGAATATGTTGGAGCTTTTTCAGATCGCGGCTTGAGGGCGGGTTTGAATTACGACCTAACACCGAAACTCAACGTACAATGGATGGCTGAATATCAAGACTATTCGGGACCATCTCTAAAGACGTATGCTCCAGATGGTATTGCAAATTCTATATTAAGATCACCTAAAGAGACTGTTGATCGTATTCAAAGAGATACAAGATCGGATGCGAACAAAACAAATCTCTATATCAGCCAAAAAATCGCCTATCAGTCAGAGGTCGGTGAATTAGCGGTCAATCTGTCCTATAGAGACTATAGCTTTAATTCAATTCAGGATTCTGATCAGACGGCTATTGGCGCTTCCACTGCAGCGGTACCAATTAAGACGGCGCACACAGAGATCCTGCGAGATGAGGGGGTCAAAGACATTTATTTTGAAGGACTATGGACGTCCAAGGATGATCGGCCTCTGACATGGATTGTCGGTGCCTCCTATTTTGACGAAAAGTTCGATTTTGCTCGCAACATTCAGGTTACCCGAAACTGGAACTCTTACGGCACCACTTGGGGCACAAGAATGGTTCCGATAGGGTTTCCGAAAGCGGGGACGCAGGTCCATACCAAATCGGCGTCCGTCTTTGCGACGGCTACCTATAAGGTTGACGACCATTGGTCGGTGGATGGGGGTTTGCGTTGGACGAGAGATCGCAAATCCCTCGAGTTCCATCAGGGCATTATGCCGACAGGCGATCCAGGGTTTGACGCTTGGGCAGCCAACAATTACGCGGCAATCTATCCAGTCTATAATATTAACATTCCTGAAGAATTTTCATTCACCGCGCCAAGCCTACGGCTAAAATACAAGGCCAATGAAAATCTCAATTTTTACGTCAGTTACAGTACTGGTTTTCGACCAGGTGCGTTCAACCTGTCTCCAACGACCCGCGACACGATTCCTTATGGGATGGAGACGGCCAAAAGTTATGAGTTTGGTTTGAAGTTGAGAGCCTTGGATGGCCGACTTGATGCCAATTTTGCGGCCTTTAAGATGGAGCAGGACGATCTTCTCGTCGCTCAAGATGCCATGCTCGATGGTGCAAGCCGCACATATTTGGGTAACATTGGTACGGCCAAGGCGACGGGTCTTGAGCTAGAGAGCGTCTTTCGTGCCGCCAGCTGGTTGAATGCTGCGCTCAGCGTTGGCTGGCTCGACGCGAAATATGGTGAAGCCATCGCCAATAAGGGCAAGCCTGGTCAATTGATACTCAGCGGCAAGGTGTTGCCCGGTACTCGAGAGTGGACAGCCAACCTCAGTCTCGATGCCAAGCAACCGATCACCGACTCTGTCCAATTTATTGGGCAAGCCTCCTTAAGGTACGAATCTGGCGGCATCTTAGGTGACTACTACGTGGTCCATAACTACGACACGATGCGTAGGGTTGACCTCAGTGCTGGCCTGGAAATTAATGGCCGGAGCCGAATAGTTGCCTCTGTAAAAAATGCCGGCAACCAGCACATCAACCAGTTCTGGTTTTATAATGGCGCTTCAAACACCACGGAAGGCCGAACCTATGGCCTAGCGGTTACCCACAAGTTCTAGACTTTTCCTCGACTAACTTTAAGCCCGCCCCTTGCAAAGGGGGCGGGCTTTTTTTGTCTGTGCCAAGGCCAATTTGATTGTCCGCTCAGTCTAGGCCGGGGAGGGCGCTAATCAGAAGGATCTCTAAAGGGTGCGAAGCGCCTTTACGGCGTGATCGAGGACATAGTCGATGTCAGCTTCGGTCAGAGCCGTTGACAGGACAAAAAATCCAGGGGCCCCCATTAAGACCCCATTATTGAGCATATAACGGAAGAACTTCTCGGCTTTTACAGCGGCTTCTGGATAGGCGAGGCGGCTTCGAACCGTGTCGCGATAGGTGCCGCCGCGACCTGGCATGTGGAAGAACCCAACCATGGATGTGGCTCCGCGCACACTTCCTTCTGATCCGGTAATAGCCAAAGCTTCGCTGAGCCCAGCCCGGAGCCGGTCGCCAAGGGCAGATAACCGATCAAAGGCGGCGCGATCGAAGAGCCTCATTGCAACGGCACCCGCGGCCATGGTCATCGGGTTGGCATTGTAGGTCCCGCCGTGGCCAAGCTTGGCCTTACCCTTACGCGGATCAAATAGGGCGGTCATGATGTCGGCCCGGCCTCCTACCGCGCCCACTGGCAAACCACCCCCAATAATTTTGCCCATCGCTGAAAGGTCTGGAACGACCCCGGTCGCACCTTGCGCTCCACTATATCCGAGCCGCAGACTATAGACCTCATCAAAGATAAGCAGGGCGCCGCAGCGCGTAGTTTCTTCTCTCAACATTTTCAGATAATCAGCCGTTGCCAATTCATAGCCTAGGTTTTTCACGAGGGGATCAATAATAACCCCCGCCAACTGTGCACTGTGGGCACGAAGGATGGCGCGAGATGCCTCAGTTTGGTTCATCGGCAGGAGGATCACGTCGGCCGCAGCGCCAGGGCCGGAGCCCATTTCAGGGACACTTACGGGCGTAAGTTCTTCTCCCCAGAGAGCCGTATTGGGGTTGGTGCTGACAGAGGCCGTATCGTCACTTCCGTGATAGGCCCCTTCAACCTTCGCAATCAGTCGGCGTCCGGTATAGGCCCGCGTAGCCTTGATCGACATCATGACCCCTTCGGTTCCGGAATTGGTAAATCGGACCTGATCTACACCGGGCAGGCGCTCACAAATAATGTTGGCCAGTTCTATCTCGTTGGGTGTTGGCAATGAGATGGCCAGCAATTTATGCGCTTGGGCTATGATTGCAGCCACGATCTCTGGGTGATTATGACCATGGATGAGAGCGGAGTAGTTGTTGATGAAGTCCAATCGTGAGACGCCGTCGACGTCCCAAATCTTGGCCCCTTCACCATGCGCGGCATATATCGGATAGGGCTGAAAAAAGACGGTGTGTCGTGAGTTTCCACCGGGCAAAACCTTGAGCGCCTGCTCGTAGAGTGCGGCTGATTTTGATTTTTCGTTAGGGAACATGGTTCATCTCCGACAGCGAGCCGAGCATATGTATATGATCGTTGTTTATATCGAGAGATAATCTGGTAATCAATGCACCTTCTGTTGCATGCGGAATTTATTAAGGAATTTTGGAAATTTAGCCACGCATAGTCGTTTGATGAATCACACAAATCTTTGATAAATATATGCGCCGCCTATATCTTATCTCTCAAGATCCGCATATTCTTGCGCGTGTGAATCCCATAATGAGGGCCGCCAAATGCTGAGTGCTGTCGAAACTGCTGACCGCGTTCGACGCGGTGAATTGACCGCCGTTGACTCTGTTCAACAGGCGCTCAAACGCATCGAAACCCTCAATGGAAACCTAAACGCCTTTATCAGAACTGATGCTGAAATGGCACTTAGCGCCGCGAGGGCTATTGATGAAAAGGTTGCGCGCGGCGAGGACCCTGGTCTGCTCGCCGGTGTGGCGCTCGGCGTAAAGGATATGGAGTCCTGCATTGGATTTCCGATCACCCAAGGCAG
>Ga0214919_10009425_pt1 | contig 12588 bp, 8 predicted proteins | sample LL1503_MetaG_FD_177994 | JGI IMG/M metagenome (GOLD analysis project Ga0214919, IMG submission 177994) | Freshwater microbial communities from Lake Lanier, Atlanta, Georgia, United States - LL-1503 | ecosystem: Environmental > Aquatic > Freshwater > Lake | place: USA: Georgia | collected 2015-03-15
ATGGCTCTTAATAATTCTGTACAGGTTTCTATGAGCTAAATCTATTTTTCAATATTGATTATTATATTTTTAGATAATTCAAATTCTAAAAATATAATTACATTTATAATAAGCTTATTCTTGGGTATGCTAAATAATAAAGAACAAACAAATATGATAAAATGCCTAAAACAATGGATAGAAGCCAAATTGGCATAATTGTCTTGTTTCTGTAACCAACACCAAATTCACGTAAGCTACCATCTGGCTTGTATAAACATGCTGGCTGTATTAAATGAATAAATCCAAATATTATAGTAAAAATTATTACAGCCACTAAAGTTACATTTTCTCTTATTAATGATTTTAACATCTCTAATATATATTTACTTAAAAAGTTTTGTATTTTATTTTTAATATATCTTTAGTAGTTAATTATTTCATTTGAATTATTTTGGTTCGCACTTGCCAGTTTTCTTATTACGTCGAGTACCTTTTGGGCATCTAGCTTGTTTTATATATGGTTCACAATTACCTGTTTTCTTACTTCTACGAGTGCCTTTTGGACATTTGGGTCTTTTTGTTTTGTTTGAAGAACTAGAAGAAGACTTTGAATTACTAGAAGATTTTGATTTACTAGAAGACCTTGATTTTATAAGTAAAGGCGAAATAGGCCTCAACTCATTTTTTTTTGACGACACAGGTGTTCTTGATTTTATAAGTAAAGGCGAAATAGGCCTCAACTCATTTTTTTTTGACGACACTGGTGTTAGAGCCTTTTCTTTTTTGTTCATTATTTCTAAATTTGCCAAAAAAGGTTCTATTTCTCCGCTATATCTATCATAAATTGTGTTTTTATAATGTAATATTGGAAACTTCTTAACCTCATATTTTTTGTCTTGTTGGATAATATCTAACCAATTTTCGCCATTTTCATCTATTGGGTTCTTAATTATATCTATATGTTTATATTTTGTTTCATTAAAGTGATAAACAAATATATCATTTGCTGTTAGTCCGTAGTTATGTAACTTGTGTGATTTTGCCTGATAATGTGACAAATTATATTGAATTGGTAAATTATAATATCTATTGTTAACATACTCAAATAACGACTCGTTTGGATACTTACATTCGCGGCGCACAATATCCGGTATTTTTGCTTTATACATTTGAAATAGTGTTTTACTTGGATTTATTAACATTACGCCGCCATTAATACCCATTCCATTTCTTTCTGTACATTTAGCTAGAACATCAGATGGATTATTTGAAACAGGCATATTTAATTTTAGGTTTTTATCACCAATATGATATGTTACCGCGGCAGGACTTTTTAAATCAAAAATTGTATCAATTGGTTTCATAATCACCATATCCGATTCAATAATACATACGGTGTCATATTGGTCCAATGTATAAGCAAATATAAAATTACATGTGCGTAATGTATTGAAATTTGTATAACCACTTGTAAATGTTACATTATATGTAATTTCATTATCATCATATGGTAGAACACTAGTTACTAATGGTCGCACTGCGTCAACAAAAGAGTCTGGTGTGTCGTTTACAGAATACAAATAAATAATGTCATTGTTAGTATATTGACGCAACATTTTGAAGAAATATAATTCTAATTCTAAATATATTGGGTTTTTTCCAAAGTGAATAATCGCAAATGCGCATTTTTTTTTAGGTTTTTCTTGTACTTGTGCTTCTACTTTTGATTTCGCTTGCGCTTGTACCAAAGGTGCCCTTGAAAATGCGGAAACAAATTGAGTTTTTTTAGGTTCTTCTTGTATTTTTTCTTCTTGTGCTTGCGCTTGTACCAAAGGCGCCCTTGAAAATGCGGAAACAAATTGAGTTTTTTTAAGTTCTTCTTGTATTTTTTCTACTTGTGCTTGCGCTTGTACCAAAGGCGCCCTTGAAAATGCGGAAACAAATTGAGTTTTTTTAGGTTCTTCTTGTATTTTTTCTACTTGTGCTTGCGCTTGTACCAAAGGTGCCCTTGAAAATGCGGATGATGAATTAGTAGGTGCACGCTGATACGCATTTTTAGGTGCTGCCTTATTTTGGCTATACGCGCCTTGTTTTTGACTCATTATTGCTATATTATATAATGAGTTAAAATAAATAATATTAGTTAGGTTTATTTTAATATTCGAAACCCAATCTATTAATTATAGTTGTCGTCATAATCAGGGTCTCTTTCGTCTCCAAATGGGTCACCATCATTATTATCTTCATTAATATCCCCCATCAAAATTTCATCATTGTTAACAAAATCATCTGTATCCATGTCGGCTAAAGCGTCTTCAAGGAACATATCCACATTTCTATCAGTAACATTTGCGTTGCGCCTCATTCCTTTTTCAATTTCAGAAAATTTTTCAGTCATTGCCTTTTCCTGGTCATAATTTTCAGGGTCATATTCTTTAATACCTTTTGTTAATCCCTTACTCCATACACCTAACTTATTAACCTTTAAAATAGTATCTACTGCTCTTTCTTCCTCTGTTAAATTTTGTAAACGGTCAGTAAATGTATATTTCTCACTTTCCTTTAATTTAAACACTCTGTCCATAATTGTATCATATGACATATCTATAGTATCCTTAGAATTCATCATCATTGTAATATAAGCAACTAACAACCTAGCAACACTTTCTTGTAATTTGACAACATCTCCTTCAATAAACTGTTGTTCAGATTCACTAAATCGCAATTGCTGTTCTACTAGAAAGTCTGAACTGTAAATTGTATCACTATCACTTTCTGGCGCAATTAACATTCTTGAGAGCATTGACGGGACTGTTGTTAGATTTATGTACTCAATAAATATTAATAGTGTATAATACTCAAATAATAATGTCGCAGTTCTCTTATCAAATACCGAGTATGTTTCTATGGGGGTTTGATTACCTACTCTAATATTTGTTAGTGCAGGTGTTTCATTAGCTAACAAAACCAGGCTTTTACATTTACTTTGAATTTCGAAAAGAATATTAATAATAGAATTATTACCATAGAATTTCTTTAATGGCTCATAATATCCTTCCACGATATTTTTCAAATCTAACGCATGTTTTTGTGATATACCCCAATATGAAGGGGCATCAATTGTTTGAGTTTGTTTATTAAGTATCATTGTTGGTAAAACAGTTGATAACAATGAAATAAATGTCTTGTAAAAATTAATATAATTATACATGGAATCATCAGATATTTTTTCGTTTTTATTTCTTGGTTTCAAATCAGAATCCCAAACTGTCAAATTTTTCAAAAAGTTTGTAATGCGTTTTAGCTCACCAGAACCTATTTTTGCCTTTCTCTTAATAAAATCAACAATATCCTTGCGCATTAAATCGTTCGAATGTGCCAAATAATTCTTCATTGCCCGCATTTCTTCAGTATCTTCTTGTATGGCTATATCATATGTATCCAATAATGTTTCTAGCTTTTGTCTGAAACCACGATTCAGTGTATTATCATCTTCATTATCCATTTTTAGCAATTGTCTTCTTAAATTGTCTACATATGATGGTGGACTATAAGACAATGAAATGCGGATAATATTATTCCTACTAACAATTTGAAAGAGACGTAAAAATGATTCTTTATTGTAATTTCTACCATCTCTCTTCAACTTAACTATCTTCTCTTGTAATGTATCGTTTTTTGTCAAGTAATCGGGCTTGTTAATACATATTGTTGCTAATTCCTCATCAATTGGCACAGTTGATTGGAACTTACATAACGAAATAAACGCCATAAATATTGTTTCTTCACTAAACTGCTCGGGTATTTCAGGAAATACACGTTTAGTATCCACTGTACTTAACATTATAGAACTTTGAGTTAAAATCTTAATATCTTGCATCACTGCCGATAATTCACGGACAACATTATTATAAATTTCTATATTTTGATTTTCTCTTATGAAATACTGAAGTGTTGTTAGTGTAACGTTATCTTTTTCATTACAACAAGCATTATCCATAAATGGATTTATTGATGATTTCAATAGCAAATCCTTGTGTTCTATTATCTTTTGTATTTCTTCTTGCATAGCCAAAGAAAATGATATGATTTTAGACTCTAATACTAGTATTTTTTCTAATTGTTTATGACTACCTATTTTAATCTCACGTTCAAAGTCCTCATTAAATCCATCTGTAACATTTTGAAGACTTTTAATATGAAATCGGGTTAAAGGTGGTAAAAAAGTGCTCCACTTTGTGATATTATGTTCATTTGGGATATCTATTTCTGGATTAGCAAGCAGATATTCAACCTTTTCTCTGATTTTTTGTTCTACCTCTGAATATGGTAACAAATACCTAATAATAAATATTTTGATTGTATCTGCCAATTTTTCCTCTTTTATTCTTGCTAAAGCATCCCATGGCATTGCCTTTGATTTTAATTTATACGAAACACATGCTAGATAATTAAGACCAGTATCATCACCTTCACCTTCTATTGGAAATCCACTAAATGACCTAACACAACCAGGGAATGTCTTTCTGGTTTTCAATGATGGAACTGATGTTTGAACACCAATTAAGAACATACCTAGAGTTAAAAATAGAAGTGTCGAACTATATACGGAACCATATTCAGGTATTTTCTTACCCTGTTTTGCCGCCTTCTTTTCTCTTTCCCTGTAAGCAGGTTCTTTATCAATAACCTTCGAATCATTCATTAATTCAGTTACCACTTTTATTATAAATGTGACAGTTTGGTCTACATTTATACCCATATTAGAAGCCAAAGTGTTTACAACGTTTGAAACCAGTTGACCCTCTGGAGATAACTTCATTTTACTAGCAGCACTAGTCGCAGCAGAAGTACTAGCAGCAGTAGTTAACGATGATTCCTGCTCTAATACCTCTCTGCTTTTTATCTTGAATCCATCTTTATATCCTTCATCAACATCAGCATCAATATAGCAAATTATTTCACCACTGTTTATATCTGTCCAAGCATCACCATTGCCGCCAATTTTACCAACCTGTTTAATTATTTCATTCATCACAGTATCATAATTATCTGCGTCATTTACAAAAACCTTTGCTAATTTGTATCGAAACAGTGGCAACAATTTTGTATTTGTTTCCTTACAATATAACCACCATTCATTCTCCATTTCTCCATCATTAATATTTGGAACACTTTTACTACCTTTTCTAGTAAAATTCAAGGCAAATTGTAAAATATCGTGTTGTTTCTTAACAAAATCATTTTGACCTGTAATTAGGTCTCTTAATTTTGCGTAAGGTGATACAACTTGCGTTTGTACTTCTTCTAACACATTTAAACCAAGTTCATATTTTTCCTTGTTATATTTGTAAAATGCCCGACTCTTGATATCTTGGAGTTTATTATAAATATTATCATAATATAATGATATTTTATCCAATTTATTTTCAAAATCTGCCTTTGATATTTGATAATTTTTGTCAAATTGGTCCATAATATCTTTTAATGCCTTTGAAACAATTGTATCTCTTGATACTTCAATTGACTCACAATTATCATCAGCTTTGTTAGTTTTAAATAAACAATCTGTCTGAAGATTACATAGAATATCTTCGTCCTTTATGAATAAATCTTTGTCTATTTCTGGTTCTATAACCCATTCATTATCTTTTCTGATATAATATTCCAAACTTACAGGTTTGTTTGATTCATCAGCATTTGACAAAATAGCATAATATCCATCTGTTACGCGTTTTGCTCTATTTACAAGTGTATCTGCCATATATGCAGCAGTTTGCTCATCCTTTTTATATTTCTTTTGAAGTTGTTCAGTTAAATATACAATCATTTCTTCAGATGTTAATGAATCACGTTCCTTCTTGAATTCAACATCAATAATGTCATAATTTGTATTGTCAAAATCCTTATCAAAATAAATTGTTTGGCCATTATCTGTCATTAATCGCTCCTTTGAATAATATTTTTTCGCAATAACATAAGATGTACATTTATCATCTGCCATATTTTTCTCTAATTGAGCCTTCAAACTATTTTTATCGGCATCAAAAATATTTTTAAGTTCATCTGGATACATTAATTGTAAATTACTAAACGCAACCCCAATATTAAATACATTTCCAAAGTCGTCTAATTTTACTTTCTTTAAAAATGATGAACTTGACATTTTATATAATGTTGCTTGGTCTTCTAATCCATATGTACCAAATACAGTATGTTTAACATCTGGATTATTATTTAATATTTCAAATAATGGGTTTACATATTTAGTATTTGTTTTCATATTTTTTAGTACTGAAAAAGCTCTACTATGTTCAACATATGTTTTATTATACTCTAGTATTTTTGATTTGATAAATTTATTAAATTCAATATACTGCATATAAGTCAAATCACCGGTATAAATTAAAAATGGCTCTAAATAATTAATTAGGTCAACCATTGATAGTCTACCTTTTATATATTTCTTAACCATGTTAAAGATAACACGAATTTTGGGTACAATAATTTTTAAAAACTCATTGTAAATATCTATATCAGTCATACCTTCTGGTTTTTCACTATTGGAAAAATCCAATATATAATTTTTAATCTCATCTACAAAGTTGTCATCTTCATACTCTATTTCATTATTTAATCCATCTATATCTACCTGTGTAACTGATGTTTTTTGTTTAAGCAACTGCCAATAATTTAGAAAATGAAGATTCAAATTTGCTTTAACTAACATATCAGACCCGGGCAAATTAATTTGTGAAAAACGAATAGTTGGTTCAGGAAGAGTTAAAACTGATTTAATTGATATATTATCATTTGGAGTCAATTTGACTCGATGTGCGACCATTTTACTACCCTTCAAATTTGTTGCCTCTAATCGGTCTAGGCCTAAATTATACTTTTGAATAACAAATTTTCGTGTATTCTCATTATCCTTAGAGACAATTGTTGAATAAAGGTCTCCTAAGTTATCTATAATGGCATTTATATTTCCTGTAATAGTGCCATTTACAATTATATCACTTTCAGCATCATTTATATCTGGTCTTGAAAATGGAGTTAATTGCGTGTTTACTGAGTTATATAATTCAGCGTATTTATTTTGCCCTTCACCACCAACATTTGCTCTGTAATTTTTAAATAATGTAGATAGTTCTAATAAATCTGAATTCATATCAACATATTCAATATCATTTACATTCTCATTTTTATTCTTGTCATTTTCAGGATAAACCTTCTTGATATTTTTGGCAACTAACAAAATCCAATATAATGAATTTTGAAATTTTGATAAATATTCAGCTAAAGGACGGTCATCAGCTGACTTTGTAACTTTACCAGTAATATTTTGATTAACATCAAACGTTGATGATTGTGTTCTCAATTGAATAAAACGAGTAATCATAACATGAATATTATTTAAGACTGTTGGTGTACGCTTGATATTTGGAATAGTAGAAACCATCTCTTCTAACAAATCATTTGTTTGAGTTTCTACATTAAATCTATATTTATCTTTATCAATATTAACAGTTTCTTGTATTTTAACAGCATCTCCTAGAATAAATTGGTCTCCTTCTATTATAAATTGTTTGATTTTTTCTCTGATATCTTTCTTGGGAACCTTTGAGCTCTTTTCTTCTATTTCATCTGCCATTTCATTTGCCATTTCATTTCCAAAGTCTTCATTTGCCATTTCATCTCCCATTTCATTTCCAAAGTCTTCATTTGCCATTTCATCTTCTACATTTGCCTTTTCTGCTGGTGCTGGTCGGAGTTCAAATGTTTCTATTGGCAAGTTTTCAGGAATACCTTGATACGAAAAATTTATATACAATGTATCTCCATCATTTGTTCTAAGCTCAATCATATCTTCTTCTAAATTTGTAATTTCACCAGTAATTACAGTAGGAAATTCACCACCAAAATAAATATTAACCCATTTACCTACAACAAGACCATTTTGTCTAGCAAACCCTTCCTCTGGATTTCGACTTAGTATTTTAATTTCAGTGATTGTTCCTTCTCCAATAATACCTTGCTCATTAATACTTAATTGAGTTCTTTCAAATGACTTGATATTAACAATTTTTATTTTTTTTGAGTCAATATAGTCAATAATAAACTTATTATCATTTAAAATTTCATTTGTAGGGTCTTCAATATATATAACATCACCTAATTTTAGAACTATTTCTACTGGTTCTTCTGATTGTACTGCTTCTGCTTTTGCTTGTAATGAATTTTCATTATCTTCATTTGATTCTTCCAATGGATTATCTAATTCTTCTAAATTTTCATTGGGTTTTGCGTTTGTTTCTATGGTTGGCTGAGGAGCATTAAACCCAGCTTCTTCTTCGTTGTTATTTGATGGTAGCAGCTCTTTAGCATCTGAAACCAAATCGCTAGTTGCTGTTGTTGCCTTATTTACTAGCTCACTAGTTGCGGTTGTTGCCTTATTTACTAGCTCACTAGTTGCTGACCTAGCTTTATCTATAAAAGATGATAATCCTTCTTCTACTTTATCATTTAAATTTTTTTCTTCAGATGATTGTGACATTATCTTATATTTATAATAGAAATTTTTATCTTTAATAATATTGTAAATATATTGATATAATTAACAAAAGATTGTAATGAATAGATTTAAAGACATTATGGTATTGTATCATAATAACTACAATGCAGATATACCAGCTAACCAAAAATCCTGATTTTGTTAAAATTCTCACAAATGCTATTGATAAAAATAAAGATAAATCAGAACAATATATTAATGAAATTAATTATTCTACTAAATTAAATCAAAAATACCGAATTGTAAGATATAATAAACCACTATTGTCTAAAGATTTAATTCAGGACTATGGCGTTTTTCGTTCTGTAATTATTAATTCGCTAAATAATGTTGTATGTTTTTCCCCCCCAAAATCATTACTAGCTGACAAATTTATGGAAATGTATACTATTTCGGAAGATTCCTCCTCTAATAAGGATATTATTGCTCAAGAGTTTGTTGAAGGTACTATGATTAATGTTTTTTATGACCCGGCGGCTGCTACTTGGCAAATTGCGACCAGAAGCACTGTCGGTGGAAATATGTCATTTTTTCAAGGACCTGGTGGTTCTAAAACATTTAATGAAATGTTCTTAGAAGCATGTACTGAAAATCAGTTATTTATTCAAACTTTGAATCCTATGTATTGCTATAGTTTTGTTTTACAACATCCTTGTAACCGTATTGTTGTACCATTTTCAAAGCCGCAGCTTTATTTAATTGAAGTGTACAATATTTCACATGACATTGATGGTACTATTAATGTATACACTCAACCTTTGTCTCTGGTTAAGCAATATGGATTCTGGTCTAAAACAACAATTCGCTTCCCGGAAACTTACGAATTTGCCTCTTATTCAGAGCTTATTAATAAATTTGCTAGTCCAAATACGCCTTATAATATTATGGGAATTGTCATTAAAAATGTGCTAACTAATGAGCGTTGTAAGATTAGAAATCCGATTTACGAGGAGGTACGTCAGTTGCGAGGCAATCAGTCTAAACTACAATATCAGTATTTGTCTTTAAGAAAGGAAGGTAAAATGCCTGAGTTCCTAAAGTTTTATCCTGAAACCAAGGATGAGATGTCCAAGTTTAGAGACCAAATCCACATGTTTACAAATACACTTTTTCAAAATTACGTTTCATGTTATATAAAGAAGGAGAAACCATTAAAGGAATTTCCGGAGCAATATAGAACACATATGTTTAAGCTTCATGAGCATTATATGACAAAACTACGAGAGTCAAAGGGTTTTGTAACAAATACCGTGGTTATTAATTACGTGAATAATTTGGCACCGAGTCTTCTAATGTATTCTTTGAACCACAATTTTAGAAAGCGAAATGTGGATACTTTGAAGGCAAATAATGATATTTAAAATTTTAACAAAGAAATAAAAAGGAAAATATTAAGAAAATAATCTAAATACAATTTGTTATTTAAATTATTATAATTACTAGAATGTCAAAGGTTAAAAGTTTTGTGTATTATATTGAATATAATGATGGTAATGAAGAAATAATGGAACAGTCCGAATTAGAGACCCAAGTTGACGATATTTATGACAAGGTAATAAAAATAGTGAAACAATACAGGCTTCATAGTGAACCAAAAAAAAAGATAAATATGACACTATATACAGTAGACCATAATTCTTCAGCGGAAGAGTATATAATGCATTATCGTAGCCTGTCCAAGGAAATCTATGGATACAATTTTTTGAGCGATTTTGATATTGAACTAATTACAATGTTTAATTAAAAACAACATAAAAATATTAAGGGGCGTATAATATATAAAACCATCATTAATGAATTTTGAAAAATTCAAGGAAAATGTTAAGCAATTATTAAAAGATGATTGCTATAAGCAATTATATAATTTTATAGATAATTACAGCGTTTCAACACAAGCAAATTATAATCATTTGCTAGTACAGGGTAAAAAAATAGTACAGACAATTGTTAGTTTATTAGACGAAAATGTACGTCAAATGTTATTTAAAATAAACAATTTTAAGCACTATTATGAGTTGGGGGATTTATATAGTTTATGGAAAATAATATATATAAAACTTGAGGTACCAATCATCATAATAGGAGCTGGAGTATCTGGTTTAACTATTGCTTCTGGATTAAATAAAACAACTGAAGTAAAAAACGACTTTTTAATATTAGAAGCTCGTGACAGAATTGGTGGACGTGTTTATACAAATGAAGAAAATATGGATATGGGTGCTGCGTGGATTCATGGTTCCGAAAATAACCCATTAAACCAATTTATTGACTATAATAATATGATACCCGTCGCTAGTTCTAATCCATGGATGCATTCAGAGAATGTTGATATTAGATATCTTTCTTCCAAAGGTGTTTTAACAGAAGAATATCGCCAACAAATGGCAGCAAAATGGAATCAAATTGCTCAAAAAATAGGTCTACAAAAAAATAAGACAATATATGATGCTTTTTTAGAACTTGATTCAATAGATGGGTTCTCGGAGTCTAAAGATGGTGGCAGTGAAGTTATTTCTAAAGAAGACATTTCTAGTTTTCTATATATGATTGAAGTTTGGTGCGGTGGGAGTGTTAGAAATGTGTCAACTGCCTTTTTAAATGAACCCAATTATAAAAATGCGTTATTTGGCGACTATGGTGGACCACATTATTTGTTTAAAAATGGCGCAAAAACATTGTTAGATGGTATTTTAAATTCATGTTCAGATATGAAAGATAAGATATTGTATAATAAGGTAGTAACAGATATCATTTTAAATAATGATTACTGTATCAAAATAATAACAAGTGATAATAATATATATTATTGCGCCAAGTTATGTATTACAGTACCACCAGGACCACTAAAAGACATACAATTTAGTCCACCTCTCGACGAATTACATAGAAATTCTCTATCCAAAATAAAAATGGGCTCTTATAAAAAAATCCAAATGGAGTTTTCTAAGAGTTCATTAGATGGAATCTTTGATAATTACCCAATGATATTAACATATAATCCATTTATTCTATGGAATAACTATCAGTATTCAAAATGTAAGCCTATTTTAGAGGCAATTTGCCCTGCTGAAACTGGCTGGGCACTAACTGGGCAACCTGACGAGGAACTACTTGATAATATGTTATCTCAAATTAGGAATTATTATCCACATTTACCTGACCCTATAGCTTGACACGTGTCTCGATGGGAAGAAGATAAGTTCAGTCAGGGAGCATATTCGTACCATGATACTAATATTACAGACGAAGATATTCATAATGTTTATAAAAATATTGACAATCGGATATTCTTTGCTGGTGAATATACGGACCCTGTTTACTATGGGTCTTTACATGCGGCGTATAATAGTGGATTGCGCGTTTTACAAGAAATGCGGGAATAATTTTTTGGCATTTTTAAAAAAATAAGTATAATAAAAAATTGAAATATTTTTTTATTATATAATCTTTATTATAATTATTCATATAAGATATCTTTATTAAAATTTATAAAACGATAAAATGGCAGAACCTGTTTCTCTTTGGTCTAATTTAACCGATGATGGAGAGTACAGTGATAGAAAATCATATGACGGTAGCCAGGTGCTTGTTATGAGATACAATGGTCAAAGAACTGGAAAATGTGATATGTTTGTAGGACTAGGAAATCGTTTCTTTACCAAAGAAGCAAAGGGAGGTCCTTGGAAATGTGAAGGGTGTGTAATTCAGTGTACACTTGTTGGTCAGGAAGTCCAAATTCATAAGGGTCAAGTAAAAAACGTAAATATATTTGAGCTTGTAATAGCAAAAGAACCGGAAGTTTTATTTAGAATTAAAGAAGACGCATATAGACATTTTGGATGGAGATGGAATGGTGGATGGGAGCACCAAAGCGGCATAATTAAACATACCTTGCTGTAAATTTATATATTTGTTATATTTGTTATATTTGTTATATTTGTTATATTTATTTAATTAAAATTTATATATTTTTTATTTTATCTTTTGCGGAAATATATATTTTAAAACAACTTAAAGAAAACAGGAACGTA
>Ga0214919_10009426_pt1 | contig 12587 bp, 10 predicted proteins | sample LL1503_MetaG_FD_177994 | JGI IMG/M metagenome (GOLD analysis project Ga0214919, IMG submission 177994) | Freshwater microbial communities from Lake Lanier, Atlanta, Georgia, United States - LL-1503 | ecosystem: Environmental > Aquatic > Freshwater > Lake | place: USA: Georgia | collected...
CCGCTCTGGGCCATATTGACAAGGCCATTGCGCGCTATCCAAAAGATGGAAATTACGAAGTGTTGCGTGGACGAATTCTGTTGGAAATGAAACGCACCGATATGGCGCGCGACGCTTTTGTGAAGGCGGCCACACTTTCGCCAACATCCGCTGATCCTCACTACTACATGGGAATAGTTTTGCAGCGGTGGAACGAGCTGGATAAAGCCGCCGCGGAATACGCCAAGGCATTTGAGTTGGCGCCGTCGCAGTTGCAATATGTTGCCGCAGAGTGTGAAACTTTGATCGCGGCCGGCCGATTGGATGACGCTGAAAATAGATTGCTTGCCGTGCAAAAAACATTTGAGTTTAGTCCCGTGCTTGATCGCATACATGCGGATCTTGCGGGACAGCGCGGTGATTTAAAGGAACGCGAAAGATGGTTAAGCGCGGCGCGTTTGCGCACCGAGCCAGCCAAGGCGCAGCAACTTATGGAAGAAATAGCCGTGACACGATTTGAGCAAGGCAATTGGGTGGGCTGCATTGATGCGCTTGAAGATGAGGCGCTGAAAGATTGCGTAAAATCCACCGAACTCGTTCGATTGCGCGCGCGCTGCTTGCTCATGATGGACCGCGCCCGTGACGCGCGTGATTTAATGTTGACGTTGCGCACACAAACCGACGGCGACGGAAGAAATGCCAGCGTGCTTGGTCTTGCCGCCATGCGTATTGGCGACACGGCGCGCATGATTGATGCCGGGCACATTCTCACTCAGGCTCGACCAGAGAGCGCGGATGGTTGGGTGCTTCTTGGCGTTGCCGCGATGCAAAACGGTGATCGCGCGGAGGCGGTTCGTTTATTAAGCGAAGCCAACAAGCGCGAGCCAAACAAAAAATTACCAAAGCAATTGCTTGCGGCCGCTTCCAACGTGGCTATTGCGCGCGCCACGCCGTAAGCGGGGTGAATAAATATGCGCTTGTTGTACCGCGCGTTTCAATAAGTGCGTGTTTCAACTAGTGCTTTTAGAAATTCAGCGTCGACGTCGAACCATCAAGCCCGCAAGACCCAATAGCGCAAATGCGCCTGGAGCCGGCACGAACCCGTAGGTAAATGTCTGATCAAAGAAGGGCTGCGATGTAGTTCCGCTGCCCGCGGTTGTGCCATTCACTTTCATGGTGACATTGCCCCGGAACTGAAGGGTCAGAACATCGGTTGTCAACATATTGGTGGTCTCAACAGAGAAGCGACCAAGCATGATGCGTTTGTCGGCATATGTGCCGGCCAGGGCGATTATGTCTGTTGGATTCCCGGTGAACCAACCCGCGCCCTGATACTTGCCCGCGCTGTTGCTTGCACCAACAATGGTGCTGGCGCCAACAGTGTTTGCGTTTAAGAAGTTTGGATCCTTGGCAATGGCAGCGTCGCTGTCATCCTGCCTACGCGCGCCAATAGTTACAAATGAATCCCAGTCTTTTGTTTCGGCGCTACCAGAAGGCAGCCAAGTTGTGCCGCTGGCTTGCGCAAATGCGGCTCCGTTGGTTGGCGTCAATGCACTGCCAGTGTTCCAGACGCCGTTGAGCGAAGTTCGCACAAGTCCGGTGTTTGTTGACGTGCCGTAATAGCTGACAAGCTTGTCAAAGGCGCCATTGAAGTCGGCGTAAATATCCATCACTGAGTATTGACGGCTGCCATCAACTACTTGGTAATTGGTGCTTGTTATTCCAAGAAATGCGGCGTTGGCGCCGGCAACGGTGGTGGCCAAAGTAATAGAACCAACAAAGCAATTTGAGATCTTCATAGCTACTCCAAGGTTGAAAGCACAGCCACTGGCGGAAACATAAACAAGTTCAGTTTTGCCAGGCGCCCACAAGCGGTTGCAGGGGGATTTGGCAAAACACAAGAGCACAACGGCTCCTACAACTATGTAAACGTAAAAAATGGGTGACCTTGATCACGCAATATGAAAGATTTGTAAATTTTATATAAAGATGGGTTTGCAGCGTAAAAATCGTGTTTAACGCCCGGCGGCGTCGGCAGCCATGATCGCTTCCGCCACCATATTCGCCGTTACGGGGAACGGCTCGTTGTGAACAAACTCGCTGGCAATGGTGGCGCGCGCGGCAACTTTGGCAAGCATGTCCTGGCTTAAGTTGGCGCAACCAATATCGGCCAACGTTGTGGGCAATCCAACCGACTTGCAGAACGCAATCACTTGGTTGATTTGCGCGGTGTCCGCTTTTTCCAACATCAATTGAGCGATCACGCCAAAGGCAACTTTTTCACCGTGCATGTACGCCTTTGCGCCGGGCACCACGGTGAGGCCGTTGTGAACGGAGTGGGCGCCCGCAAGACCGGCGGACTCAAAGCCCAAACCAGATAGCAATATGTTTGCTTCAATAACGCGCTCCAGCGCGGGCGTGATTGTTTTTTCTTTGGCGGCGCGCAAGGCGTCCACGCCATCGGCCAACAATGTTTTGTAGCACAACTCCGCAATGGCCATTGAAGTAAGCGAGCGCGTGATGAGTGAGGCTTTGACGGATTTGGCAATGCACGGCGTAACACTATTATCGATAGGATTTCTCGTGCGGCGCTGAAAAATTTTTAACCGCAAGAACGCAATGAAACATTTTTTATCCAGTCTTGTGAATGCCGGCGTGGTCACCATATTTACAAGTGGCGTTATGACGTTCTTAAACTCAGATCATTTTGTATTGACAGTATGGTTTCGCAATTGGTGTATTAGTTGGAGCATTGTGTTTGTCTATGTGTTTCTGTTCGCGGGGCATGTTTCTAAAAAAATTCACGGGCTTTGAGTGTGCGCGTGGGATTGAGTTAGACTTATTTATCACGGGCGTTTCAGCTCGGCACAAACCAAGAAAGATTCAAATCAAATGAGCAACAAAAAAACAATGTGGATGTCTGCAATGGTGATCGCGGCTTCAGTATGCGTGGTGGCGATTCTTGGCGCAGCGAATCAAGCTTCCGCACCAACGGCGGCTCCAGAGAAGGAAACCCGCGAAGCCGTGGCGCAATTTTATAAGGCGCTGAATGTGTTGTTCACGGGCGACGTGAAGCCCATGAACGATGTGTGGTCTCATGCCGACGATGTCACCTACATGGGTCCAGCCGGCGGTTTTCAGATTGGTTGGAAAAACGTGGGTGAGGAGCTTGGTCGTCAAGCCGCAATGAAGTTGGGCGGCAAGATTGAGCCATCCGACATTCACGTGATCGTCATGGGTGGCGCGTTGGCCATTGTGAGTAATTATGAAAAGGGCGAGAACCTTGACGCGGCGGGTAAAAAAGTTCCAGTGTCAATCCGCGCCACCACCACATTCCGCAGCGAAGGCGGCAAGTGGAAAATGATTGGGCATCACACGGATTTGTTGCCGTCTCTTGCTAAGTAAATTGCCATCAACTTGATGAATGTTTCAAGCGCGGAGTTAGTTCATGCGACAAGTACCCAAAGAAACACTACTGTCCATCCAAGACCACTTTCACAATGTGATGCGTGAACGCGCGGAGAATCTAATTGTTGAGCACAAGGTTGTGCTTCCAGAACTGGCCCCTTTACTTCTGATTGAAAAACCGGAAGGTTGGTTTCCAATCCCGGGCATGTATGGTGGCTTCCGATATTGGCTTGAAGGCGACGGAGAAAACACAAAGCTTGTCACGGAAAGTTGGTGCCGCGTTGTCGAGGGTTCCGGTCAGCGGCATGAGATCACAGCCCAGGGAAGTCAACTTGTGAAAGAAGGATTTGCTTAAGTTTTTTGTGCCCGCCGGTTTAAAAATTTCAACATTACGGACAAGCGCCCCAAACCACTAGCAGCATGCCGAGATCCTCGGAATCCACCACGCCGTTATTGTTTAGATCAGCCGCCTCCCCGGGTAATGCATTTCCAAAGTTCAGCAACGTCACGCCAAGATCCATGCTATCGATGTTGTTGTCGCCATTTAGATCGCCAGCGCAAAGTGCCAAGGCTGATAATGGAAATCGGAACACGCCATTTGTATTTGTGGCGGCCACGATATATCCGTCGTTAATTTCAAGGTCAAAAATTGTTAAATCCGTCAGGCCAGAATTAATAGTGGTCCACGTATCGCCGTTGTCCTTGGAATAAAAAACTCCCGCGCCGAAAGAGCCAGCGACAATAATTTGATTGTTGCTGGCAAAGCCGCGATAGGAACCAGAGGGAAGACCACCTGAAAGCAAAGTCCAGTTGGCGCCAAGATCCGTCGAACGAAACACACCGGTTCCAACCTGTCCGCCGGCAAACAGCGTTGTGCCCTTGGCCTCCATTGCTCGGAAGGTGGTGGAGGTTGAACCATTATTCGAGGCAACCCACGTCGCGCCCCAATCACTGCTTTTGTACACGCCCGAACCGTTGGTGCCCACAAAAAGAATGTTTGCGGCGGAGGCGACGCATCGAACATCGATTCCAGTTAAGCCACTTGCGCTCCACGTGTCGCCTTGATTGGTGGATTTAAAAACTCCGGTGGGCGTGGCCACAAATAAATATGTATTCACGGCCAATATTCCGCTGGTTAATAAATTAGTCAGGCCAGAGTTTTTGCCGGTCCACGACGCGCCATTGTTCGCGCTTCGAAAAACTCCCTTGCTGGTGCAGGTGTAGACATAGGTTCCATCTTGGGTGAACCCGCGCGTGGGACCGGTTGCGTCATTGCCGGTGTTGGAGGCGGCATAATTAGCCGCGTTGTCGGTAGAAAGATACGCACCAGTGGAGCCGCCGGCGAAGTTGTACGTTCCGTAAGTCAACAACGACTGCATGTTCTTGCCCGCGGTGCCACCGCATTGCGACCACTGCCCAAATGATGAGCAAGTGATGCAAGTCACAATGCAAAGTTGAAGAATGATGCGTGCCGATTTATTCATGCGTGGATTCCGAGTGTGATGACACCAGTTGTCGCAAGGCCATTCACTGACCATTGCGTTGATGAAACATAATCCGCAACCCGGCTTTGGCAATTGCAATGACTAATAAAAATGCACTTTCGAAAATAAATTAAAAATGAATTTCATGTACTTATTCGTAGGCTTTTATAAGACCAAAGCACCACTAGTCCAGTTGTAAATCGTTCGCACCCAATACGATCAAGTTCGGCGCCAACCTTGAGAAGAAGTTCCGTGGGTTCTGTCATGCGCGTCCAACCGCGCCGCGTGACATTCGTGCGGCAACTTCTTGCGCCAAATTCGCCTCGCTCCAATTTGGATGCTGGGCACGAACGCCGGCGGCAACAAGTGTTCGTGCGGAGCGCCACATGGCGTCAAGCACCGCAAGTTTCTGGGCAGGTGTTTGAAGACGCAAAATTGAAATGAGTGCGGGATCACAACGGTCAGAAAGTTCGTGTTGAAATCCGGAGTGTTGCATGCGCTTATGGTAGTGGCTGAGTCGGGAAATTAATTCTGTCCACGCCTGAAGTGTTTTGCCGCGCACAAAAAACCGCACGGCTTTTTGGGGCCGTGCGGTGGTGTGTATTTACTTTCAATCACCGCTTATCACGCGTCACTCATGGCGCTTGCCCACGACAGGTACGTGCGAATTCCTACCATTCAGGTACAGGAATTACGTCAATGATCACCTTTTGCTTCACACAAGTATAATTCATTCCAGCCGTTTGGTCGTGGCATAGCACTCCAGTCTTGTCCTTGCAATCCTCCGGTTTACAATCGCCTTGAACCGAACCAGTGCAAACACACTTCTCCTCCAACACAAGGATCACCGGAGTTTCAGAGATGTAATCATCGACGTACACATACTCGATTGCGGGGATCTCGTCATACAAGGCCAGTGCTGTTCTTACACAAAGCATCATTGCGCTGATTACAAGCACTCGTATCATTTCTAGTTCTCCTTTGGATAAGAGTAGATCGCTTCGTCAAACCAATACCATGCCTTTAACTTTTGTGGATGTGCATCCACGCGTGATGTTTGCTGTCCCACTAGGCGGAATGTGCTGGCATCGACAAAAAATACATCGGACCGACGATTTCGATGCACTTCTCCCTCGCGATCCGTACTAGTGGTGTCATACGATGTTGATCGTAAGATATAACAAGTTTGACCCCGATACTGTTGTGTGCCAGCATACTGCGATGTTCGTAGCCATTTGGGAAATCGTGTCGTGTCCTGAATCCATGTACGCAAAAATTCAGCACCCGAGCAACTACCAATCGGGTCAAACAGGTCCCATCCCAGCAGGTTGTCTCCAACGCCTGTTTTGTTAAGGCGCATTAGTTCAATCTTGGCTGGTGAAGCGTCCATGGTGCTGGCGATCGTAACCTTCCCGGTTTTTTTCTCGCGGCGGCTCTCAATGAACACTGGATTGTCAGTGCTTCCTTGGAATGACCATGTCATGTCAGCCGGGTCAGTTGCTGAGGTTCCATCACGCCGAATTTCGACCTCGTAAGCATCAGGCGTCATAACAGCAAAAATTACTATAGTTACCTTAGTTGCACTAGGGCTTTGGCAAGCGGCTTCGTCATCTAGCAAGGCGTCTTCCGCTGACATGTTCATCAGCGCCTCGCAGGCAATTTCCGTGGCGTGCACCCGCAGTGTGCTCAAGCCCGAGTGGGTCTCAACCCATTTATCGGCAATGAATTCAGGAGTGGGAGCACACCCATTTAATAAACCGACAACAATTTGTACTAGAACGCCCAACAAACCCATCATTGGGTGGGAATAGCGAGTCGCACAAGGCATCAACATGGCAACAGTGTACTCACACGTATTTACGAAAAAGTGCGGTTGTCTGAGCAACTAGCGCGCGCTCTTTGTAGCGGTCACATCAATCATTCACGCGCTCGGCGGGGCAGCCGGCGTATGTGGCGTTGGCGTTAAGCCGCTCGTTTTTCATAATCACACTGTGTGGCGTCACCAGCGCGCCATCGCCAATGTTGGCGCCGTAAAACAGAACGGCGTGATGACCCAGCGACGCGCCGCTGCCAATGTGCACGTGGTCAATTTTCAGAATGCGGTCCTCGAAACTGTGCGCTTGAAAGTTGCAGTCCACCGTGGCGTTGTCGCCAATGGAAAGCATGTCGGGATCAACCACCTGCGTGAATCCGCTGCCAAGCACCACGCGCTTGCCAATGCGCACGCCAATCATGCGCAGGAACACGGTGAGGAAAACCGTTCCTTCAAGGCGCTCCAAGAAACCGCGCGCGTACATGCTCCAGGCCACAAACAGAAAATCCCAGCGGCTGCACCAGCAACTCCACAGCACGTGTTGGCCTGGTTTCACGCGGCCAATGAGCGTCCACTTTAGAAAAACAATGCAGCCAATCATGGCGATTGCGGCCGCAAGTGTTGCCAGCGGCGCAATCACAAATGCAATCGTTGGCGCGTTGAAATTGGTGTTGGCTCTTGCGGCGGCCAGCGCAATAATCCACGCCGCCGCGACCGCGATGGGATATACCGGCAACAGAAATCGCAACGCTTCCCACAAGAGGCGATTGATATATCGAATGGCGCTTGGATTGTGCGTAAGGCTGCGATCCACTTCCACAACTTCGCGCCGCGGAAGTTGCATGGGTGGATGACCAAACCACGCGGAGTCCGCGCTTGCAATGGATGCGTTGGCCACGGTGCTTACGCCCACAAAGAAATCGTGTGGATACACGTGGCCCGCGGGAATGACCGCGTGATTTCCAATGAAGGTGTTGTTGCCCAGCGTTGTTGCGCCAATGGTGACCACGTTGCGATGCACGCGCGGCGCGGCAAAATAAATTCCGTCGGCAAAGAAACACGTGTCGCCAATGGTGACGGTGTCGGGCACCACATCAATAATGGTTGAGATTTCACAACCGCGACCAATGCGCATGCCGGCAAGACGCAACCATGTTGGCCAGAACAAAGTTCCGCTTAGCCACAGACACGCGCGCTCTAGCGCATGCGACTTGGCCCAAATGCAAACATATTCCGCGCTCCAACGATTCACGGCGCCGGGACGAGTCCGCGCTAGCAAGCGCAGGGAAAGTGCTTGCGCAAGAAGGCCGGTGATTACGCATGCGGGCGCGCCAACAAGCACAAACAACACAAACATAAACGGGTTGGTCCGCGGGTTCACGGGCGCATCTATATATAGATACGTCAGCGCCATCCAAGGCAGGGCGGAAATGGTTGTTTGCACCCACAGTGAAAGCAGTGTGAGCAGCGCGTGCTTCACTGGATCAATTGATTGACCGCGCGCATTAGCGGTGGCGGGTTCCGTCATGCCAACTTTTTGCGCGGGCACGCCGTCCCATCGTTCACCTGTTGGAATGTATTCACCCTCATGCAACCACGAGAGCGCGCCAAGTGAGGAACCTGGTTCCATATTGGTGTTGTGCGAAACACCGGCGCGCACATCAATGGTGCAACCGTTGCCAATGGTCACGGGCGCAAGCACAAGTTGTCCATCGCACAGTTCAACCATGCCAACGGAAGATTCCTGCGCAAGCGTCACGTTGTTGCCGATGGTCAACAAGTCCCACGCGCCGCCTCGAATGTCAACACTGCGGTGAATGTGAACGTTCTTTCCAATGCGCGCGCCAAGCAAACGCAGAATTGCGTTGAAGAAAATAGTTCCTTCAAGCATGCCCCACGGAATTGTGCGCGCGATTTGTTGCACGCTCCAGAAGCGCAAGTAGCGCGCGCTAAATACTGGCATGGTTGTTGCGCGCACGCGGCCAAGCAACACGCGCTTGGCGAGCACGGCAAGCGCAATGGTGAACGCGCTGTAGATGACCAGCGCGATGGCAATGAGTACTGGCGAAAGTGCGATGAGGACTTTTATGCCCAGCATGTTGGCTAGGGCGGGCAGTGCCATGAACACCAGTGCGTATGCGGCGGCGCCCGTGGTGATAAGGCTTGCGATGAGTCCAAGTGATTGCGCGAGTGCGGCAAGCAGGGGATTTGCGGCGCGTTCGCCGGCGCGCACGCGCGGCGCGGGGGAGTGTTCGGTGGTGGTTGTTGCAGTGGAGTTTTGGTGTGCGTTTGTTTGTGTGTTTGCGCCGTTACTGTGAGTTGTGCGTGTGTTTGAGCTTTCAGTTGAGCCCGCGCTTTCAGGTTCAGCGTGTGTTGCAGCGCGACCTTTGCTGGCGGCAAATTTCAATTGCAATTCTTGCGCACGCTGCGCAAGCCGCTGCGTTGTGCGAAACATATACAGGTCGCGCACAGTCAGTCGTGCGGTGGGTGGGTGCGTGCGCAAAGTGCACAACGCGCCAACCGCGCTTAACGAATCGCCGCCGAGCGTGATAAAGAAATCATCATCAATAGAAAGTTCATCCGTGCGTTTTAGCGCGCGCGCGAATGCGTTGAGAATAATGTGCTCGTGCTCGTTGCTTGGCGCAATCGCAGGAGTGTCGCGCGCTTGAAGCGCAACGCCGGCGTCCACCTCTGGAAGTTTGGCGCGCGCAATCTTTCCGCCAATGGTGCGCGGCACGCGGTCAATCAAAACAAACTTGCTGGGCACCATGTACAAAGGAAGCGCCTTGGTGAGCGCGTCGCGCAACGCGTCAAAGTGCGGCGGCGCGTTTGTGTCGCTGGCGACAATGTGCGCAACAATAATGTGTGCGCCTTCATTACCCTGCACGCGGCACGCGGCTTCAAGCACGCCACTGCATTGACCAAGCAGCGAATCAATAGCCCCAAGTTCCACGCGGTAGCCGCGCAATTTCACTTGGCCATCAATGCGACCAAGAAATTCAAAGTTGCCGCACGCGGCAAGGCGCGCTAAATCGCCCGTGCGATAAATGCGGCCAAGCTCTGGATGATCGACAAACTTTTCCGCCGTCACCTCTGGACGATTGCGATAGCCGCGCGCCACGCCAACGCCACTGATGCAGAGTTCGCCCTCCACGCCAACTGGAACTTGTTGCAGCGACTCGTCAAGAATGTGCGCGGTGTGTCCAATGATGGGCTTGCCAATGGTGACCGCAACGCCGCTGTACATGCGCGTTCGCACCACGGTCACGGTGCATTCCGTGGGGCCGTAACCATTTTCCAACCAGCGACCGTCGCTCCATAAATCAGCCAAATCCTGCGGTAAAGCTTCGCCGCCCACATAGACCAACTTCACATTGGGCAAAGCTTGGCGCGGATTTTGGCAACCCGTCGTGCGCAACAATGTTGGAGGCGGACAGAACACGCTAATGCGTTCGTTGTTCAGCCACGGAATTAAATCGGGGCCAAGGCGCACGGTTTCATCATCAAGCAACACAAGCGTGGCGCCCACGGCGAAGGCAAGCCACGTTTCTTCAATGGACGAGTCGTAGGCGGGCGAAGAAAATTGCGCCACGCGGTCGGTGTGGTCAAGTCCGTAGCGCGCCTTGTCGGCATTGACCAAGTTGGCAACGCTGTGATGTTCAATCATCACGCCCTTGGGCTTGCCTGTTGTTCCAGATGTGTAAATGACATACGCCAACGAACGTGGGTGAATTGTTGGCGGCGTGAATGTTGAAGTTGGTGGGGAAGTTGTTTGCGGCGTTGATGCGGAAGATGTTGGCGGCGTAATTTCGGAAACTGGTGGCGACATAAACGCAAACGTTGTTTGCAAAGGAGATGCGGATTTTGGTTGCGCGGCGGTTGTGAATTCTTTGAGCGGCGTAATTGTGGAAGACGTAGGCGAGTTGGCGTGTGAGCGCGCCGCGTCCGTAAGCGCCGCGGCATCAATCACAAGTCGATCACCCGCAAGATCCTCCGCGGCAAGTCGCGCCACGCCCACGGCGTCGGTCAAGATCACACGCGCGTCCGCGTCCACAAGCACCGCACGAATGTGGTCGTTTGGAAAGAGTGGGTCTAGGCACGTGAACGCCGCGCCCGCGCGCAACACGCCAAGTTGCGACGCATACAAACTTGCGGTCTCGCGCGGCAGAAGCACGGCGACAATGGATTCATTTTCTTGCGCGTGATTTGCGTGCGCATAATTTGCACTCGCATGTCCAGAATATTTTGTAATGCCCTCACTAACCGCCCGCGCAACGTCGCTGGCGGCGCGATCAAGTTGCGCATACGTGGTGAGTTGCCTGTGCGCGCGCTCCCGTCCAGGTGGAACATCAATCGCAACCACATCTGGATGAAGCGCAACATTGTGCGCGAAAAGATCAGTCAGCAATTGCATCAAATGTATCTTATGAATTATTACGCAAAGTAAATACAACCCCCAAAAAAGACGCAAGCCAAGCAATACGCAACACACCGCCAACTCCCGCGTCGCAGAAAGGGTGGCACCACAAGCGAGTTTAGCACCATCGCAAGCCCCGCTTGCGATGGGTGCGTTGTCTGAGCGACTGGTGCCACCCTTTCTGCAAAGCGTTCACTTGCTCACATGGGGTGCGTTGTCTGAGCGACTGGTGCCACCCTTTCTGCAAAGCGCTCACTAGCTCGCATGAGGTGCGTTGTCTGAGCCCCCGTGCCAACCTCTTGTATGCCACGCGGTCGATTTGGCTCCCCGTGGCGAACCATCAAAAACCCCTTCATCCCGCCCATTTCACAATTTAAATCAAGCTTGCAGCCACAAATAAATCATGTAGTTTATTCCTTCAAGTTTGTTCGTTCATCCATCAACACAATTCATTCAAGAGTGCATTCATGAAAAATATCCACAAGAGTCAAATTGCTTTCGTCATCGCGGGCTTGCTTGGTTTAAACGTCGCAGTTGGAATTGCCGCGCAGAAATCTGATCAAGCGCAACTCACGCGAGCCAGCGCAAACACTTCGCCAGCCGCCGCGATCGCATATTTCAATCAAAAAAATAGTGACGGAGTGGCCACCAAAGAGGCGTACTTTGCAAAAAATCCAGCGGCGCGTGACACCAAACTCGCTGGTCAAGCTCCATACGTTGCCATTCTGAGTTGCGCCGACTCGCGCGTTCCAATGGATACGGTGGTTGAATCTGATTCTGCCTCGATGGCCAGCGACATTTTCTCGGTGCGCGTGGCGGGCAATGTGGTTGGCGATGACGCCATCGCATCACTTGAGTACGCGGTGAAATATCTCAACACACCGTTGCTGCTTGTGCTTGGACATGAACAATGCGGCGCTGTAAGCGCAACCATGGGCGACTATGGAGTTGGCGGCGCGCTTCCGCAGTTGCTTGGAAAGATTCGACCAGCCGTTCAAATGGGCACAAAAAATTGCAAGGACTGCACCAAGGATCAACTGCTAGAAAAGTGCATTGAAGAGAATGTCCGCCTTGGCATGAATGAACTCATGAGCCGCAGCGAGAAAATTCGCACGCTTGTGGGCGAAGGAAAAGTTGCGATTGGATGCGGCGTGATCAATCTTGCAAACAACAAGATCAAATGGGTCGTTGCTCCAGCCGTAAAATAAGTTCGACCAAGTCAGATATCATGGCAATATGCTTCGCGCGCATGTTGCAATCTTGTTGATCACCGCCGCAGCTTCCGCCGCGCAGTCTGGTGTTGGAGATGGTGTGGACACATCCGCAACAGCGGTGCAATCAACAAGTGGCACCGATGCAAACACGGCTGCAAACAGCCAAATTCTGCGCGAGATGGAGGCGTTGCGAAAGCAGAACGCCGCGCTTGCGGAGGATATGGAAGCCATGCGCAAGCAGAACAAGTCGCTTGAAGGCAGCGTTGCGGATT
>Ga0214919_10009427_pt1 | contig 12587 bp, 2 predicted proteins | sample LL1503_MetaG_FD_177994 | JGI IMG/M metagenome (GOLD analysis project Ga0214919, IMG submission 177994) | Freshwater microbial communities from Lake Lanier, Atlanta, Georgia, United States - LL-1503 | ecosystem: Environmental > Aquatic > Freshwater > Lake | place: USA: Georgia | collected 2015-03-15
TGGATTTGCTAATGCCACTACTCCAGTTAAACCGGTAATAAGTGATGACATTTCAGTAAACTTATATTTGCCCTCATTTTTAAATACTTTCAACACCTGTTGACCTGCAGAATTATCTCCAGCAACTACTAAGTCAACTAGTCCATCATTGTTTAAATCTACCCACTTAATTTCTGGACTTACTAAATTATCTAACTTGTTATCAAATCCTGTGCCTTTTCCAGCATAGGTTGAATCATACTGACTGTTTGATAATTTAGCGAATTTACCGCCCATATTTCTATACAATCCTACCGGAGAATTCCAAGAATTCATTCCAGAAGTAACACCTAAATAAAGGAAGTCGAAATTACCTGTATTATTTACATCTGCCCAAGCAAATGAAGGTGTAGCTAAAGGTTGTATTCTCTTATCTACTAATCCCCCTTGGTTAACGAACTGCCATGGGAAGGTTAATGTAAGTTTTTGGTTAGGCGCAAATTTAGAAGATGAATAGTTTCCATCAACAGCTTGCACTGACCAATAATAAACTCCTGGAGGTAATTCAAGATAATATTGATTATTACCAATTAAAGAAGTATTAGGTGTCTGTAATTGATCTGTTGTAGGATTCACTTGAATAATTCTTAAGTCACTTAAACCAGGAGCAGTTCCTAATTTTAAGTTATAATACATGTTAGGTTTATTCGTATGGTCATCCTCAGCAGCATCCCATTTTAGTAAAATTCTACCTTGTCCTTGATCTATATATGCTAAATTTTGCGGAATAGAAGGCGCTTTATTAGAGTTACCTCCTTGGTTATTCATGAAAATACTTGTAGATCTTCCTTTGTCTTCATAACCACTAATTACTAAGTCCATACTTCCATCACCATCAGCATCACCCCAGCTTATTCCAGCTTCTTTGTAAGCAGGAATCTGTGTGTTCTTAATGGCTGTAAAGTTTCCAAAGCCACCTTCATTTAAATAAAACTTAGTCACAGAGCTTGCTTTATTATCCAAGCCTGCTGCAGTAATATCTAATAAACCATCATTATTGAAATCTACTAATTTAACATCACCATTATCAATACTATCTAAAATAGTAAATGCTGTACTATAAATATTTCCATAAGAGAAATAGTTACCAAACTTAGCACTCTTATTTTCTATGGTTTGATTTCTAAAGATCATTAATCTTGGCTGAGGTGTAGCAGTTGTTGATCCTCCACCACCTGGCACTGGCCCCATATTATTATTATTAGAGCTCGTAAGAGAAGTTCCCATTTCGACAATATCCATATCACCATCTCCATCGATATCTCCAATATCAAAACGAACCTTATTCATGGCAAGTCCAACATTACAACTACAACTCATATCATAGGTACTTAAATTGTAGGTATATCCATTGTTATATCCTTGGCTACCATAGTTATTTGAAGTTACCTTAGGATCTAGTATTGTATTAATTCTAACACCCCCTTGTGCTGATTTAGTTGAATCTGTTCCAGCATATACTAAGTCCAAATCTCCATCTAAATCATAATCCACAAAACGAGCATCGGCATCAGATAAGTTAGGCACTGCATTACTTTGGCTAAATTCTAAGTCTTTGGTGAATTTACCTTTACCATTATTAGAATATAAGAAAGTACGCGCCGTATTATATTTAGCCTCCCCTAAACGACCCATTGTAATCATGTCTAATGTTCCATTATTATCGTAATCTCCAAATGCCATATTGGCCATCATTAAACCTGTTACCTCTTTAGGGTTAGAAATTTCAAATGAACCTTGTTGATTATTCATTAACATTTGGAAGGAAGGCCCAATCTCACTATTTCCAAGAATAGCCAAATCTAACCAACCATCATTGTTTAAATCAACCCACTTAATATCTCCATCATAGAAAGTATTAGTAGTTAAATTTTGATCTATAAATTCTCCCTTTTCATTGTGATACACTTTAGTTACAATTCCATCAACATCATTAAATCCAATCACTGCTAAATCCAATAAGCCATCGTTATCATAGTCACCCCATGAGAACTTAGCATTTTGCATACCAGGTATTTGATTCTTAATAGAAGTTAAAGGGTCAGTAGGTATATAGAAAGACTTCGTAAATGCAGAAGCTTTACCTTCTTTATTTACCATTTGTAACGCTACATGATAGTAAGTTTTACTTGAAATATTTACATCTGTAAATTCTACTGAATCAGGATAATTACGTGCAAATGTTTTCTCTAATACAATTGGCACTGTATCATTATCAAAACGATAGTTATAACCTGTGTTAATTCTACCCTTTTTAAAGATAGTTGAAGGTGCGACTTGTTTTGAACTGGTATCTACTTTTAAGTTTGCAAATAAATAATTATCTACTACATCAGAAGTAGGCGTCCACTTAATTTTTACTTTATAACCATCGTTTACTACTGTTATGTTAGCTGCAGCAACTGCAGGAGGTGAAGTTCTAACCAACGCACCAGTCACTGGTGTTTGTATCCAAGATTTCAAGTAAAAATTATTGTTGCTTGCCATACCACCCATTCCATCATTTTGAACTTCCTCAAGCCACATGACATCTTTAAATCCATCTCTATTTAAATCGGCTATCTTAACATTGAAAATACTCCAGATATTTGAATTCGCAAATGGAATAGATCCAATTGATTTTTTAGTAAAGCCAGATAAATGATCATTTAAATAGGCATTAATGTTACCTGAATTATCCAAGCCTACTATGTCTGGATAACCGTCACCATTAATATCACCTATATCAATTTTACCATCAGTTAAAATTCCATTGAATTGCATATTTGCAGAAACCGCATTGAATGTATTATCAAAATCATATACTCTATAGTTTCCACCATTAATTCTTGTCAATACTTGAACCTTTCTGTTATTTTGGAAATCCCCAAAGTAAATATTAGAACTCCAATCTATATTAAGCCCGGTAATATACATATAGAATTTACCGTCTTTTTTATTCGATACAAAAACAATTAATGGATTACCGTTTACTTGACCAAGACCAACACAACTAGGACAGGTTGTCATTGCAAAAATATCAGGAATACCATCTTTATTGATATCAATAAATTTAATTGGAAGTACATTACTATTAACATTTGTAATACTATTATTATTCCCAAAATTCAATGTTGAATTAGGCTCCCATTTAACTTGATTCAATGTGGCAACTAGTTCATCTTTACCATCAAAGTTTCCATCCATAAACTCGGCAGTCGCTTCAATGTTTTGACCAAACTGTGTTGACCACTGATTTCTTTCAAAAGTTTTTTGATCCCATTTGTAAGCCAAGTTTGTTGACTGACCCCAGTTGTTTACTGAAGTATTAAAGAAATTAGCAGGAGGTAAAACTGTATCTAATTTAAAGTTCAAATCGGTATTTGTTAAATAAACAATTTTACTGGTACTAGAATTACTACCACCCATATCGGTATTCTTTTTATAAATACCCACTAAATCAAACTCATTGTCACCATTCACATTCATTGCAGAAACTAATTGCATATAATCGTTCTTGCCCTTCGCAATAGAGACACTTTTGTTTAGCGTGAAATTCACACTAGGTGTTCCAGTAAGTTTGTTAATATTTAATACTAACACTGAATCCTGAGGGAAACCACCTTTCGAACTATCTACTTGTCTATTTTCTTGAGAGTAAATAATAATTTTTGGCAATGCACTTGGTGCATCAGCAGCCAACTTCACTAAATTCACAGATTGACCAAGGGAATTCCAAGATCTAGCTGCTGCACGAATTTTCAATGAAGCAGTATCTACTACTGAGAAGTTAATAGCAGGGACAAAAGTAGTGTCTAAAGTAGACTTAATATTGCTTAAGCCTGTAGGTACCGTACCCACCATTGCTTTAATAGCATAATAATAAACTTTATTACTACTTGGCAATACATCATCGAATGTAGCTGCACTCACAGATGGTGTAATACTTAATGGAGCTAATGTGTCAAAATATTTCTTACTTGTATCTCTGTATACTTTTAAACTTGTTAAAGCAGTTGATCCTGTTTTTTCCCATGTTATAGTTACTGTGGTACCTGATTTTTGTAATCTTGTAATTTGAGGACCCGCAATACTATACTTATTTTCAAATGCACCTAAATCTGCTTTAGAACCAGTTGGCACTGGTCTTACTGCATAATTAAAATCATATTTTAAAGCATATAAAGTATCTACCCCAGTTTTTAAGACAAAGCTATCGACGCTCTTTCCTAAAGCAGGAGAGAAATTACTTAATGAATAGTCACTAGCAGCTGTATTATTAAACTGAGGATCTACCATGCTATTTGTTGCTGATTGAGCAACAAATTTTGAATTATCTACAATTGAATTAACAACTTTATATGTTTTAGCGCTAAAGTTATTTTCATACCCATTTTCAGTAATGATACTATTAATAATTAATAGTCCTTTTTCCATACCACCCCATCTATTAAAGTAAGTGTTATTATTTATAACTGAATTGACAATTCTACCCCATCTAGTTTTTGGTTGAGTAGTATCTGCCCATCCCACGTTAATAACTGCATTTTGGTTTGTGTTATTTAAGAATAAACAGTTATTAAATAATGGTGCAGAACTTTCAATATACACTACATTTTGTGACGAGTTATTACTAAATGAACATGACTCGAATATTGGATTTGAACTGTTTGTAATGGCAACAGCTGCATTAGAACCACCATTTGTATAAGAACTTCCTATAAATACTAATCCTATAAACTTATTTTTATCCTTAGGATATTCTACATCAGAATTTACCCAAGGGTTTTGATCTTGCACACTCAACGTAGATTTTGTGGTTGCATCTAACGGTGATATAATTGCCTTGCCTATATTTTTTGCTTTTAAAACAACCGATTTATTAAAGACTTCTATATTTTCAATATAAGTACCATTATTTAATAAAATCGTATCTCCGGCTTGGCTATTATCTATAGCAAATTGAATATTCTTATAAGGGAATTTTATAGATCCATTACCAGTTGATTTACCAGCAGTATCTATATTCCAAACTGAGCTAGCTGTAGCGTTAGTGATTTTAGACATTTTAGAAGCAGCTCCTACACTATCTATCACTTTAATACCATAATAGTATTTAACATTTACAGCAGCCGAATTATCTACATAATAAGTGGTATCAACAGCAGAAGCTAGCTTGTCTAAACTTGTAGCAGATGTTCCTCTATATATATTGTACTTTCTTCTCTCTTCTGAATAATCAGACCATTTAAGCACTACGTTTCTAGTACCACCATATGCAATCACTGTATCAATTGGACCTGGAGGGGTATTAGGTGTAACACTTAATTGATTAGAGAATCCACTTAATAAAGCTTTTGAAGCAGTGAATGCTTTAATTCTATAATAATATTTAGTCAAATTATTTAAAGCACTATCGGTAACACTTAAAGTGTCTGCATTCGAAATTGTTTTTACTGCAGCTAATGTAGAAGTATCGGAAATCAAACTAGTTGATCTAAAGATATCATACCCTGCAATAGCGCCATTTGTTGGTTTTGTCCATTTTAATACTACTGTCGAATCACCACCATCTAATGATTTTAAAGTTGGAGCAGAGAATCCAAATTTAGATTCCACCGCACCAATATCAGACTTAGTAGAAGCAGGTAGAGGTCTTGCTGTTCCATATAAATCGGTTGTACTTACTAATTTAGCATTGCCTTTACCATAAGTATTCACACCCATATTTATTATGGTGCTTGAGGGTGCTAAAGTTAATAATACGGTATCTGCAAATTGAGGATCACTTTCAATTAAGTTATTTGCAGCCGTCACATTTAATTTATCTAACTCACCAGTTGGTAATAAATCTTTTGTAAAGAAATTATTACTTAAGAAAACATCTCCAAAATTAGAATTCCAGGTATTTACCCATAAATCTTTTTCGTTTTTATAGAAAATATTATTAACTACATACTGAATTGGACTTTGGTCATAATAAGCAATTGCTGGTACTAAGTTTTTATAGAAAGTATTGTTAGCTAAAAATAAGGAGTCATTACCTTGAATTCTAAAGATATTATCACGATAATACGTACCATCATTTACACCTTTTTGCGTTCCATTATTAGAGAATATATTGTCGGTAATTTTAACTTTACCATTACCATTTGTCCATGTTTCAATCATGGGAACCTCAGCTCCATTATTAGTTCTAACAATATTATTATTGTTGTTTATAAATATATTTTTTGTTACAGTAAAGTTGGTACCCTCTACTCTTATCTTACCGTAGTTACCTTCAAATGTATTATTACTTAAAACAACGCTATCACCAAAAATCATTAGCCTAGTGTAATCATCGTATTGATCTGCAGCTAAAGTCCTATTACCATTACTCTTAAACACACTATGATCAATGGTTAAATATTTATTCCAATTACCCCATGAATAATTAAACATTTTTGCTGTTCCAGTTTGTCCTGTAAATGTCAAACCTATGAAATAAGTTCTTGCAGATTCACAACAGGTAAGGTTACTTACAAAATTTACAACAGTACCTCTTAATCCAGCCGCATTGATAATAGTGGCTCTAATATGGGTAGTATCTTTATCTATCAAGTATTTAGAACCCACTGTTATACCTGCATTAAATTTAATATTTGAATTGTATGAACCATCAACTAATATAATAGTATCCCCTTTAATGGCATTTGCAAAAGCAACTGTAGTTGTTTTGAAAGGATGAGTTGAATCTCCCACTGCAGCATCACTTCCTGCTGGATGACCATTAACGGTAGATGTATTTGGATTTACATAAAATTTAAATGGCACAGCCCCAAGTGTAGTGAATGTTCTTGTTGCACTTGCTTCCGAACTAATACCGGAAGTATCGCGATTGACTAGATAATATGCATAAGCAGTAGACTGAGCAATACTTGAATCTTTATAAGATAAAACAGTATCGCGAACGGTTGCTAATAGTGTAGCATTAGCGGCGGTACTTCCTTTATAGATATCTATCAAAGTTTTACCAGTACCTGCTGGCGTTATCGTATAAGCTACATTAATGTAATTTCTTGTTGCAGATAAAGCACTTAATGCTGGCACTTTAACCGAACTTAAAGTGGCAGGAATTCGAACTGTATCACTTGCACTAGTATCCGAAACAATACCACCTACCCCGCTTTTAAACACTCTTAAATTATAAAAGTACTTTTGTCCTTTTGTTATATTAACCGAATCAATATAAATGCTTTTAGCAGTTAGATCATTAAACACCGTATCAAATGGCGTAGGAGTTGTTTTGTCAGAAACAGAATCTCTATATATAATAATAGAATCAACTGCTGGCAAAGGAGCTAATGAATAATTTATTTTTACAACTGGCTTACTATTGTAAACCGCATTTGCAATAGATACAATTTTGGGATCAGCAATTTTTTTAGTTGACTCAATGGCACCTATTTCCGGATAAGATCCAATAGGTGAAGGTCTTGCTGTTATCCCTGTTTTATCAAATGCAGGAATTGTATACCAAACACTTGGAACTTGTCTTGCAACTGTATCTGCTCTTATACCCATTCCTATTCCCAAGCTATTTGAACGTAAACTAAAATCTAAATTCGCAGTATCATTAATGGAAGCTGATCCTTTAAAATTATTCGAAGTGGAATAAGTAAAAGTATATCCCCCATCAGATTGATAACCAGAATTGGCATCTGTATTTAAATCAGACGCCATTAAGTTATTTTTAAATAAAGTTGTACTTGGTCTATCTCTTGACCATGATTGACCCCAACCAAATTCACCCACAATATTCGTGTTGGTTGCTAAAGTATAATTATTATCGATTATGTTATTATACCATAATGCAACATAGTTATCCCCTCTATTATCTCCTTCCCAGTTTCTAAAGAAAGCTGTTCTTGTATTATTTTTATAAAAAGTATTATTGGCAAATAATAAAGTATCAGAATACCTACCATCTTTATAATAACCACTCACTGAAAATAAATTATCCCCTGAGTTGTTATAAAAAACGTTGTTAGTAACAATTGCTTGTGAATTTTCAAAATACACAACACCGCTATTGTTTCTTCCTGGATTATAGCCATCTACCCCTGCCCCTTTATTATTTACGAATAAACAATTGGTAATTGTTGCAGGTGTTTGATTATACCAAATCCAAGTAAAGTAAATTATATTTAAACCAATGTTATTTTTAAATGTAGTATTATTTATATTAGCCCCAGTTAAACTATAAGTAGTATAATTTGCAGAACCAGAATTTTGTAAAATACAATCTCTAATGGTAGCAAAGCCTGCATAAACCCCATATTTAGCAGCCTTCGTAACTGTCAAACCAATTAACTTAAAAGTACTGGTATCTCCACCTACTGTTGAATAAATTAAAGCATCAGATAAAGAGTTTTGAGCTAAACTATCTCCAGTAATAATTGTTTTTGCAATATGCGCTCTATTGCCATCCAATAGAAACTCAGAAGCTAATACTAACTTGTTGTTTACTCTAATCTTTTCTCTATAAGTACCTTCCTTCACAATAACAGTATCTCCACTTAAGGCAGAATCTACCGCCTTCTTAATAGTAGAAAACGATAAGCCACTGTTAATTGAAGTAGTAGTATCAACGATAATTCTTCTACCGCTTTGTGCTTGCACATCATTGTTAAAAGAAAATGTTAGAATGCTTACAAGCATCACTAAAAAAATAGAAACTTTTTTCATAAAAAATTTATTTAATTAAACAGATCCAGTTTTTTTTAAGTTATCGTGGGGGCTGATAACGTTAAATAGAATATTATATTGCCTGTTAAAAAATTTAACAAGTAGTTAAAATTAATATAAATTGTTAATACTCAAAATGAATTTTATGTTATATGTAAATAATTATTAACATTATATAATTTTTTAATTTATAATTATTTGTTTTATAATATTTTACTACAATATTTATAGTAAATTTTCTTAGAAATAAGATTTCTAATCTTTACCTATTTTTCCATCAGATTTCCATAGCTTTAACCTATAATTTCAACCATTTTGTTATGCTTTTTATCAATTTAAACCTGTTTTCATTAAACAACCCTATTTTGGACATCGTTTTACGCACTTTGGCCGTTTATTGCTTTATGATTATTGCGATACGTGTTTTTGGTAAAAAGGAACTAGCACAATTATCGGTTATTGACCTGGTTTTCATACTGTTAATTAGCAATTCGGTTCAAAATGCTATGGTAGGCCCAGATACTTCTCTAAAGGGAGGATTGATCGCGGCTGGCGCCCTATTTTTAGCCAATTACACGCTAAAAGGGCTTTTTTACAGAAATAAGGATTTTAGCAAATTGGTACAAGGCGAGGCCATCCTTTTAATTTATGAAGGTGAAGTAAATGCTGAAAACTGTAAAAAAGCAGAAATTACGTTGGAAGAGTTAGAGGCAGCGGTAAGAGAACATGGTGCTCGTGATATCCAAAAAGTAGACCTTGCCATTTTAGAAGTAGATGGCAACATTAGTGTAGTAAGCAGTGAATTTCAAACCAGATCAAAAGTCTCCCACCCTAGAAAGCATAAATTCAAAGGACGTCTTAATCAGAACTAATCATTAAGGCATTAGCCCCATTCATGTATTAACTTGTCCACTTTCTACCTAAGTCCTAATTAATCATAGAATTAGGAATATATTCGAGGAAGTAATTGCCATTGGCATTTGCTTATTTTAAAAAATCAACTCCCTGGGTTCATGATGTTCAAGAAAGTTTACCATTTTATTTTGTTAGGGATTTTAATATGTCATCCATTTCATTCTTTGTTAGCACAGCGTGTTGCAAAAGACAGCCTTATATATAACGCTGCCCTAAAAAATGTAATGGCAACTTATCATAAAAACATTGGAGATCAAACAGGCAAATACAATGGAAGTCAAAATGCCGGTTATACCATTTCGTTTTACGAAGGCCACCCTTATTTTTTTAAGCACGAACTAAGCAAAGGAAGTATTACCTACGATAATGTATTATTTGAAAACGTTGAATTATTATACGATGAAGCTAAAGACTGGGTGATATTACAAGATAGCACCCACCGCATTCAATTAGTAAGTCAAAGGCTTCAAGGCTTTACCGTTTTTGAGCAGCCCTTTGTTAGATTAGTAAAAGATATAAACACACCAATTGTTAGCACTGGGTTTTATCAATTGTTATTTGATGGTGAAAATAAATTGTATAAAAAAGAAGTAAAAATAATTACTGAGAAATTTACTTACACGCCAGACTTATCTGTTTTATTTGAAAAAGTATTTTATTACTATATCAAAAAAGGAAATACTTATTACCCTATTGCCAAGAAGAAAGATATTTTTAAAGTCTTAAATGACAAGGGGAAAGAATTAAATGATTTTATAAATGACGAGCATTTGAATTTTAGAAAAGATAAAGACAACACACTTATTAAAGTAGTTGCCTATTATGATCAACTTAAACAACCTTAATAAAGCATTATACATTGCGCAATTGCCTTAAATATATTATTGTTTGTCTATCCATCATCAACGCTAGCAATAGTTTTGCGCAATCTGATACCAGTGCTACCCTAACGCTTGATCTAAAAAGTGCAAGTCTAAGTACTGTAGTGAGTTCTATAGAATCACAAACATATTTTCATTTTTTTTACGACAGTGCTAGTATAGGAAGTCTTTCTTTCACTTACAATACCTCTCCCAAAAAAATCACCGCCGCTTTAACAGAGCTATTGATTCCTTATGGAATTAATTTCTACTTCGATAATCAAAATAATATTTTTTTAACAAAATCTAAGCTCCTAACACTGCAATTATCAGATAATTTTTTTACGGGTAAAAAACAGGCAGCCATCAATACTGGTAAAGATTTTGCATTTGAACAAGAAGAACTTGGTCCAATTCAAGAAGCATTACTAGATAAGAAATTGTATGAAATAGGAGACAAAGCATTGAGTGGTTCACAAAATATTATAGCACTTGCTGGATATATTAAAGATAGTAAAACTGGAGAGCCCATTGGTGGTGCTTCTGTTTATATTGACAAACCAAGAATTGGCGTATCTACCGATCAATATGGTTTTTTCTCAATCTCCCTTCCTAAAGGACGTCATATCTTAAATATTCAAAGTATTGGTATGCGAGATGTTAAAAGACAAATTGCATTATACAGCGATGGCAATATGAATGTGGATTTACAAGGAAGTATTATGTCTTTAAAAAGAGTAGTTATCTCTTCACAAAAAATAAGCAATGTGCGGGGCACTCAAATGGGTGTTCAAAAATTAGATATCAAAACTGTGAAACAAGTGCCTGTTGTTTTTGGTGAAGCAGATATATTAAGAGTGATTACTACCCTGCCTGGTGTTAAAACTGTAGGAGAAGCAAGTACGGGTTTAAACGTTCGTGGTGGCTCTGCAGATCAGAATTTAATTTTATTTAATGACGCAACTATTTATAACCCTGCGCATTTCTTTGGCATGTTTTCGGCATTCAATCCTGAATTAATAAACAATGTTGAATTGTATAAAGCAAGTATCCCTGCTAATTATGGAGGAAGACTTGCTTCGGTATTAGATATAACTAGCAGAGAAGGTAATAAAAAAGAATTTACAGGTTCCGCTGGTATTGGCTTACTTACTAGCAGGGTTAATTTGGAAGGGCCTCTTGTAAAAGACAAGTCTTCTTTTATCATTGGAGGCAGAACTACATATTCAAATTGGTTATTCAACTATTTACCAGAGGATTACAAAAATAGTCGTGCAAATTTTTACGATTTAAATCTTATCGTAAATCACCAAATTAATAAAAATAATACGCTTTATTTTACGGGCTATATTAGTAATGATCATTTTAATTTAAATAGTGATACTGCTTATGAATATGGCAATAAAAACGTTTCAGTTAAATGGAAACATATTTATACTACTAAATTAAATAGTTTAATTACAATGGGAATGGATAACTACAATTATTCCATCAGTAGTCAAAAACTTCCCTTAAGCGCCTATCAATTAAGTTTTACGATTAATCAATCTTATTTTAAAGCACATTTTAATTATAATATTAATAGCAAGCATAGTATTGATTATGGAGTTAATTCAATTTACTACACCTTACATCCTGGAAACTATATTCCTTTAGGAGAAAAATCTTTGATCAAACCAGATTTCATTCCTACAGAACAAGCATTGGAAAGTGCATTGTATGCTAGCGAGCATTACACTATCACTAGCGCTCTTAAATTAGATGCAGGTATTCGTTTTTCTGTGTTTAACGTACTAGGTGCTCAATCAATTAATGAATACCCGGCTAATATTCCAAGAACTGAAGAAAATATTCTTAGATCGGTTGATTATGCCAGTGGTGCTGTGATTAAAACTTATGGTGGCCCTGAATATCGTCTTGCTTTAAGATATGTAATTGATGAAACTTTTTCTTTAAAAGCCTCTTACAATACACAACGCCAATACATTCACTCCTTGTCCAATACAACGGCCATGGCCCCTACCGATGTTTGGAAACTAAGTGACCCGAATATTAAACCGCAAA
>Ga0214919_10009429_pt1 | contig 12583 bp, 14 predicted proteins | sample LL1503_MetaG_FD_177994 | JGI IMG/M metagenome (GOLD analysis project Ga0214919, IMG submission 177994) | Freshwater microbial communities from Lake Lanier, Atlanta, Georgia, United States - LL-1503 | ecosystem: Environmental > Aquatic > Freshwater > Lake | place: USA: Georgia | collected...
AGCCAATACAAGCCCATGCTCAAAGCACCTCGACGCCAGCCGAGAGCAGTTCCTGATAAAAGCACGGCCAACGTTTGACCAGTTATCGGAACCGGGGTGAAACCGAGATTAAATCGCACTTGTGCCAACACCGCGGTGAATACAGCGAAACTCACGACCAGAACTGCATCACGAACAATACGGTTTGTGCGCTCTGACGTTTTGCCGACAATATCAACAAGAGTCTTCGGGGCTGTGGAAATTGCTACTGACATACGTACCTCCTGAGTGCGATGGAAAAAATCTACCAAGATCAAGCCGCCCAGCCCACTCCAAATTCCGTTAATTTGCTTCTCGGGTATGCCGAATTGGCAAGCTCCCCCTTCAAACAGTGGCACCTCATGCCACTTGAGGTTCAAATGTGACACGCTGGAGATATGAGCGATCAGGAACAAAGTCTCGATGACCAAATCACGGTCCTTCCGTGGTGGCAAAACCCTCTGAATTTCATTGCTCTCGGACTTTCGATGTTGATTCTCGGCGCTGGCATCGGCTACTTCCTCGGCGATTCTTCGGCAACTCCCGACAAGAACAAAGTCGATATCGGCTTCTTGCAAGACATGCGCTATCACCATGACCAAGCCGTACAAATGGCCTACTACTACCAAACTTCAGTGGCAGACCCGCTTCCGCGCCTCAACATAATCGCTGAAGAAATTCTGCTCTCACAGCAACTCGAGAGTGGACGTATGGTGCAACTCTTGCGGTCATTTGGAGCAATTGAAGCCAACGACACCGGCACTGCTATGAGCTGGATGGGTCATGCAATGCCGATTGACGAAATGGACGGATTAGCGAGTCAGTCCGAACTTGATTCTCTCGCCGCAGCAACGGGTGACGCGGCTTCAAAGATATTTGTGACTCTGATGATCAACCATCACAAAGGTGGAATTGCTATGGCCAATTACGCTATTGAACATGGGTCAAACACCGATGTGATCAACATGGCCAAGTCGATGATCAAGGGGCAACAGGCCGAAGTTGGCGAAATGCAAGCCATACTTGCCTCGATCAAATAAGGCTCTACTCAAGGCACAGCACGCGATTTTCTTGATAACTACAATCGGACGAGAATGTCAACTGTTGCTCCCAAAATTTCATGGAATCCGCCAATCGTCAGGTGGCTTCACCGCAGGGTATCTTTCAACAGGATTTAGGTCGATGTGTTGTACCAAGTGAAGCCGAACTCAAACTCATTTTGTGCCCGGTGAAGATGTACAAGCTGCTACTGGAGGTATAACAGACGACCGCTCATGATCTTGGGAGTTTATTTGCCCTTGTTGACACTTGTCAGCAGCGAGTCTCACTTGGCCGAGTTGGATACAAAGCGGTAGCCGCGCATCTCAAAATATTAGGCAGGTGGTGCTGTTGTCGATGTCGTTGTTGTGGTCGCTACAGGACTCGTTGCCGGTACTGGTGGTGTTTTCGGCAACGTCGCGACGGGCAAAGTTGTCGATGTCGTTGTCGTGTAATTCGAATCAACCCAATTAAAACGTGGCGGTTGCGCGCCGTACGCCTCAGGTTCTTTCACGCCATCAAAAACGAAAACTTGATCACCTTTGGTAACCAATGACTGGAAATAGTCCGAGATATGCATTGGAATGCGGATGCATCCGTGCGAGGCAGGATGATCAGGAACATCTTTAGCGCCGTGTACTGCGATTCCTTTATTGAAATACACAGGGTTGTACATGCCGCCGAGTTGACTTTCACGTCGTCCGACCACCATGCGATAAAACTTGTAGACACCGCCAGGTGTCCAGGACAATCCGCAGACACCTTTCTTAATCGGCTCCGTACCAGTTTCATTATCTTGTTCTCCTGGTGAAATCGTGACTTCTTCACACCATTCTTCGTTTGTTCCAGAAGCAATGTGGGTAACTAGCACGGGAGTATCCGCATGGAAAACAATCAGTACTTGCTCGGGCAGATAAATCTCCGTGTGGTTCGGAGTTGAATCTGGACGGCGGGGCAAAATCAATAATGGGTCTTGCATGCGACTCCACATTTCGGGAGTCACCTTGCCAGTTACCTGATCACGCGGAACACCCATGACTAATTTCTCAAAAGCCCACACAGCCTGCTGAGTGCGTGTTCCGAATGCGCCATCGGCAACACCTGGATCAAACTTCAATTCAATGAGACGATCTTGAATCAACTTAATTTCTGGGCCGGCCGCACCTCGACCATAGGTTTGGGTCAGTGGCAACTTCGTGACCGGAGAGGTTGATGACGGAGTCACGATTTGAGAGATCGTCGTTGTCGACTCAATTGTGCCGTCTGTAGATGTCGAGTCTTTTGATGCCAGAACCCCGACCAAAACGACGGCCGACAATATTGCTGCAGCAGCAATTGCCGGAGTCCATTGTTGAATCGCTGACGAACGCGCACGACGCGAATTTGATCGTCGAGGGCGCTGATGACTAGACACGGATGTGAAGGATATCGCTGGTTAAGTCGGGCATACCTGTCACCTAGTGACGATGGGCTCAATTGCGCGAAGTTCTTGGCGCAATTCCCGCATTTCTCGCAGAATCTTGACAATCACGCTTGGCGAGGACAATGTCGAAACACCCCGGGTTCGTGGGAAATAGTCCACGCCAAACTGGACGATGTGATATCCGAGCTTGTTGGCTCGAATCACTAATTCGGCGTCAATAAATGAACCTTCACTCTTGAGCGAAATGTTTTCAAAAATACGGCCGCGGCACAGCTTGAAGGCAAAGTTGACGTCACGCATTTTGAGACCGAAGAAGATACGCACTAGCGCGTTGTAGAAAAACGAATACACCGTGCGCACATAACCCTCACCTGTTCGGTCGAGTCGGTAAGCGCTAATAATGTCAGATTCGTACTGACGCATGAGGCGGCACGCCTTTTGTAGTTCGACCATATCAAATGGGAGGTCGGCGTCGGTATACAAAACTAAGTCGCCCGACACATTGGCGAAACCTGTTTTTATTGAGCCACCAAGTTTACGATTCTTGGGATGATGAACAACTCGAACTCGGGGATCGTTCGCAGCGGCCTCATCGGCTAACTGCGGAGTTGAATCGGTCGATGCATCATCAATTATCAAAATTTCGTAATCAGCAATTTCTCCAACATTGATTAAAGAACGTCCAGCTTCATGCGCCGCCGACAACGTGCGGCCGATGTATTCCTCTTCGTTCCACATAGGGAAGAAGAAGGAGAGTTTCTGAAAATGGGGAATCGCCGATTCTGTGGCCACAACTGCAAGTTATCGCCTATTTGCATTGCCTGTACTTCGGGTAACTTGGCAAGGTGAGCGAAATCAACCATCAGGATTATCCAGGGCATCGTTCTCATAATTTGCCGACCCAAACATTGGCATTCACTTTTTTGCCTGAAGCGGACCAGCAGCACCGTCTGACTCCGGCATGGGGCCGAGTTATTGCTCTCGGTTGGTTGCTCAATATGTTCTCGCTCATTTGCGTTGGTGCCTCATCGCAAATAATTGGCCGACCCGTGATCTGGCTTGATGATCAACGTTGGAACGCAGTGACCTTGACTCTTCTCGTCCTGGCTGCCTGCCTGCCTTTAATGGCTTCATCTGTATGGTCGCTTTTTCATGGACCGCATGTCTGCTATATCTCAATCGTTCCAACGATCAGTCTCGTCACTCTTGCTGCAATAGACCGCCACAACTCACCGGGCAGTGCGCTTGTCACGCTGGTTCTTGCTATTGCTGGTGGGTGTTTGGTGGCTGGATCATTTGCTGGTCGCTATCGACTCAGCGATTCTTCAAGGGCAATCACTGCGTCTAACTGACTGCCAACCTCTGGACCAGCTCCTGGTCGATGTTTGCGAACATGCGCAAGTGCATCGTTGAGTGGCATACCCGCAAGTTGACAAACCGCAACCGCCAACGTCCCTGCCCGTCCAATGCCAGCCGCGCAATGCACGACAACCGACTCGCCACAATTCAGCCGATCAACCACCCCTTGATAGAGGGGCAAAATCTCGGCGAACGGCGGCGACGATAAATCGTAGATGGGGTACCACGTAGCGCGATCAGTCGACCGTAGCCACGAGACATAACTGTCGTAACGATCTCGCAATTCGCGTTCGTGAACTAAACACACCACATGGTCGGCATTCACGCTCGTCAAAACTCGTTCGGGATCAGGTCCGATGAAATGTTTGCCACACAACCACAACTGGCCAGTGAGCGTCGGTATCGGAATCTCATGTATGCCGCCATCGATATTCATGCTCTACCCACGATATGCCACCTCATAGTCCCCCGACTCGGGTGGGCTGAACCGATAGCGTCAGAACTTATGTCGGCCAAGGTCCTTACATCTCTTCCCATCGGCGAACGAGTCGGAATCGCTTTCTCGGGCGGACTCGATACTTCAGCTGCCGTGGCATGGATGCGCGCCAAGGGTGCAATCCCCTATTGCTACACCGCCGACCTCGGTCAACCCGACGAACCCGATCTATCAAGTATCCCCGGTCGAGCCAAAGAATACGGCGCCCAAGAAGCCCGTCTCATTGATTGTCGTTCCGAATTAGTTCGTGAAGGTTTGATGGCTTTGCAATGCGGGGCCTTTCACATCACCACTGCTGGAAAGACCTACTTCAATACCACTCCACTTGGCCGTGCGGTCACCGGAACTTTGCTCGTTCGCGCGATGCACGAAGACGGAGTCGATATCTGGGGCGATGGTTCCACTTACAAGGGCAACGACATTGAGCGTTTCTACCGATACGGCCTGATGGTCAACCCGAAGCTTCGCGTGTACAAGCCGTGGCTTGATGAAGCGTTTGTTTCTGAACTTGGCGGCCGAACTGAAATGAGTCAGTTCTTGTTGGCAAATAATTTGCCGTACCGAGCAAGTACCGAGAAGGCTTACAGCACCGACTCCAACATTTGGGGCGCAACTCACGAAGCGAAGTTGCTTGAAGAGTTGTCGACGTCAATGGAGATCGTTGAGCCCATCATGGGTGTGGCGCACTATCGAGAAGATGTTGCGATCACTACCGAAACAGTGAAAATTCGTTTCCATGAAGGCTGGCCAGTCGCAATCAATGATCAAGAATTTGCAGATCAAGTTGAGTTAGTCCATGAAGCCAACCGTATTGGTGGACGCCACGGACTTGGCATGAGCGATCAAATCGAAAATCGAATCATTGAAGCAAAGAGCCGCGGTATTTACGAAGCCCCAGGTTTGGCGTTGTTGCACATTGCTTACGAACGACTAGTGACAGCAATTCACAACGAAGGAACAATCGAGAACTACCGAACGATGGGGCGCCGCTTGGGACGGCTGTTATACGAAGGTCGTTGGTTTGATCCACAGAGCCTGATGCTGCGCGAACCAATTATGCGTTGGGTCGGTTCGGCGATTACCGGTGAAGTGACTGTGCGTTTGCGTCGTGGCGACGATTACACAGTGCTCGATACCACCGGTCCGCATCTCACTTATTCGCCCGAACGTTTGAGCATGGAGCGAGTTGAGGATCAGCCGTTTGGACCGCTCGATCGAATCGGACAGTTGACGATGCGCAACCTTGATATTGAGGACAGCCGCAGCAAACTGGCGATTTACCGCGAGGCCGGAACTTTGGCCGCTGGCACCAACCTCCTCGAACTCGAATAACCCCATTTTCCCCACTTTGGAATATGGCTGCCGCTAGGCGGCAACTATCTTCCAAAGTGGTGAGTTATTAGCGGTTTTGTTGGAGGCGGGAGACGAGGCCGGCGATCAGCACGGCCCGACTCGGCATCAGGCTTACATCGATCCATTCGTGATCTGCATGCGCCCCTCCACCGACCGCCCCAAGGCCATCAAGGGTCGGAACCCCAGCAGCCGCGGTGAAGTTGCCGTCAGATCCTCCACCCACTGCCACGCCCTGTAAATCGGGCAATCCCAGGTCTCGGGCAACTTCAACCGCCAACGGGAATAACCACGTTGACGCTGTCGGTGGCATGGGCGGGCGATTAAACCCGCCTTTAACTTCAAGCCTCGCCTCTGGGTTTTCGACAGTCAACGAATTCATCAGACTGTCGACTCGTTCGCGCTCAGCGGCTTCAACGACGCGTACATCAATCGAAATCTTCGCAAGTGCTGGTACCACATTGTCTGCTGTACCAACCGATGCAACCGTTGGAGTCACAGTTGTTCCTAATTCAGCGTTTCCGAAAGTATTGATTCGAAGAATTTGTGATGATGCTTCAATAAGTGCGTTCACACCCTTTTCAGGTTCTAGACCCGCGTGAGACGCTCGGCCATGAACGTGTAGCTCAAATGTTCCCGTTCCCTTACGCGCCGTCTTCAATGCTCCACCGTCTGCACTGGGTTCTAAAACCAAAACTGCACCACAGGCTCTGGCGCGTTCAATAATGAGATCGCGCGAATATACTGAACCGACTTCTTCATCGGATGTGATCAGTATCTCGACACCAGTTTTGTCAGCAAGTGCTGCAATGCCATGAATCGCCTGCACAATTCCGGCTTTCATATCAAAAATTCCTGGGCCAGTCGCTTTATCTCCGTCAACCGTAAATGGCCGAGCAGCAAGCGCTCCTTTCGGAAACACGGTGTCGTGGTGACCAACTATCAAAACCTTTGGAGTCCCGCCGCCAACCCAATGCACATGCGGTCCAGCAACACATTCAACAATTGAAGCTGTGGAGCCCAGTCTTTGTTCAAGCATTGAAGCCAGTTCATGAGCACTCCTTGTGAGCGCCTCAATATCAAAGGACGGCGACTCAATTTCAACGAGTCGGCCAACATCGCCAATCATCAACTCGCGGTCTGGGGTCACGATCTTTTCTTGAGCCACGACACCATTGTGCCCGATATAGACCCTCTAAAGTCGAATGAGTTACCTGGGGAGGAACCAATGTCATTCACCATTCGTCGTTTATTCGCTACATCCGTCGCATTTGCCACGGTCATCACGCTCGTTGCCTGTTCTAGCAACAGCGATTCGGCTACCACCGATGCGCCAACAACCGAGTCGGCCAGCACGCTTGCTCCGCTTCCACTGGCCACATACACGGTCCGTCCCGGCGCCCACCAGATCGCGGTCATAGATGCCGAGCCCGGCACAGATCTGCAGATTCAAGCCCAAGACGGCACGGTCGCTGCCGAGGGAACAACCGATGAGCAGGGTTCATTCTTGGCCCGCAATCTTGAAGTCGGTTTATACAAGGTCGTAAATGCCGACTTGTCAGCTGCCAGCGCAGAAATTGTTGTCTATGACGCCACGTTCATCCCCGACCAGAGCTTCTATGCCGACCAAGAACTTCCCGCTCCTGGCTTTGGCTACTTAACAACTCGCGATGGCACCACGCTCTCCATCAACGTCATGCTTCCTGGAAAAGTCGAAGACGGTCCCTACCCCACCGTCGTTGAATACTCGGGATACTCGCCGAGCAATCCTGACGAAACCACCTTTGGTCAACTCTTCACAACTCTTGGCTATGCCTATGTCGCCGTCAACATGCGCGGAACGGGCTGCTCTGGTGGTTCATTCCGCTATTTCGAAGAATCACAATCACTCGACGGATACGACGCTATTGAAGCCATCGCCGCTCAGCCCTGGGTGCAAGACAACAAGGTTGGGATGGTTGGCATCAGCTATCCCGGCATCAGCCAACTTTTCGTCGCAGCAACACAACCGCCAAGCCTCGCTGCAATCACGCCACTTTCGGTTATTGACGACAGCGCCCGCAGCACCCTTCGGCCCGGTGGAATTTTGAACACCGGATTTGCTGTGAAGTGGACAAAAGAACGCATGGATAGTGCTGCTGTTTATGGACAAGAGTGGTCAAAGAAGATGGCTGACTCAGGTGACACGATTTGTGCCGACAACCAAAAATTGCGTTTGCAGAACCCCGACCTCATTAGCGAAATCAACGACAACGTGTTCTATGCTCCCGAGGTTGGAGACTCCATCAACCCATCAATGTTTGTTGACAAAATCAACGTTCCAGTTTTCTTGGCTGGTGCATGGCAAGACGAACAAACCGGCGGACATTTCCCCGCATTCATTGACAAATTCACCGGCTCGCCACATATGTACACCACCTTGGTCAACGGTCTGCACACCGAATCACTCGGACCCGCCGTGTTCCCTCGTTACGCAGAGTTCTTGAGTCTTTACGTCGCGAAAAAAGTTCCTGATCTAACTGCCGCCACTGTGATCGCTATGGTTTTGACTCCTTCAATTTTCAAAGTCGCGACTCCAATTGTTCAAGAGAATCGTTTTGCTGGAATGACCTTCGAGCAAGCGCTCAATATTTTTGAAAATGAGCCTTCAGTTCGAATCTTGTTTGAAGAGGGCGCAGCAGATGGTCAAACACCGGGCACACCTCTCAACCGTTGGCGTGCCGATTTCTCCGCTTGGCCAATTCCAGAAGCTCAAACTCTTCGATACAACTTGGGCGATAACGGAACTCTGGGTACCGACGTTGCGCAAACGGGTAGCACCAAATACACCGCTGACCCATCGGCGACACCAGAGACATTCTTTGAAGGTGAAGGAAGTATTTGGGATGCCAATGTTCAGTGGAATTGGGTCCGCAACCCCGAAGGCACCGCCGCCGTATTCACGACAGCTGCTTTAACGACTGACACCGTCATCATCGGACCAGGATCCGCTGACCTGTGGATTTCCAGCGAGGCGACTGACACTGATCTTGAGGTAACCATCAGTGAAATTCGTCCCGACGGATCGGAAACGTATGTCCAGAGCGGATGGCTCCGAGCCAGCCTGCGTGCCCTCAACGAATCGACCAGTACCGAACTTCGTCCAGTGCATGACTACTTTGAGTCTGATGTGCAGCTTTTAACACCCAACGAACCAGTTTTGGCGAGAGTTGAAATGTTCCCGGTCGCTCATCCATTCCGCGCTGGATCAAGAATTCGTATCACGATTGATACGCCAGGTGGCAACCGTGGTGAATGGAAGTTCGCAACTCTCAATGCAGGTGAAAAAGTAACGATCTGGCACGACGCCAAGCACCCGTCATCGATTGCACTGTCAGTCGTAGCCAACCTGAACGTGCCGGCCGGAGTCGCAGCGTGCGGTTCACTGCGTGGCCAACCGTGTCGACAGAAATAAGCGTCAAATAAATGCGAAATAGTGTTGTCGAATTTGCTAGTCGGCGACGACTGACAAATTCAACAACACTTCGCCAGTGTCGTGCGACTCAAGTTCAAATTCGCCCAACTTGTCGGCAACAAATTCAAAGGTCACGTCATCACCATCAAGTTCGATGTCATATCCGTGTAAGTGAAATTCTTCTTCGGTCTCAGCGATCACATGAATTGTGACAGGTGTGCCGATGACGACCGAGGCATCATCGGCAATTCCTCTATCTGCGTCAACTTCAATCGTGACCGATTCAGTAGAAGGAGAACCTGTTGCTGGAGTGTCCTTACTGGCGGTACTCGTAGGTGCCGAGCTACTTGCCGGATCGGTCGGAGTTTCTGACGTGGCATCTGTCGAAGGTGCCTGCGAAACCGCGGCCGGCGTGCTGTCACTCGAACAGGCCGTCATTCCAATAAAACCAAGTAACGCAAAGGATGAAATCAAAAGTGGATGGCGACGAATTTTCATATTCCCATCGTGCCACAATGCGGGGTCCTCAAAGGTGTCAACTTCTGCGACAATCAATTAGTCGCTGGCCGGGAGAGCTTTCGCTTCTTTCAATTGCAACAATTCTCCGTTGACCGCAACTGCTCCGGCGCCAGCCTTGGTGCAGAGCAGCTCAATCGTGTCGGCCTCGTCAACATAACGCTTTCCCATCAGGATCCCGCCGTCATGACCAGCATCTATTGCGACTGAGCCATCGCGGGCCGCAGCCGAAGCAATCGTCGCCACGCCACCGATCGTCACCTCGAGTTCGGTTTTTGGTGCCTTAACAGTCATCAGTTCGGCGGCACAAACAGCGCTAATCAGTCGGGCCCCAGGCTTAAGAATCATTTTGCAGTTCCTCCTTCGCGCGCCAGCAATTCGCTCTGCACAACACGCCTCAACATCTTGCCAGTTTCGGTATGAGGCAATGAGTCTCTGACGATGATCTCTTCTGGGGTTTTTGATCCACGCAATACCTTGCGCACTGCATCTTGCAAATCTTTCGAGTTGACGACAAAACCCTCACAGCATACGACGACTGCGACAATGCGTTGACCCCATTCGTCATCAGGTAATCCCACGACACACGCTTCGGCCACGCCAGGTTGAGCTAGTAAAACTTCTTCAATTTCGGCTGGTGCGATGTTTTCGCCGCCACGAATAATTGTGTCGTCTACGCGGCCCTCAATGAAGAGATAGCCATCTTTGTCAATAGAACCTTGATCGCGAGTACAAAACCAACCATCGTCAGCCAGCAAATTTATGCCGGCATATTCGCCCGAAACTTGCTCGCCTCGTAAATAAATCAAACCCGATTCACCAGGCTCTACTGCTCTTTCATGATCATCACGAATTTCAATTTCGATCATCGGCAATACCTGACCAACCGAAGACAATCGTCGTTGAATCATTGGATCATCAGACGTCAATGCATTGCGATGATCGTCTGGCCCTAATACTGCAATCGTTGAAGCCGTTTCAGTGAGGCCGTACGCGTTGACAAACCCGGTCGTTGGAAATGTTTGCAGGGCCAGCCGAATAATTCGTTCTGAAACCTTGGCGCCACCGTAAGACAATGTTTGCAATGTTGAAGTGGTCAATACCTCGCCATCAAGTTCTTCAACAATGCGCGCCAGCATCGTCGGCACAACCATCGCATGTGTCACTTTTTCTGAGACAACTGTCGACAACCATTTGTAAGCAGAAAAGCTTGCTAAGTACACCAGTCGTCGGCCCGCAAAAAGATTCGACAACATGTTTGCTATGCCCGCGACGTGATACGGCGGCACAGAAACCAACACAGCTTCTGATTCATCGGCGCTACCGAATTCAACTGACCCCAATAAATACGCCATTAGATGGCGATGCCGCAACAATGCCGATTTGGGTTCTGACGTTGTGCCACTCGTAAACAGGACAACGGCAACGGCATCGTCATTTTCAGCTGGTTCGATTGGTCCGACTTCTTCGAGATCAATTTTCGACAGTTCACGAAGCCACTCATCAAAAATCAGCAGCGACAATCCTTCTAAACGATCTACTGTCAATGGATCGGTCAGCACCAATGAATGGGGATAACGCTCAATCAATAACCGTAATTGTCGATCTTCAAGTCGATAATTCACTGGGACAAAAGGAACGCCAGCCCATGCTGCGGCAAACAAGGCGACGGGAAGCAAGGGATGATTTTCACCGACGTACATGACCGAGGTGTAGTTGTTGTGGACTTGCGTCGCACCTAGACGAACAAGAAAACCAAAATCTGTGCCGGTCATTCGGGAATTTTGATCACCGAGAAGAACACGATCGTCGAACCCAGATTCAACCATTTCAACGAACGACGAAAGATGCATCTCACTTCGCCAAAGTCAGATTAGAAACGCGGACCGTTGGTCTTTTTCTTTTCGGGAGCCTTAAATGGGGCTTCTATCAACATTTCAAAACGAGCGTCATCAGGCTGATTCGGCTCATTGAGACGTTGCAAATAGGTCTTGATGGCCGCACGAGCGCCAGCAACATGCTCACCCTTGATACCCACCGAACGACTCAAGGCATCTTTAGCCTTAGTGACACGTTCTTTACGCGCTGCCTTCTCTTCCTCGGAACGCGCCTGAGGAACCTTAGTTGCTTTTGCTTCTTCAGCGGCAAGACGACGAGCTTCAGCGGCCTGAAGCGGGGTCAATTTCGGAGAATTTGTCATTTGAGTTCCTTGCATAGGCGCTAACTGAACAACTTGATCAGGTCTACCGGACAATTTTGATGAGTCACCCTAAACGTGAGATTTGGGTGACTCTGATTGAGCGTCACGAGCCCTTACACAATAAGGCTCGTTGGGTTGAAAGACTCTCGAGTGATGGCTTTTTAGTAGCCCACATGAAACGCAGTGTTGTGAACAGGACCCCGCTCACAACACCGCTTCCAAGTTTTTAAGGAGTGGCCAGGCCCGGCAATCCGTTAGTAGCAGACGAACCTACTCCGACTGCAGCAGCGAAACCGCTTGCACCACCGATACCACCGATACCACCGTCACCGCCGTTAGCTGTCGAAGACGTACCAGTCGAGCTTGCGTTACCGCCGGCACCACCAGAACTGCCAGCACCACCGTCGCCGGCGTTAGCCGTCGAATTGGAGCCGATTGAAGTCGCGTTACCACCGATACCACCAGCACCAGCACCAGCACCAGCACCACCGTTACCGCCGTTAGCAGTGGAATTGCTACCAGTCATAGTGGCGTTGCCGCCGTTACCTCCGTCACCGCCACCCATACCGCCAGCACCACCGTCGCCGCCGAATACTGAACCAGATATCAGTACTCCCTGAGCGTTGCCGCCGTTGCCACCGTCGCCACCGCCGTCGCCACCGTCGCCACCGTCGCCGCCGTTGCCACCCAATCCGTCGCCACCGTCGCCACCGTCGCCACCGATGCCAT
>Ga0214919_10009431_pt1 | contig 12582 bp, 11 predicted proteins | sample LL1503_MetaG_FD_177994 | JGI IMG/M metagenome (GOLD analysis project Ga0214919, IMG submission 177994) | Freshwater microbial communities from Lake Lanier, Atlanta, Georgia, United States - LL-1503 | ecosystem: Environmental > Aquatic > Freshwater > Lake | place: USA: Georgia | collected...
TCGCTGGATTCTTGGCTGGGTCTGAATCAGCAATCAACTCCATCTCGCGAGTATTTGTCGAAGAGTTGGAAGTGAAATCGACTCGCGCAGCTGCATGGGTCCAACGTGTCATTAAAGAACCAGCTCGCTACTTGAACGTCATTCTCTTTGTTCGCAAAGCTTGCGAGTTAACGGCCACAGTCATTGTGGCTGATGCGTTTGTGTCTATATTTGAATCAAATATTGCGGGACTTTCTTCAGCCGTAGGTGTGATGCTGGTTTTGTCATATGTCGTAGTTGGAGTGGGGCCACGAACTTTGGCTAAGCAGAATGCTGGGCGTTGGATCATCCCAGCCTGTTTTGTAGCTGTCGTTATGGCAACCGTGCTTGGACCGATAACCGCGCTTTTGATTGCAATTGGAAATGCAATCACCCCAGGAAAGGGCTTTAAATCGGGGCCTTTTGCTAATGAGGCCGAACTCCGTGACCTGGTCGATCAAGCTCATGAACGTGGACTTGTTGAGGAGTCCGAGCACGAAATGATTCATTCAGTTTTCGAACTCGGCGACACATTGGTTCGTGAATTGATGGTTCCTCGCACTGAGATGGTCTGGATCGAGGGTAGTAAAAACTTACGCCAAGGTTTATCTCTTGCGCTTCGTTCAGGTTTCACCCGCATTCCAGTTATCGGCGAGAATCTCGATACCATTCTTGGCATTGCTTATGTCAAGGACCTTGCTCGACGGACGCATGAATATCGAGAGTCTGAACTCACTGAACTTGTAAAAGATCACCTACGCAAAGCAACCTTTGTCCCAGAAACCAAGACAGCAGCTGATCTACTGAAAGAGATGCAACGCGACCAAATTCATCTTGCAATTGTGGTTGATGAATATGGCGGTACAGCAGGTCTCATAACCATTGAAGATATCTTGGAAGAAATCGTCGGAGAAATTGCCGACGAATATGATGATGATGTCGATGAATTAGAGTGGCTTTCGCCGGCTCAAGCCCGAGTCTCGGCCCGCCTACACATCGAGGATCTGGCTGACAAACTAGAGATTGAATTGAGCGAGGAAGAGAAAGAGGATGTCGACACTATCGGCGGGTTTGTCGCAAAGACTCTCGGCCGCGTTCCTATTCCTGGTAGCACTATCTTGTTGCATAACTGGCAGATAACTGCAGAACGACCAGTAGGTCGACGCCACAGAATTGCCACGTTCCTCATTGAGAAAAGCGCTGCAAATGATGCAGTGAAAGAGGTTTAGGCTTCGCAAATGCGTATTGTCAGATTTGCACCTCCTGCGGGCTCAGCGCTCGGAACTGATCCTCATTTTGGAATCTTGGAAGATGACACCACCATCCGAGCCATTGCTTCGGATCCGCTTTACGCCGGTATTTTCAAAGAAGAAGCGACATTCAACCTCAGCGATGTTCGCTTGCTCGCTCCCGTAATTCCGAGGAGCAAGGTTGTGTGTGTCGGCAAGAACTATGCAGACCATGCTGCCGAGATGGGTGGTGAAGTTCCTGAAGAGCCGATTATCTTCATCAAACCCAACACATCCGTGATTGGCCCCGACGATGTCATTCAATGGCCATCGACGAGTGAACGCATCGATCACGAGGCAGAACTTGCAGTCGTTATCTCTAAGATCTGTAAAGAAGTCCCGAGGGAAAAGGCAAATGATGTGATCTTTGGTTACACCGTTGCCAATGACGTGACGGCACGTGATCTACAGAAAAAAGATGGCCAATGGTCGCGCGCCAAAGGATTTGATTCATTCTGCCCACTCGGCCCCTGGATCGATACTGAATTCAATCCAGCATCACAACTTGTAACAGCAAGAGTCAATGGTGAAATCAAGCAATCTGCACCTTTATCCGACATGGTCTTTGATGTCCCATTCATCATCGAATTCGTCACCAAAGTAATGACGCTACTTCCTGGTGATGTAATTCTGACCGGAACTCCATCTGGAATTGGTCCCATGATTGCTGGAGGAGAAGTAGTAGTCTCCGTCGACGGTCTTGGCTCATTGAGAAATAAGGTGTCACAACGTGGGTAATCAAGAACAAAGAGAAGTGCGCACTCGATTTGCGCCTTCTCCTACTGGCGACCTCCATGTCGGAAACATTCGAACCGCTCTCTTTGATTGGGCATATGCCCGTCACACTGGCGGGAAGTTAATCTTCCGCATTGAAGATACCGATCGTGAGCGCGTTACCGATGAATACATCCAGCGTGCAATCGAAACTCTTCAATGGCTGGGATTGAATTGGGATGAGGGCCCCGAAGTTGGTGGCGCTTACGGGCCATATCTGCAATCGCAGAGACTCGATATTTACACCCATTGGGCAAAAACTTTTATCGCAAACGGCGATGCCTATAACTGTTACTGCTCAACCGAGGAGCTCGAAGCGCGTCGCGAGAAACAACGCGAACTCAATCAAGCCCCTGGATATGACGGACAGTGTCGATCGCTCTCTGCCGAAGACATTGCTCGTTATGACAGTGAGGGTCGAAAGCCCGTTATTCGCATGCGAATGCCTGATGGCGAGACCCGTTTTACCGATTTGATTCGTGGAGAAGTTACATTCGAACATAAATATGTTCCTGATTTCGTGTTGATGCGCGCTGACGGTTCACCTCTGTACACCTTGGCCGTTGCTGTCGACGATATCTTGATGAAGGTAACTCATGTTCTGCGGGGTGAAGATCTGCTCTCATCAACTCCGCGACAGATTCGTGTTTATCAGGCGATGGGAGTAGCGCCGGAGGATTTTCCTTTCTTCGCTCATCTGCCATTCGTCATGGGCCAGGACAATGCCAAACTTTCCAAGCGCAATGGCGAAGTATCAATTGCGTGGTACCGGGAGCAAGGGTTCTTGCCTGAAGCTATTTGTAATTACCTTGCGTTATTGGGTTGGTCACCAGGTGACGATGTTGAGAACATTTCCATGGATGAACTAGTCAAACTATTTACTGTCGAGCGCGTCAACAGTTCGCCAGCACGTTTTGATATGAAGAAATTGGAAGCAATTAATGGCGACAAGATCCGTGCGCTCACGATTGATGACTTCCTCTCTCGTGCACTGCCATTCCTAATCAAGGATGACGTTATTAAGGGAGAAGAAGCAGAGATTGCGGTAGTGCGTTCAGCTTTGCCGATTATTCAAGAAAGAATTGCGCGCATGAGCGAAGTTACCCAGATGTTGCGCTTCCTCTTTGTGAACGAAGTTGTTTTTGACGAGGAATCTGCAGCGAAAGTAAAGGAAGAGCCCGCTCAACATGTGATTGCACAAGCACTTCAAGCTTTGGAGAATCTCGTTGATTGGAAGCATGAATCAATCGAAGCGGCACTTCGCGCAATCTTGATTGAGAAACTAGGACTCAAACCTCGTTTGGCATTCGGCCCGGTGCGTATTGCTGTAACAGGCAGCCACATTTCGCCACCACTTTTTGAATCGATGGAATTGCTTGGCAAAGAGCGTTCGCTTGCTCGACTCAAGGCAGCGGTGCAATAACCTCTATTTTCGGGGTATTCTTGGCGGCTGATTACATGTATTAATTGGGGTATGGGGTAATTGGCAGCCCAGCTGATTCTGGTTCAGCTTGTCTAGGTTCGAGTCCTGGTACCCCAGCGACGTTCGTTCACGCGATTGAAGGATCACGTCAATGAGCGGTTACACAAATGAATAAAGCGAGATCTGGCCCCGTCGTCTAGCGGCCTAGGACTCTGGCTTCTCAAGCCAGCTACGAGGGTTCGAATCCCTTCGGGGCTGCCAGACTCGTGATAAAAGTGTTACTAGTTTTTCTTAGAAATATATTCGCTTAATTTCGCAGCTGTCGCTACGACTGCAGCTGCATGAATTCGACCAGGTTGTCGTCCTAATCTTTCGATCGGTCCGCTGATGCTCACCGCTGCGATAACTCGATTGTTCGGCCCTTTTACTGGAGCAGAAACAGAAGCGACGCCGGGTTCTCGTTCTCCGACGCTCTGCGCCCAACCACGACGTCGTACCGCAGAGAGTGCAGCGGCGTTGAAACGTGCATTGCTCAAAGCGCGATGTAACTTATCTGCATCTTCCCAAGCAAGCAGGATTTGTGCTGCTGATCCGGCATTCATAGTTAGTGCGGCACCAACAGGAACAGAATCACGCAAACCCGAAAGTCTTTCTGCAGCAGCAACGCAGATTCGCATATCGCCTTGGCGTCTATATAACTGGGCGCTTTCACCAGTTGCGTCACGCAGCGCAGTGAGCGCCGGAGTCGCAGCTGCTAAGAGTCGATCTTCGCCAGCAGATGCAGCAAGTTCTCCCGAACGCGGCCCAAGGATGAATCGACCATTGAGATCTCGTGCAACGAGGCGATGGAACTCCAGAGCGACAGCAAGTCTGTGCGCCGTTGGACGAGCAATCTTGGTCACAGCGACCAACTCAGAAAGTGAATGTGGCCCAGATTCCAATACGGCAAGAATGCGCACGGCTTTATCTAAAACGCCAACTCCGCTATTCTTCTTGTCCACAATCTAATACTGCCATCTCAACATTTGAGAAGCAAATTATAGGGGTCACGAGAACATGGGAAAGACGCTCGCGGAGAAGGTTTGGGAAGACCACGTCGTTCGACGTACAGCAGGTGAGCCTGATCTGCTCTACATCGATCTCCATTTGATTCACGAAGTTACTAGTCCACAAGCATTCGACGGACTTCGTTTATCGAATCGGAAAGTGCGCCGCCCGGATTTAACTCTGGCAACCGAAGATCACAATGTGCCAACCCTTGATATCGATAAACCCATCGCTGATCCCGTTTCCAGATTGCAAGTAGATACCCTGCGCAAGAATTGTCAGGAATTTGGCGTTCGCATCCACTCTCTCGGCGATGTCGATCAGGGAATCGTGCATGTTGTGGGACCTCAGCTCGGCCTTACTCAACCAGGAATGACAATTGTCTGCGGTGATTCTCATACCTCAACTCATGGAGCTTTTGGCGCCCTTGCATTTGGTATCGGAACCAGCGAAGTTGAACATGTATTGGCAACCCAGACACTGCCACTTGCGAAGCCCAAAACGATGGCAATTAATGTTGAAGGAACTTTGAAGCCTGGCGTTACAAGTAAAGACATCATCTTGGCCATCATCGCGAAAATCAGTACCGGCGGCGGTCAAGGTTATGTTCTTGAATATCGCGGAAGTGCCATTAGAGCACTTTCTATGGAAGCGCGTATGACGATCTGCAATATGTCGATTGAAGCAGGAGCGCGTGCAGGTCTCATCGCGCCCGATGAAACAACATTTGAATACATCAAGGGCCGTCCTCATGCGCCACAAGGTTCAGATTGGGATGCAGCCGTTTCTTATTGGTCAACGCTCAAGAGTGATGACGATGCTGTTTTCGATAACGAAATCTTCCTAAATGCGGATGAGCTTTCGCCATTCGTGACCTGGGGAACGAATCCTGGTCAAGGAATCCCACTAAATGCATCAGTGCCGAACCCTGAATCATTTAGCGATGTCGAGGAGCGCACAGCCGCAGAACGCGCGCTGGTATACATGGATCTTGCTGCTGGAACTCCAATGAAGGCGATCAAGATAGATACCGTTTTCTTGGGCTCCTGCACCAACGGCCGAATCGAAGATCTACGTGCGGCTGCGGCAATCATCAAGGGCAAGAAAGTCGCCGCAAACACGCGCATGATGGTCGTTCCAGGATCTGCACGTGTGCGTCTCCAAGCCGAATCAGAAGGGCTCGACAAAGTCTTTCTGGATGCTGGCGCAGAATGGCGCAGTGCAGGTTGTTCTATGTGCTTAGGAATGAATCCCGATCAACTCAAGCCAGGGGAGCGTTCAGCATCAACCAGTAATAGAAATTTCGAAGGACGCCAAGGAAAAGGTGGACGCACCCACCTTGTAAGTCCACTTGTTGCAGCGGCGACTGCGATTCGTGGCACTCTCTCATCGCCAGCGGATTTGTAGGAGGAATAGTCATGGAAAAATTCATTTCTCACACTGGAACCGGAATTCCACTACGTCGAAGCAATGTCGATACTGACCAAATTATTCCCGCTGTGTACCTCAAGAGAGTAACTCGCTCTGGTTTTGAAGATGGTCTCTTTGCTGCCTGGCGAAATGACCCGGATTTTGTACTCAATCAACCGCAATACAAGTCAGCCACAGTTCTGGTTGCTGGTGTTGATTTCGGCACTGGATCATCACGTGAGCACGCTGTATGGGCGCTGCAGAACTATGGTTTCAAAGTGGTTATATCGAGCCGATTTGCCGATATTTTCCGCGGTAATTCGCTCAAAGGCGGTTTGTTGACCGTCATTCTCGCCCAAACTGAGATTGAGAAATTATGGAGCGCTATCGAGTCCGATCCGACCACTTCGATCACTGTTGACCTGGAAAGCAAAACCGTGAGCTACAAAAACGAGCGAGTTTCCTTTGATTTGGATGGCTACACTCGCTGGAGATTGATGGAAGGCCTTGATGACATCGGTTTAACGATGCAGAATCTTGGCGATGTCGAGAAATTCGAGGAAAAACGAGCGAATTTCAAGCCAAAAACGCTTCCTGTCTTGTCATGAAGCGCACTTTCGCCCGACTCTCAACCTCTAATTGAGGGTTTTTTACGCATAAAAATTGCGAAATTCCATTCTTGACCAAAGTTAATTATTTGCGACACACCGAGCGTGATACGCGAAAACACTGTTTTTTCTGCGTAAATTTATTCGCAGGTTAAGCAAACGCTTAACTTTACGCGTAAATAAGGGGATTAAATGAACAAGACCCAGTTCATTGCTTCGTTGGCTCCACACTTCAACGGAAGCAAGAAAGAGGCAGCTCACGCTGTTGAAATCGTTTTCGATTCCATCGTGCGCAACATCCACAAGGGCGAAGATGTAACCATCAACGACTTTGGTAAGTTCAAGAAAGTTGATCGTAAAGCTCGCAAGGGTCGTAACCCTTTCACTGGCGAAACGATTCAAATCAAGGCGAGCAAGAAAGTTCGCTTCCTCCCAGCTAAGGCGCTCAAGGAAGTTGTTTCCGGCGCTCGTAAATTGGGACCAGCTCCAAAGCCAGCTCCAGTCGTCAAGCCTGTAGCAAAGAAGGCAGCAAAGGTAGTTAAGAAGGCAGCCAAGAAGGCTCCTAAGAAAGCTGCAAAGAAGGCTAAGAAGGGCAAGAAGAAGTAAAAATCTTCTTTTCAATAAAGGCCACGCATCTACGCGTGGCCTTTATTTTTCTGTCCTAGGCTTCAACCATGAACCCCGCGGAACTCAGGATTTCTTATGATCCGCCCAAAGGAAGACCATTAGGTAGCAATCCGTGGTTCCGTTTCGGCGCAACGCTTTTGAGGCCAATACTTAACGCAATCATCAAGCGAGATTGGCGCGGGGCAGAGAAACTTCCTCAAAGCGGCGCAGCAATCGTTGTCTGTAATCATCTTTCATATGTAGATCCGTTGACCTTCACGCATTTCCTTTACAACAACGGACGTGCGCCGCGGTATCTCGGAAAAGAATCTGTCTTCCGCATTCCAATCATCGGCACCGTCATCAGAGGCGCTGGACAGATACCTGTGTCGCGAGAATCAAAAGATGCGGTTAAAGGTTTGGAGCATGCGATTGCAGTTTTGAAAGCGGGACATCTCCTTGGTGTCTATCCAGAAGGAACGTTGACGCGTGATGAAAATCTTTGGCCGATGCGCGCCAAGACTGGCGTTGCTCGTCTGGCATTGATTACCGGCGCACCGGTGTATCCATGCGCATCATGGGGACCAGAGAAGGTGCTCCCTCCTTACAGCAAGAAGTTGCGCGTATTCCCGCGAACCAAGGTCTCGATCATCATGGGAGATCCGGTTGATCTCTCTCGGTGGAATGGGCGTCATGAAGATCCAGTCGCAATTCAAGAGGCAGCCGATCACATCATGGATCGCATAACGCTGCTGCTTGAAGAGTTGCGTGGCGAAAAAGCGCCTGCTGTTCGTTTCGATCCTAAGAAATCAGATCTTCCGCGGATAGGCAATTACAAGAAAGCGAAACGTAAGGCGCAATAATGAAAGTGACTGTCCTTGGTTCGGGGCAATGGGGCACAACGCTCGCCCAAGTTCTCTGTGATGCCGGAAATGATGTACTGATCTGGGGAAGGAATCAATCGGTTGTCGATGAGATCAACACAGTTCATACCAACCAAAACTCGCTGCCGGCTTTGGTCTTGCCAACGAAATTGCGCGCAACAAGTGACATTTCTGCGGCATTCGCTCATTCCCAATTGATCGTTCTCGCCATTCCAGCCCAATCTCTTCGAGCGAACTTGAAGGCGTGGAAGGGCTTGATAAATAAGGATGTTCCCATCGTCTCATCGCTTAAAGGCGTTGAAGTTTCGACACAGTTACGCATGACGGAAGTGGTGCAGGAAGTATTGGACTATCCCGAAGAAAAGTTGGCCATTATCACCGGCCCTAATTTGGCTCGCGAAGTTGTGCTTCGACAACCAACTGGAGCGGTGGCAGCCTCAACCTCTCAAGTTCTCGCCGATCTCACTGCCAAAACTTTTAGCGCTCCATATTTTCGAGTTTATACATCCAATGACGTTATTGGTTGTGAACTTGCTGGAGCTGCAAAGAATGTGATTGCGCTGGCAGTAGGAATGTCGATTGGAATGGGATTTGGCGAAAATACCCAAGCTCTTGTAATTACTCGTGGATTAAATGAGTTAACTCGATTAGGAATGGCGCGAGGTGCAATGCCGCTGACATTTGTGGGATTGGCTGGAGTTGGTGATCTGCTTGCAACATGTGGTTCACCGCTATCGCGAAATCGTTCATTCGGAGAAGCGTTAGGTCGCACAGGATCGATGGCCAGCGCGCAGGCCGAAGCGCGGTCAACTGTCGAAGGCGTTTCGACAGCCAGCGCAGTAGTTGAGTTAGCGCATTTAGTGGGGATTGAGGCGCCCATCATGGAAGCCGTGAAAGATGTAGTGAACAATACGATTAGCCCTCAACAAGCAATTGTTGGGTTGATGAAAATTCACACCGGAGCGGAGATTGATCACGTATGACGAAAAAACGCGTTGCAATCATCTGTGGTGGTCGAAGTAGCGAACATCCAATCTCGTGTATCTCTGCCCGCGGAGTTCTTGGCGCAATCGATAGAAACAAATTTGAGCCTATTCTCATTGGTATTACCGAGAAGGGCGCCTGGGTTGAACTTCAGGGCGCCACAGATTTCTCAAAAGGTAGCGATGGACTTCCATATGTTCCCGAGAACGCACCATCCATCCGAGCAGATATCGCTGGATTCACCACGACTGGCGGCCAAATGTTGGCATTGGATCTTGTCTTTCCATTACTACACGGCGCATACGGTGAAGATGGCACCGTGCAAGGATTGCTCGAGATGGCTGGAATTCCATATGTAGGTTCCGGTGTTCTCGCCTCCGCTGTTGCGATGGATAAGACATTCGCAAAACCGATTTACGCAGATTTTGGTTTGAAAGTTGCAGACGGAATTACTGTTCACGAACGAGATTGGAAGAGTAATCGCTCCCTGGAAATAGCGAAGATTAAAGCACTGGGATTCCCGGTTTTCGTCAAACCTGCGCGGAGCGGTTCAAGTCGTGGAACGTCAAAAGTTAAAAGCGAAGACCAGATCGCCGATGCGATTGAAGAAGCACATCGCCACGATCCTCGCGCAATGGTTGAAGTTGCGATTGTTGGACGCGAGATTGAATGTGCGGTCCTTGAAATTCAAGGAAAGGCGACCGCATCAATACTTGGTGAAGTACGAGTGCACGAGCCACATGAGTTTTACGATTTCGAAGCGAAGTACATCGATGGATCCACATCATTTGATGTTCCAGCAAATATTCCTACCGACGTGGCAAATAAAATCAGTGACGCAGCAGTCACCGCTTTCGAAGCGTTAGGTTGTGAAGGCTTGGCGCGAGTGGATTTCTTCCTGACACCAAGTAACGAAATCATCATCAATGAGTTGAATACAATGCCCGGGTTCACTGAGAAATCAGTATTTCCCATGTTGTGGCAAGCGACTGGCAAGAGTTATAGCGAGATAATTTCGCAACTCTGTGAAAGCGCGCTCTCGCGTTCGCAGAACGTAGTGAGGTAATCGAATTTAGATTGATGTAACTGGGCAGGTCAACGTGCGAGTGATACCAGGAACTGCTTGGACTTTAGATAGCACTACTCGACCAAGATCTTCCATGCTTGCAGCTTCAGCCCGCATGATTACGTCGTATGGGCCAGTAACACCCTCAGCAATCGTGACTCCAGCAATTGCAGTCACAGCTTTTGTGACACTTCCAGACTTGCCTACTTCGGTCTGGATCAAGATATACGCCTGAATCGACATTGTTCTTCCGTTTCAACTTGGGTTCGTAACTCAGACACTAGCGCATTTAGGCTAGCGTCCGTAAGTCGGAAGACTGTGAAAGAAGGTGAACAGGTGCGAGAGCACGAAGTCCTCAATCGGATTCGCGAGATATTCGATGCAACATCGGCTCATCGCGGAATTGTGGTGGGAAACGGCGATGATGGCGCTGTAATTTCCCTGCCAGATCAGACAGTTGTATCGACTGACTTGGCGGTTGAGGGAGTTCATTTTCGGATTGATTGGAGTTCGCCCGAGGAGATTGGTCGGAAGGTAACCGCGGCGAATCTTGCAGATATCTGTGCAATGGGAGGATGGCCAGAATTCTTGCTTGTGGCAGTTGCATTCCCGTCTCGCCACCTCCACTTGCTAGAAGGGCTTGCTCATGGAATTGCGAAGGAAGCCGAAAAAGTTGGCGCTCACGTCATCGGGGGAGATCTCTCTCAGGGAAGTGAACTTGTCATCTCCATTACTGCTATCGGCTCTACGAAGAAACCCATACTCCGTTCTGGTGCGAAGATTGGAGATGCCGTTGTTATCTCGCACCTGCCAGGATCTTCGGCAGCAGGACTCACTCTCTTATCCAAAGGAATTGAAATCACAACCGATCATGCTCGCGAGCTTGTCTCGCAACACTGCGCACCTGAGATTGACTATTCGAAATACGGGAACGCATTTCCATTCCTCAACTGCGCCACAGATATCAGCGATGGGTTGATTGTCGATGCATCTCATATCGCCGCAGCTAGCTCCGTAGCGTTGGAGCTAGAAACTAAATCTTTGACTTCACATCCCCAATTCGAAAAATTACTTAAAGTGTTTGATGGTAGCGACAGTGCGTTAACGGCGGTCTTAACTGGCGGTGAGGACCATGTCTTGCTTGCGACTACAAGTGAGCCAGAAAAAATTGAAGGTTTCACTCGTATCGGTACAGTTATTTCTGGGCACGGCATTTTCATCGACGAAAAGCGTCGAGAAATGGAATCGGGCTACCAACATAGTTGGTAGGTATAAGAAAATTACAGGTTGGGAAGGGCTACTTAGCGAGCGACTTTTCCGGCCTTGAGGCAGGAAGTGCAGACGTTCTGGCGCTTGGTGTAACCATTTACAAGGGTGCGGATACGCTGGATATTTGGATTCCAGCGACGACGGGTACGACGGTTTGAGTGTGACACGTTGTTACCAAAGCTTGGTCCCTTGCCACAGATTTCGCATACTGATGCCACGTTCGTACTCCTTGATTTATTGCGACTTGAACTTGCGGGCGCAAGATTAGCCGTAAAGACGCCAGATGCGCCAATTCTTGATCTATCTGAGCGGGAAACACTGCGCTCGAGACCCTCTGCACAGCCACATTCACGCCCCTTTCGGAGAGAATGAAGCATGGCAACGTTGGAGTCGCGACTTGTATCGATAGTCGGCGATAAGACTGCAAAAGTCCTTCACGAGCATTTCGAGATGTCTTCGATTGGCGATTTGCTCCGTCACTACCCACGCCGTTACGTCGTCCGTGGAGAACTCAGTGATATCGAATCGCTAATTGAAGGCGAAGAAGTGACGATTTTCGCAAAGGTCGAGAGCACAAAGGTGCGTCGCATTCCTGGTCGCAAAGGCGCGATTGTCGAAACAATCGTGACGGATGGAAGAGCCACATTGATTCTTACCTTTTTCAATCAAGCGTGGCGGGAGAAAGATTTACGAGCCGGAAGACAAGGTCTCTTTGCTGGAAAAGTTGGAGTATTCAAAGGGAAGAGACAACTCGCGCACCCAGATTATCTTTTGATACCTGAAGGTGATGATGTCGATGCAGCTATTGGCGACTTTGCTGGGAGATATCTTCCGGTGTATCCGGCAACCGCAAAGTTGCCCTCATGGAAGATTGCTCAATGCGTGCGCTTAGCCCTAGATGCGCTGGAAGAAATTTCTGACTACGTTCCAAGAGAACTTCTTGATGAACTTCATTTCCCAGATTTCATGACCGCACTTCGAGAGGTTCACAATCCCACAAGTGCCGAAGCGGCCGAGATAGCACGACAGAGACTTACTTTTGATGAAGCGCTGTTAATGCAGCTCTTCTTGGTGCTTCGTCGTAACGAAGTTCGAGCTGCCACAACGAAGAATCGCGCGCCACGCGACAATGGTTTGCTAGCTGCTTTTGATAGTCGAATTCCATTTGAACTCACTGCCGGTCAGACATCTGTTTGGAGCGAGA
>Ga0214919_10009433_pt1 | contig 12582 bp, 9 predicted proteins | sample LL1503_MetaG_FD_177994 | JGI IMG/M metagenome (GOLD analysis project Ga0214919, IMG submission 177994) | Freshwater microbial communities from Lake Lanier, Atlanta, Georgia, United States - LL-1503 | ecosystem: Environmental > Aquatic > Freshwater > Lake | place: USA: Georgia | collected 2015-03-15
CGGCCACCAAGGAATGATCCCTTGTTCATATCCCGCCAACTTCTTGAACTCCGCAGGATCATCAACCACATCTTCGACAGTCGTCAGTCGTGCGCGAAGATCACGCAATCCAGGAATAGACTTGAATAATCCACGCGTGTATGGATGCAGCGGATTTGCAAAGAGTTCTTCAACTCGTGCATATTCCACCACACGGCCTGCGTACATCACGCAAACTACATCTGCGTTTTCAGCAACAACACCAAGATTGTGCGTGATCAACATTACGCCCATCCCCTGTTTGCGCTGAATTTCAGCCAGCAATTCCAAAATCTGCGCTTGAATGGTGACATCGAGCGCAGTTGTAGGCTCGTCCGCAAGCAAAAGTTTCGGTTTGCAGGCAAGGGCCATAGCGATCATCACTCGTTGACGCATTCCGCCGGAGTATCGATGCGGATAATCCGAAAGTAATTGCATTCGCGCAGTCCGCAGACGATCTGAAAGCGAACCTTCTGCCGCAAGAAGTTCTGCCAGCGGACGATGTTTCGCTTCGACTTCCGCCTTCAGTGCTGCGAGTTCACGGCGCAGACGACCCTCGACAGGTGTGTACATCCCAACTTCATCCAGTGCGCGCAGCGCGGCTTCGACGGCTTCATCTGGAGTTGCCTTCTGATGCAGCAGAATCGCCTCAAGAATTTGATCGCCAATTGTGTAAACAGGATTCAAGCTGGTCATCGGCTCTTGAAAGATCATCGCGATCTCTCCGCCACGAATTTTCAACATCTCGTTCTCAGAAAGTGTCAGCAGATCGCGTCCACCAAAGAGAATCGTTCCGCCGTCAACTCGGCCTGGAGGACACGGAACCAATTGCATCGTCGTCATCGCAGTCACGCTCTTGCCACAACCAGATTCACCAACGACTGCAAGAGTTTGTCGAGGATGAATGGTCAAACTCAAGCCCGCAACGGCTTGAATGCGGGGACCTCCACCAGCATTGTCGAAAGAGACGGCAAGATCTGCCACCTGCAACAATGGCTTGGAAACTTCCAAGGATGGAGATGTCGATCCGTGAGTATTCATCAATGTGCCGCCTTGCGCAGTTTAGGATCGATCGCATCACGAAGTGCACCGCCGAGTACGTTGTATGCAAGAACGGAGAAGAAGATCGCAGCGCCTGGAAAAATTGCCAGCCACCACACAAAAGTTCCAGTCATACCTGTCGCGCTTGAAAGCAGTTTGCCCCACGATGCTTGATTGTCTGGACCAAGCCCGAGATATGAAAGCGTCGCCTCTGCAATGATTGCACCTGCGATGGCGAAACTTGCATCGACGAGCACTGGCGTGACGCCATTTGGCAGCATGTGTCGGAAAAGCACTGAACGCAAGGGCAAACCTGAAGCCCGCGCGCCTTGTACAAAATCTTGATTGCGAAGTTTCATAAATTCCGCGCGAGTGAATCTCGCCGCGCCCGTCCACGATAGACATCCAATGATTGCCATCATCACATATGTATTTCTTGGAAGAACACCTGCGGCAACGATCAACAGAAAGAGCACGGGGACGGCCATAAAAATTTCAACCACTCTGAAGAGAAGAAGATCGATCTTGCCACCGAAATATCCCATGATCGATCCAATTGTCACACCGATCAGCACTGCAATCCCCGTCGAGACAAATCCAACTGAAATCGACAATCGACACGCCCACAACATTTGCGCCAATACATCAGCGCCATTGGAATCTGTGCCAAGCAGAAACTTGTGCGCAGCAAATGGACTTGTCAAGAGTGGCTTCCATTCTCGTTGCAGCGATGCGCGTTGATTTGCGACTTGCCCAAGATCTTCCTGCGCTCGTCGAGCAACATCATCGTTGCCGTCCCTGTTTGCGGAAACAACTGCGTTTGCAAATCGCTGAGACTCGCGTACTGATGCTGCATCTTTTGCAGCAACCGCTTGCGCAACAGTATTCATCGGCGGCACCACGATCAATTCACTGCGCAGTCGATCTGGACTCCAAGGAATCAAAGTGTAAACACAACGAATTCGACCAGCCGATTCATCCACAACATAGCGGTCGAAATCGACTGGACTTTCTTGCCAACGACTTCCTGCTGCAAGTGAAACCGATGCGAGTGCGATTGCAATCACAATAATTCTGCCACGCAACACGATCAGAAATGGAATCGCAAGAAATGCAAACGCAATTGGTAACGCCATCCCTGCGACAAGAATGATTCGGCGCATCACAAACTGCGGATCGGAAACCCACTCGCCCAACTTTCCAAACAAACCAACGCGACTTGGTTCATCCAACCAATGTGCTGCGACGGTCGCCAGAACAACAGTCAACATCCAGAAGACCGCGATGACTGCGACAACGCCAAGCCGTTCTCCTCTGGGCATCTTCATCGGCAGGATCATCCAGATGGTTGCCGCAATTGATCCAAAGAGCAGCAAGAGATCCGTGGCAGTCAAACTATTCCACAGGGGCGAATGCCATGAGATGATTTCACCATTTGGTCCAACTTCACCCAACCAAAGCGGATTTGAATTTGCGAGAACCGGCGCGAAGATTGCGCCAAGCGCAACAAGTCCGATCCATACGATTGCAATGATCGCAGAGCGATTTCGCAAGACGCGCGACCATGCATCTGCCCAGAATCCACGAGCCTCGCTCGTGCCGAGGCCACGCATTGCTTCGACTCCAGAAATTGCAGCAGGTTCATCACGCATAGGACACCCGCGGATCTGCGACGGCATACAAAATGTCAGCGAGAAGAAGCGCGGCAAGCGTGACGCAACCAATCATGACCGTATTGGCCAACATGATTTCAGAATCATGCAAGCCAATCGCTTCCAACATCAGCGATCCCATGCCAGGAATTGAGAAAATCTTTTCAACGATCACACTCCCCGAAAGCATCGAAGGAAAAATCGATACAAACATGGTGATCAACGGCAGCAGCGAATTACGAAAGACATGACGCATCACGATGTCGCGACGAGAAACACCCTTCGCCTTCGCAGTTCGCACATAATCCGCATTGAAATTGTCCAACATCGCCGCGCGTGTTTGCCGCGAAAGCACTGCGAATCCCGCATAGACCAAGCAGACAACTGGAAGCACTAAATGCCAACCCATATCAAGCAGCCATCCGCGCTCGAAACCATTTGTCCCCATATGCGGCAGAAAACTCATCGTCGATGCATCGGTTGCACTCAAGCCCGCCACAGGAAATAATCCCAAGTATTGATTGTTCGCCAGAAATCCAATTGCCAGCACACCAGCCCACACCACAGGGATTGACCAGAGTGCGATGAAGAGTCCCCCGCTGAGCACATCGAACCACGATCCTCGCCGTGCTGCTGCCAGCATTCCAGTAGGAATTGCGACAAGATAGATCAGCGGGAATGCAATGAGATTGATCAGCATCGTGATCGGCAGCGCTTCCAGAATCAAGCTGATCACCGGACGATTCTTCGTTCGGCTCCATCCCAAATCTGGTGCACCGATTGAAATGACGCTCGGAATCAAAGGGATGCCAGCTTGCGCAAAAGGCGCGCTTTGAAAACATGCAAGCAGCGACGCACGCGAACTCGCGGCTTTCACACTATCGGTGAATGCAGCATCTGCTGCAATCTTCACCGCCGCCCACTGCGGAATATTTTTGTCGATTCGAAGAGATGCTGCTGAACTTGCTTGCACTTCGCCACGTGCATCGACCAGTGATCCTTGCCCCGTTGCCTCTGCATACTGCGCAAGAGCGATCCGAAGAGTTGCAAGCGATGTGACGAATGCCTCACGACTTGCGCGATTTTCTCGTGCGAAAGCGCGGTATTGCGAACGAGCCTCGTCGCCACTTGGCGCCACAGTGAACGCTGCTGTGGCAATCGTTGCTGCGGACTTCGCTTGTTCTCGATCGACCCACGCTTCGAATTCAATCATCTGTGGAGGTTTCGCAGGCGGATAAATGCGTTCACCAGTCGAGTCGATTTGCGCGCGTTCGCCAAACTTCACAGGAGAAACGCGACCAAGCCACTGCAGATATTGCGTCAAGAGAGGTTCATCAAGACCGAAGCGATCTCGAAATCGCGCCTCTGCGATTCGCGGATCTCCACCAGTTGGACTGCCACCTCCTGCTGCAGCAGATGCGCTTGCGCTGAAGCCACCTGGAGAAAGCGCGATCAAACTATAAACCATAAAGGTCATCCCAATCAGTGTGGGAATCATCAAGAGCAGTCGTCGGCTGATGTACGGAAGCATCGGTGTTTGCAACTAGTTTGCAGGTTTCGCCTGCGCGGAGGTTCCAGTGAAAAAGAATTCTTCAGGTGAAAGACCGGTCTTGTACATGCGCACATTTCCAAAGTCTCGCTTCACGAATCGCAACCAAGGCGAAACACGAATGAATGTGTATGGCTGCTCCTGCGCAATAACTGATTCCAGTTCATGCCAGACAAGCATGCGCGTTTGCTCGTCCATAGTGCGTCGACCTTGCTCGATCAACTTATCTGCGGCAGGACTGGACCACTGCGTGAAATTGTCCCTCCCCTTGGCCATACTTTCAGAGTGATAGATTTGCTTTGGATCGCTCTCGGGTGCCGTTGCGCTCCATGCCATCGTGATCGCATCAAAGTCCCGCGATTTAATAATGTCCTGATATCGACTCCAATCAATCGGCCGCGTTGTCATCACGATCCCGGCCTTCTTATATGAATCGCCTGTAAATCGGGCGATGCGCTCGCCAATTTCGCCGCCAGTGGCATATGTGTATTCAAACTGAAACTTTTCACCTTGCGCATCTTCCAAGATTCCATCTTTATTGCGATCTTCCCATCCCGCTTCCTTCAGCAACTTCATCGCAGCATCTGGATCAAATGGCATCGGAGAAAGCGAAGGATCGGATGCAGGACTTTCAGGATTGAACGGACCTTTGGCAACCGTTCCGATCCCATCCCAGATATCGCGAATCATTTTTTCACGGTCTAAAAGCAATGTCATCGCACGACGAACTCGGACATCCTGAAATGGCGTCTTGCGACCAGTTTCTCCACGAGGTCCGCACTGCCATGCAATGAACGAATATCCACTTCTCATATTGACCCACTTCAATGCATAGTTGGTCTTCTCAAAATCTGGATTATCACGAAGTACGGTGTTGAACTGTGGTGATGTCGGCAACACAAGTGATGCCTCGTTGTTCTGGAATGCAACCAATCGGGCAAGATCATCCTTGATAACACGAAAGCGCTGACGCTCGAGTGGAGCGCGGCCGTACCACCAATTTGGATTACGCACAAGTACGATGTCTTGCCCGGGCGTCCATTGACTCGAGAGATCTTGAGCACTTGATGGAACGCGCTCCATCATGAATGGCCCAGATCCCACCAAGAGACCTGTCGATTGATTGATCTGAGCAGGTTCAAACTGAGCGTAGTACTTCTTTGGCAAAATTGGTTCGCCAAGCGCTGTCAAGATATTTGTGAACAGCGAATCCTTGAAACGAATCTCAACAGTCAAGTTGTCGATGACTTCCACGCCATCAAAAATATCGATCAATGTCGAGCGAGTGCGATCTGCATCAATCAAAGGATTCATGATGAAATCTGCGTATGTCCAGCGCACATCTTCCGCCGTCACTGGCGTGCGGTCGCTAAATGTTGCGCGCGGATTGATATGCGTACGAATCCATCTGCCATCAGGGTCAATTTGCCACGCATCCGCCAAGACACCGACCAACTTCATCGTCTTAGGATCAAACGATCCAAGAGATTCGCTGACACGATCAACAACACGACTTCCATAGACATCTGCGTAAAGGTATGGCGTCACTTTGCTCGGCTGACCTTCGAAAATTTCAACAAACTCGCCGCCCACTTTGTATCCCGGCACTTTCGCTGGATCGTTTGGGAAAGCAGGTTCGGGTTGCCACTTCACTGGGATTCCCGCACGCGCCCACGATTCGTCTCTCTTCGTTGTTGCAACAGTCTCAGCAGAACTTGACGATGACGCCGAAGAACTCATCGGCGCTCCAGTGCGGATTTTCTCTTCAATTCCCGCAAGTCGAGAATCCAGATTGCGACCTTGCTCAGCGATAGATTGAAGAACAGGCCACTGTCGATCGCGCTGAATCATCGAGAGCCAAAGGGTTGCAACGATCAGGAGTAACAGAAAGACGATGACGAAATCTTTAATTCCAAATCTGTTTTGCATAAGAAATACAAGACTATCACGCCGTCGCAGATCGACCTCGTGATGCTGGATCGACAGCTCGCCGTAATGCATCGCCTACAAAGTTCAATGCGAGAAGTGTCAATGCGATCGACAGACATGGCCAGAGCAATAACCACCAGCGACTGCGAATCGTATTGACTTCGGAAAGCCCTTCGGCGGCAAGATTTCCCCACGAAGGCAAGGGTTCGCGAACTCCGATGCCAAGAAAACTGAGAAAACTTTCCGCCAATATGGCTGCAGGAACTGCCAGCGCCGCATAGACCGCAATCGGCGCAATCACGTTGGGCAAATAATGCAAACGGAATTGACGCCATGGTCCAACCCCAACCGCGCGACATGCTTCCATAAAGAGTTGGCCACGCAAACTGAGGACTTGCCCGCGAATCACACGAGCAACTGTCAACCAACTCGTCGCACCAATCGCCAGAAGAAGAATGAGTAGATCGAAAATCTGACGACCACTTCCCGTTCTTTCGATCCCAACTCTTTCCAAGATTCCTTCCGCTGCAACGGCGAACATAACGACAAGTAACATCGATGGTAATCCATACAGCACATCCACTGCACGCATCATGATGTTGTCCACACGACCTCCGCATGCGGCACTCGTTGTTCCATACAGCGTTCCAAATCCCACGGCGACAAGTGCAGCACTGAGTCCCACCAAAAGACTCACCGCGCCGCCAAGCAAGCAGCGCGCAAATACATCGCGGCCAAGGCGATCTGTTCCAAGAATTCGTGATGGCACATATGCATTCGCCGATCGCTGTACTTCGATGCGATCTTGAATTCCTTGAGAATCTTCCCACCATGAAGGTGCGAGAAGCGACAGATCAAGATTGCCTGCTTCGTATCGGCGCACGGGAGCATTTCCCGCGACCTCCACACGCCCCATCGTCCAAGGCAATGAAGCAACGCACGAAAGCAGAATGATTCCGAAGACGAAATACCCGACGATTGCAGGGGAAATTGTTGCGGCGGAACGTTCATTCATCGCACGCGTTTTTTCCGCGGTCTGATGTGCAGTTCCCAAATGAGCATCTTCTAGATTCTATGGAGAAGCAGGCGCAGGGACAGCGGGCGCAGTGGCTGCAGGCGCAGGGGTCTTCGCTGGCGTTGCGGCTTTTGACGCTGTTGAAGCGGAAGCATCCACTGGAGATCGCCCGCCAAGAATCAGTTCGCCAGTTCCATCTCGAACAGCAACGACCATTCGCTCGACTGTTTCATTTCGTCCGCTTGCATCGCGCTGCAAATCGGAGCGCATCGTTCGCATCACCGCATCGATCTCTGCTAATTCCATCGCACGGGAACGCAAATTGAGATCAACCAGCGTTCCAGCAAGTCCGCGAATTTGAGTCTCAATCTGTGCGGCTTCTTCCACACGGCTTCCCATTCGCGCACTGATCCACTGCGGACCTAATCCGTCAAGTTGACCTTGCACTTTCAGTTCTTCAACACGCAGCGCATACAACGCTGGCTTGTGTTCACGCAAGACAGCAAGCGATGAAAGTCGCTTGCCCAACTTTGCTGCGGCTGCTCGAAATGTTTCAGGGTCTTTCGCGCGTGCAGTCTCGAGAGTCTTTGCCCACTCTGGCGATACATCGCGGGCGACGGAAATCAATGCGTCTGCATCGGGCCCGCCTGCTCGAGATTGCGCTTCTGCTCGAGAATTATTGTGTGCGCTTGCGCCATTCTCCCCAGAAATGGCAGCAATTCCTGCAGCAGAAGCCTCATCCGGTAAGGCTGAGATGAAGAGCGCATCCGTAGACATTGCGACAGAACAAGCACTCGCCAGCATGATTAATGAAAGATTCAGCATTTGTGATTTGTTTTTTCAGACTTCTGTTTCAGGCATTTATGTTTCAGGTCGGCTCGTTGAATCTCGATTCCCAATTGATCAAATTGCTTGGAACATTACTGCGTCAATGCAGAAGCAAGTATCAAATTTACTTCAGAATTTATATCTCCAAATGATGCATCTCTTGTTCGAAGTATCGGGATGGCGTTGGCTTCATCAATTATAAATTCACTGGTTCCATCGGACGAAATGATTTCACTTCCACCGAGCAGGGAAACAAGTACAGGTTCGGATCCAGTTCCGCCTTGATCTGTGGACGCAACGACATCCGATGCTGTATCTATTCCAGTTCGCTTCGTAGGCAAATTGACGATCACGAATGCCGCAACCAAAGATGCCGCGACTGCAAATCCAACTCTCCATCGGATGCGACGCTCGCGTGCAGCGATGAAATTGAAAGACTTGACCGAAGTATTCATATTCGAAGCATTCACACCAGAAGCAATCATTGGAAGCGTGGCGCGAGTCACGCGTTGGCTCATGCCGCTGCGATCTCGCATGCGCTGTCCCCGAGCATTCAACAGCGAATGAAGTTCCGCATCAGCAGGCGTCGCCGAGGAAGCATCGAAGTCGGGATCAAAATTTGACTTGGAATCACTCATAATGCTGTCAGGTCAACGCCCCGTCCTCTCATCAATTGCATCATTTCGACTCTCTTTTTTGAATTCGCTCTATCGTTTCTCGAAGCCGAGCGAGGGCACGGTGGTGTCTTGCTAAAAGCGTGCCGACGGGCTCTTCAAGCAAAGAGGCGATCTGCTTAAAGCTCAGCCCTGCCGTGTGCCGTAAGTCCACGATTTCACGGTCTGAGGCAGACAATTCGTCCATTGCTCGCTCAAGGGCCAGAACCTGATCTTGCTCTATAGTCCTATAACCACTACCTTCTCCCACTCCCTCAATTTCGGACAGAGTCTCTTGAGCCACCGGCTTTGCGTGCCGCGCTCTCCTGCGCATCTCATCACGAAGCCGATTTATGGCGACTCGAAAAATCCAAGATTCAAATTGACCTTGCTCGGTGTATTCCGCCAATTTTTCCGCCAGCGTGACAAAAACGGATTGCGTCAACTCTTCAGCGAGATCTGCATCTCTGCATTGCGCCCTCAGAAGCCCGAAAATGCGCGGAGAAAATTCCGACACAATCGCTCGCCAAGCATTCTGGTCGCCTGTCGCGGCATCTGCCAACCACTTCGCAATTCGGTCATCCTGACCCTCTCTCATTGAAAGCGCAGTCTACGGTGATCGCCGTTGAGAAGGAGAAAAATCAAAGAATGAATCCCCACTGAATCAAACTTACGTCGGGAGATCGTCCGGTCCGCCATCAAAGCGTGCGCCCCGAGGCTCGAAACTTCGATATTCAACACCAGATGGTGCAGACATCGGCGAATACGAGCGAAAACATGTCGAATTTTGATCCCAAATCAACTTGATTACACCAGTCGGTCCGTTGCGTTGTTTGGCAAAAATTAATTCCGCCATTCCAACTTTATCGAGATTCGCTTCCGACCACTCTGCATCGCCTTGGTGGTAATACTCCTCACGATGCAACATCATGATCACGTCAGCGTCCTGCTCGATCGAACCTGACTCGCGCAAATCGCTCATGCGAGGACGATGACCTTCGCGCTGTTCCGCAGCACGATTCAACTGTGAGAGACACACAACTGGCACATCAAGTTCACGAGCCATGGCCTTAATACCACGACTGATTTCGCTGACTTCTACCTGCCGACTTTCGCTTCTCGAACCAGAACTCATTAGCTGCAAATAATCGATGAACACGCAACTGATATCAAACTTTTCTTTCATTCTTCGGGCTTTCGAACGAAGTTGCAAAAGCGTCAAACCCGGCGTGTCATCGATAAAAATTTTCGACGTTTGAAGCGCATCACATGCCATCATCAAACGGCGATTGTCATCACCAGTCAAGACACCACGGCGAAGTCGCTGTCCGTCAACGCCAGCTTTCGCACAGAGAAGTCGTTGAACGAGTTGCTGTCGTCCCATTTCAAGACTGAACATGGCGACAGCTTGTCCCGCAAGCGCGACGCCTTCCATCAGATTCAAAGCAAGCGCAGTCTTTCCCATGGAAGGTCGAGCCGCCACGATCAACATCTCGCCGCGCTGCAATCCTGTAGTCATTTCGTCGATATCTTCAAATCCGCAGGCGAGTCCAGTCAATCCAGATCCGTCGCGAGATTCCAGTTTCTCCATCGTCTCGCGCAACAAATCGGGCAAGTGCGCGAATGGCGTGGATTCCCGCATCTGTGCGATGGAAAAAATGCGTTGCTCGGCCATCTCCAAGATCATCTGCGCTTCATCGGCGGAATGATGCGCATCATTGACAGTCAAACTTGACGCATCGATCAGCTGACGCAGCGTTGCTTTATCGCGAACAGTTTTCGCGTACTCGCATGCAAACTGCGCGCTCGGTACAGCCTCGGAAAGTTGCACGAGATAATCTAAACCACCAATCGCATCAAGCACTTGCCGATCCGTCAATTGTTGATTCAATCTCACGACATCCACTGATGCGGTGCGATCATAAATCTCGACCATCGTCGTATAGATAGTCCGATGCTTATCAAGAAAGAAATCATCTCCCCCACGAATGATCCCAACGACATCCCCGATGACCCCAGGTTCGACCAACATGCTTCCAAGCAAAGCCATTTCGGCTTCGGGCGCATTTGGAGGCATCGCCTTCAGAAGACGTGCAGTTTCCTGAGGATCAACTCTTGGCGCAGAATCGCCTTGGCCGGAATGGCGGGACTGACGGTTGGACTTTGCCATTAGCGCGACGCGAGTTCTTGTGTAAGGCATTCGCCGACAATTCGCTCACGCATCAGTCGGCCGATCTTGAATCGAACAGCCTTACGGGCGGGAACTTGTACCTGCTCGAGTGTCTTTGGGTTTTGTGCAATTCGAGCTGCGCGCTCGCGTACTTCAAACACTCCAAAGTCTCGGAACTCCAAGCGATTTCCATTGGTCAATTCATCGATCATTTCATCAAGAAACAACTGGATAGTTTCCTTGACTTCGCCACGCTTCTGGCCAGTCTTCTCGGAGATTCGATCCACGAAGTCTTTTTTTGTGATTGTCGACATTTTGTATACCCCATATGTGAGAGAAAACAAAGAGAGAAATTGAACGAGAAATTTACAAGATGAATCTACACGAAAATATTGTTTGCTTGTCGCACCGAATTGACTTCATGGAAAGAGTTTCCTGCACAACAGGGATGAGTATCTTCACTCTTACCAAGCGAGTCAAGAGGTTTTCAAGAACTCTTGACATTTCCACCACTTACAAACTGAGCACGCACACGTTCCACTACGGAGGTCGTGGATAAGCCAGGACGATGGGCGACTAAAGATAATTTTATGCCAAGTTCCTTGACAACGGCCGATTCCGTGATCTCTTTACTCTCATAGTCCCCTCCCTTGACATACACATCTGGAATCACTGCGCGCAACAATTCCGCGGCTGAAGGTTCTTCAAAGATGGTGATGTAGTCCACTGAGGTCAATTCGCCCAGAAGTTCCGCCCGATCTTTCTCACAATAGATCGGGCGATCATTTCCTTTGAGCGAACGAACTTGTTCATCGCAGTTCACGCCAACCACCAAAATGTCTCCAAGAGATTTCGCCTCGCGTAAATATCCAACATGCCCCGCGTGCAGAACATCAAAACAACCGTTGGTCAGCACTATGCTTCGACCTGCGGCTCGATGCGCTGCGATTTCGACTAAGAGGTCTACTCGTGATCGAGTCTTTCCCATCGATGCCTGCGAGATGCGAATGACCTGCGCTTGAATTTCCGCCATCGTGAATGCACGCACTCCGAAGACTTCGACTTCCATACCCGCAGCGATATTTGCAAGCGTCACTGCTTCCGGCCACGGCATTCCATTTGCAACCGCGCCTGCCAGAGTCGCAAGCACCATATCCCCCGCGCCTGCGACGTCATAGACCTGGCGAACAACCGTTGGGAGGTGGACCGCAGGATTTCCTTTCACTTCCAGAACTGCTCCATATCGATCGAGTGTGACAACAACAGCATCAAGCGAAAGATTTTTCAACAACGAAGTCGCCATCTCTATTGATCCTACGACGACATTCGCAGGATCGATCGTTCGACCTGTGGCTTTCTCAGCCTCGGAGCGATTGGGCGTGATCACCGTCGCTCCTCGATATCGCGAATAGTCGCTGATCGCAGCAGGATCAACCAATACTGGAATTTTCTTCGCGCGACAGAGTTCGATCAACTTTGCGCAAAGTTCGGGAGTGCAAACTCCCTTGGTGTAATCCTCGATGCACACGACATCGCATGCACCCAATCGTGCAGAGATCGCATCGAAAACTTTCGCTTGAATCGCAGCAGAAAGCGGATCTCGCGATTCGACATCAATACGAAACATTTTCTGTGGATGTCGATGCTGCGCCCGTCCAATGAGACTGCGCTTGGTTGTCGTGGGCCGACTCGAATCGATAATCAATCCGCCAGTTGAGCACTTTCCA
>Ga0214919_10009434_pt1 | contig 12578 bp, 14 predicted proteins | sample LL1503_MetaG_FD_177994 | JGI IMG/M metagenome (GOLD analysis project Ga0214919, IMG submission 177994) | Freshwater microbial communities from Lake Lanier, Atlanta, Georgia, United States - LL-1503 | ecosystem: Environmental > Aquatic > Freshwater > Lake | place: USA: Georgia | collected...
AAATTGCGCGAAGCCAATGAAGTTGGTCCGCAAGCAGCGGATCAATTGTTTGGATTCATGTGTGATTCCGATGAGACTGTCCTTGCCTTGGCGCAAACGCACGGACTTCTTCAAGTGCGCGATGATTTCGCGCTTGACGCATGGGTTGAGGAGGCAATTCTTGCGCAGCCGCAAGCCGCCGTCGATGTGGCCGCGGGCAAGGATGCGGCAACGGGTCGATTGGTGGGTCATGTCATGAAACTTTCAAAAGGTAAAGCTGACGCCAAGAGCATCAATGAGCGCTTGCTCAAACGTCTGAGAAAATAAATGCAAGCTCGAACCAGTACACATCATTTGAAACAGAACTCACGCAACATTGACGTCCCACGTCATCAACGGAGCGCGCAATGAAAGAGACAAATCTTGAGCCAGGCGAAGTGGTTGTGGCGCGGCAAGACATAGCGCGGCGCCTGCCACTACTTGCGGCGGAAATCACCGCGTCGCTTGGCGGAAATGTGGACGGCCTTGTGATCATGCCGGTTCTGACTGGCGCGCTTGTATTTGCCGCCGATCTCATTCGTTGCTTTCCTCAACGCTTGCGCATTGACTTGATCACCGCGCGCAGTTACGGCGCCGGCACTCACAGCCAAGGTCCCAAACTTGAGGGCGGCGTTCCTGAAGGCGTGAAGGGGCGCCATGTTCTCATTGTGGATGACATTCTGGACAGCGGGCGCACTATTAAATTTCTGCGCAACAGTGTGCAAGACAGCGGCGCGCTGAGTGTGCGCGCGTGCGTGTTGTTGCGCAAGCAATTGCCCGAAGCATTGGCCACGCCGTGTGAATTTGTTGGCTTTGAAGTGCCGGATTTATTCGTGGCGGGATACGGCCTTGATTGCGATGGCTGGTTTCGAAATCTTCCAGACGTGGTGTGCTTGCGACCGCGTGGCGAAACACAAAATATCGTTCGCTAATAATAATTCTTTGATCCCCAAGTAATGCGCCTTTTTGATTTCAGTTGCGGACTCACTTCTGAAGAGTTCACCGCTTCGTTCCTCATGCTTACAAAGTAGGCAAACAAATGCACGCGCTTTCAGAAAAATAGTTGAAGCACAGTTCCTTCCACGACTCACAAAAATTATTTCGCTTGCAGTTCCGCCCACGGCGCGCCCGCGCGCGGCGAAGGCAAGCGCTCGCCAAGAGCGCGCATCAATTCCGCATCTTCTTTCGACAATGTTGCTGGAGGCTCAATTCGCACCACGGCGTAGAAGTCGCCAAGACCTTGCGCGCCCTGAATTCCCTTGGCTTTCAAGCGGAGTTTGCGGCCGCTTGGCGTTCCCGCTTCAATGCGAATTTCCGCGGAGCCTTGCAGTAGTGGAACCGACACTTTTGCGCCCAGCGTGGCTTCAACAATTGAAATTGGAACATCAAGAAGAATGTCAAGGTCGTCGCGGCGGAACCACGGATGCGGGGCCACCTTCACGGACAAAACCAAATCACCATTGGGACCGCCCCCAATGCCCGCGCCGCCTTTGCCGCGCACGCGCAATTGTCCGTCGGATGAAATTCCTGGTGGAATGCGGACATCAACCACAATGGCGCCACTTGGTCCTTGCAAATCAATGTGATGCATTCCGCCCAGCGCCGCGGTCATGAATCCAATTTGAATTGTGGAAGTTAAATCCTCGCCGGGTTGCGGACCGCGCGCACGCTTGCCACGACCACGCCCGCCACCACCCATGAAATTTCCAAAGATGGATTCAAGCGTCTCGGCGTCGGCGCCACCATATCCGCCAGTATTTCCACCACCCATGTTGGAGTGCGAATCACCCGCGTGGCCAAATCGATCGTATTTAGCGCGTTTTTCAACATCCGAAAGAATGTCATACGCGTCCTGGGTTTCCTTGAACATGGCCGCGGCATTTGCCGCCTTATTCAAATCAGGATGATATTTTCGCGCCAACTTGCGATGAGCGCTGCGAATTTGATCCGCCGTCGCGTCGCGAGCAACCCCAAGAATTTCGTAGTAGTCACGCGCCATGCGTCACTCCGCAGTTTCAGCTTTGCGAAATAAACTGTACAGCGCGTCAGCGCTTGGGGCTGAATACAATTTTTCACGGAACTCTGGATTCGTCATCAAGCGACTGACCCGACCAAGCGCTTGGATATGTTCGGACACGGCTTCTGGCGGACTGACTAGCAGCACAATTAAGCGCACTGGCTTCTTGTCGATCGATTCGTACTCCATGGGTTGAGCCGGCTTACCGATGGCCATGGCAATGCGTTTCACCGCGGAACTTTTTCCATGCGGCAACGCAAGGCCCTCACCAATACCGGTGGAACGTTGCGACTCACGCTGCCAGACAATTTGCTTCACCACATCTGCGTCGGTCACTGCGCCGGATGCTGATAAAGCATCGACCAACTCGCTAATCACACCACGCTTGTCGTGGGCAACCAACGGAACTTTGACGCAATCAATATTTAGTACTTCAAGAACATTCATTGGAAATTCTGGCGATTTGGTCAATGTTACCAAGAGCAAGCCGTATTCGGTCAACAATTATCCGTGATTTGTGAAGATTGCCGCGAAAGCCCCATCTTGCCACATTGTGGGGGTTTCCCCAGGTAATCCTTGTGGAATATTGCGCTCACTGCGGCGCATGGGCGTCTTGATTCGCTGCGAAATCCAAGTGGCCATCCGCTCATTCTCTTCTTGCTCCAAGCTGCATGTGGCGTACAACAACGTTCCATTTTCAGCGAGCAGTGGTCGATGATCGTCCACAATTTTTCGCTGCAGCACAACCAGGCGATCCATCATCTTCAAGTCGAATCGATATTTGGCCTCTGGTCTGCGAGCGAACACGCCGCTGTTGGAGCAAGGCACATCAAGTAGAAGCACGTCCGCTTTGCCAAACCATTTTCCAATGTCTTGTGGGGTGACCACTTGAATGTTGTTCAAGCCAGCCAAGCCTGCGCGGCGCGCGGCGTCGGCAAGTGAAGTGCGCCTGTCCAAATCAGGATCGCTGGCGATGATTTGCGCGTTCGGATATTTCGCGGCCAATTGCAAAGTCTTGGTGCCGCGGCCGGCGCACGCATCAATAATAATTTTGGGCGCCGACATTTCCAAAAGAGAAACAGCCAGCGCGCTGCCAACATCTTGTACGCGAGCCAGTGGATATTTTTCCAACGCGGCGAGCAGCGCGGCGTGCGAGCCATTCCAAATACGCGCGCCTGGCGCGCCGTGCGCGGCGGTTTCCGGTTCATCGGCTGGAAGTCCATACAGAACAAGCGGCGGATCAGTGAGCCCATGAAAACAAATTCGCCGCGCGTCCTTCACGCTCATTCGATTGGTCCAGCGCAAAACAACCTCAAGCGGATGGCTTGATTGCTGCGACAAACGCTCGGGTGCGGAACTTGCGAACACATCTTCAGACAAGCTCCATGCGCCTCCATCCTCAAGTGGAAGGTGATAGCGCTGTGGCGTTGGAAATTTAGCAAAGGCCTCGGCGGATAATTTCTCCACGCGCAGCGCGGCAATCTTGCGCAAGATTGCGTTCACCATTCCACCTGCGCCCACGCGCACTGCGGTCTTGGCCCACTCCACGGTTTCATCCAGCACCGCGTGGTCGGGCACGCGGTCCATCAATAATAATTGAGCAGCGCCACCCAACAGCGCGGCTTGCATGCCAGGTTGAATGGTGTGCCACGGTCGGTCCAGCAATGGCGCAATCACCGCTTGCAACGTGAGCCAACGGCGAACAACTTGCAATTCAATGGTGCGCCCCAGCGCGCGATCACGCGGCTCAATGGCGCTGTCTTGCGCGGCATCTATTTTAAAATCAAAACGCGGCCACTCGCGTGCGCACAACGCAATACGTTCATATGCGGCGGCGCGTCCTGGATTCATGCGCGGCTTGTCTTGTTCTTAAAAAGAATATGCGTGTTTGAAACAAACGCGATTGTCCCGTGGACTTCTTCACGGAGACTTGTAAGAACATGCTTGAGGGATTTAGAAATGCGCAAAGCACATGCTCCGCCGTTTTCACGTCTGCAAAAGGAAAATAGATCCACAAATTTTTCAAGCACATTCCATGTGCGCAAATCGCACATGGAAATTCGCGAACACATCAACGCTTGGACCGCAATCGTTGCGCGGCCTTTGCAAGAGCGGGGGCATCCTCGGTCTTTTCCCACGTGAATGTGCCTTTGCCGCCTTCGCCAGGCTTGCGACCAAAATGCCCGTGCGCAGCGGTTGGCGTGTAGATGGGCTTGAGCAAATCCAAATGCTTGATGATGCCCGCAGGAGTCAGATCAAAGAAACTTTGAACCAACTTGGATATTTGCGAGTCGGCAATGGTGCCCGTTCCTTGCGTGTCAATATGCACGCTCACAGGTTCAGCAACTCCAATCGCGTATGAAAGTTGAACTTCACACACGTTGGCCAGTTTCGCCGCGACAATATTCTTTGCCATGTGGCGCGCCATGTACGCGGCACTGCGATCCACCTTGCTCGGATCCTTGCCACTGAAAGCGCCGCCGCCGTGGCGACCACGTCCACCATATGTGTCCACGATAATTTTGCGGCCAGTCAAGCCGCAATCGCCGTGCGGCCCACCAATTTCAAAGCGGCCTGTTGGATTCACAAACACGCGAATGTTATTGTTCCACCAACGACCAAGTGACGGCTTGATGATGTGTTGAATCACTTCTTGCTTCAAGCGGTCTTGCTTCTCATTCCACATTGGCGCGTGTTGTGTGGACAGAACCACCGTGTCAATGCGTGTTGGAATAAGTCCGTCGTATTCCACGGTCACTTGGCTTTTGGCATCGGGGCGCAAGCCTTCAATCACGCACTTCTCGCGGATATTGGCTTGGCGACGCACCAAATCATGGGCCATTTGAATTGGCAGCGGCATGAGTTCCGCAGTTTCGCTGCATGCAAATCCAAACATCATTCCTTGATCACCGGCGCCTTGCGCCTTTTTCTTTTTGCTCTTGGAATTCTTCGTGTTCACGCCGCGCGCAATGTCTGGACTTTGCTTTCCAAGCGCAACGCTTACGCCGCAACTGCGTCCATCAAATCCCTTGTCGGCGTCGTCGTAGCCAGCCTTCAGCACGGTGCTGCGCACAACGCCCGGAATATCAACCCAGCCAGTCGTGGTCACTTCACCCGCGACAACGCACAGACCCGTGGTCACAAGCGTTTCACACGCCACGCGGCTCTTTGGATCTTGAGCAAGCATGGCGTCAAGAATGGCGTCCGAAATTTGGTCAGCCAGTTTGTCCGGGTGGCCCATCGACACTGACTCGCTTGTGAAAAGATGCTTTGATGACATTCCAGTTTCCTTGTGTGAAGTGTTGTTGAAAGTGTTTGAAATGACCGTATGAATGAAGCGGACTATGGTAGCGATCCCTTGAATGCTTGTGGCGTCCTACACTGTCAATCGGAGACCACCATGAATATTCAAATGCAACTCTCTCGAATTTTCATTCGTGAAATGACCGACATGCAAATCATTGAGCTTTCCGAAGTGGGCGGTACGCGCGCATTTCCTATTGTGATTGGCCTGCCGGAAGCGTCCGCGATTGAGCGTCGCTTGAAGGGCATTGAAATTTCACGCCCGCAGACCCACGATTTGCTGGCAAACACTATTCATGCTCTTGGCGGCGAGTTGTTACGAATTGAAATCACCAGTTTTTCGCAAGGCACCTATTTTGCGCGGCTGATTATTTCCAAGGATGGTGAGGAGATTGAAATTGATTCGCGTCCATCCGACGCCATCGCGCTTGGAATTGCAAAGAGCATTCCGATTTCTGTGGCCGAGGAAGTGTTGGAAGCGGCCAGCGCCCAGGCCGCGGCCGGTATCAATTCAGTGCCGGAGATCAGCGCCGACATGGAAGATGAAGACGACGATCAAGATGATGACGAAGACGAGAATTTGTGAGTGGTAACGCAAACCTCCCGCGCCATTTCTTGGGTTGTGTTTGATCTTGGTGGAGTGATTATTCGCATTCACCATTCTTGGCAACACGCGGCGGCTGCGGCGGGGGTTCTTGTTTCCAATAATCCAGCGCATGACTTGACGCGAATTCCAATGATTGATCCCACTCAGCATCGCGCGGATGATTTTCGAAAACTTGTTTCAGAGCATCAGCGCGGCACTCTCACACATGATGATTTTTGCAAAGGCGTGAGCGAGTTGACCGCGGGTTTGGTCAGCACTAAGGATGTGGCCCGCATTCACAAGTCCGTGATTGTTGGCGCTTACGATGGCGCGGAGCAACTTTTGCAGGATTTGAATGCGCGCGGTATTTCAACGGCGTGTCTTTCAAACACCAATCACCAACATTGGGAAATTATGCGCGACATTTCAGCTTTTGCCGCAATTCAGCATCGCCACGCGTCGCACTTGTTTCAATTGGAGAAGCCAAATCAAGCCATTTTCAGCGCATTTGAAAGCGCCACTCAGGCGCGTCCGGCGGACATTCTTTATTTCGACGACCTCGCGGAAAATATCGCCGCGGCTACGCAAGCCGGGTGGAGCGCGGAACTGATTGATCCAAATTTTGAAACGGTGCCGCAAATTCGCCACGCTTTAGAAACCCACGGCGTGCTGTTATGAAAAGCTATTTGCAATTATTTCTTGGCTTTCATGCTTCGTCGCGTCGCACCTTTGCTTTGTATGGAGTCGCGCCATGAAAATAAATTTGCAACATCGATCCCACGATTTCATTTTCCGACGCCTCCCGCAAGATGTTCGTAAGGTGTCTTTCCATGAATGAGCAGTCATTATCTGGATCGCATAAATCCATTCCACAGCCATTGTGTCAACGCTCTCTACTTCAAGCCGCGCCACTTTCCGGCACAATTAAATTACGTCCCGAAGATTTTTTGGTGGAAGAGCTTCCGCTCTACGATCTCACCGGCGAAGGCGAACATTTACATCTAGGAATTCAGAAAATTGGAATTCGCCATGATGAACTCATAGACATTGTCGCGCGCCATTGTGGTGTTTCGCCGCGCGCCATTGGCTACGCGGGCATGAAGGACAAGCATTCGGTTGCGCAACAATCGCTCTCCATACATCTGCCTGGTCAGGCTGATCCGCTGCCCTTGGAACATGCGCATGTGCACATTCTTTGGACCAAACGCCATCAAGCCAAGTTGCGTGTTGGACAGCTTCGCGGCAATCGCTTCGCCATTCGCGTGCGTAATATTGAACCCGCGTGCATTCCAAGAATTCACCGCGATCTGTATCGCTTGTCACAGAGCGGCGTTCCAAACGCTTTTGGTCCGCAGAGATTTGGATATCGATTGAATGGCCACATTCTTGGGCGCTTGCTTGTGTTGCAAGATTGGCAAGGTTTTCTAAATGAATTGCTGGGCGCCACGGGCACTCCATTTCCAGAGTGGCAGCAAGATCGCCGCGACACTTTTCACAAGAATGAATTTCGCGCGGCGATTGCGCATTGGGCACAGTCCGATCTGGCTGAGCGCGCCGCATTGAAGGCCTTATCTGAAGGAGCGACTGCAAAGGCCGCGGTGAAAGCCATCAAGCCGCAAATGCGCGACTTTTGGATTTGCGCGTTGCAGTCCGCCATATTCAATTCCGTGCTTGATCAACGCTTGCACACCAACACATTCGACCGCTTTATCGCGGGCGATTTGGCTTTCTTGCATGAAGGCGGCGCAATATTTCGAGTCACGCAACTCATGCTAGAGAATGCGCAAGAGGCTTCCGCTTTACAAACACGCCTGAACACATTTGAAATTTCACCAAGCGCGCCGTTGGCTGGTCCTGGAGTCATGTGGGGCGAAGATGCCGCATTGCCGATCGAACTCAATGCCATCAATCAATTCGCACTCACTCAGCAACATTTTCTTGATCCACATTTCGAACCTTCCGGTTCGCGAAGGCCGCTGCGCATTGCGCTTACCCATCCGCAAGCGGAAGCCGGCGTGGACGAACACGGAAACTTTGTGCGCGTGGCATTTGATCTTCCAAAGGGCGCCTACGCCACAAGCGTGCTGCAGGAATTATTTGGTGGCGCAATTGTTCAAGACAATTTGTAAAAAATAATTTGCTCTGTGAAAGTGTTTCTCACGCTAATTTCACGACGATATTTAATTACCTTCAACGAGTAGCAATGGCGATCGGTCGATTGGCTCAGCCTTCAGTTCGAGTGTTTCTTCGACGCACCATGAATCCCGCCGCCATTCCTAGAAGAGCAATCGCGCCAGGGGTTGGAACAACGCTTGGTGGTGGATAATCACCTGGTGGCAGACCAGAGCCGCCATCATCTAAAGCTTGCATTGGAGAAGTATTGTTGCTCGGCAAGTTGTATCCAGGGTCTGGCAGCGGCCCCTCTACGCCGTTTTGTGGTCTATTAAATATGGGCCCAATGATTTGCGAGACGAATGCGGCATCGTCTGCAAGGACCGGAGGCTCACTTTCAAATGGACTAATTGAAGGACTGAAGATGTTGGAAGAAATTGGGGCGGCAGCTTGCGCATAAGTGACATACGAAGAAGTTTCTAAATCGTTTATTGAACCCAATGCAATCATGTCCAACGACGGAGCGTCGCTGGCGTACACAATTGACTCTTGCACTCCAACAGACATTAATTTAATCGCGGTATTTGAACCCGCGGGGCATTCCAATTGATAGCCAACAACTTTGTCAGTTGCTTCAACTTTCAAATCGCCCGATAGATCAAGACCAACAACGCACATTCTCTGGGGGCTTGAAGCGTTTTGGGGAATGATTGAAAGTCCTGTCATTCCTTTAGCCATGTCGGTTGGACTTAATTCCAGCGTCCGACCAAAAATGAGCGACTCTGGAATTTCAGCATTGCCCGCAAGAATTGGCGTGATTTTAATTGTTCCGTTGGGAACGGCGCCCATAAGAACAAGTTCTGGGGTTTTGTCATCGGCCAATGGGTTGTTGTCGCGCTCTGGGAGTGACAAGAAAGTTTGAGTTCGCGTGGCGCGACTTCCTGTTGGCGCAATCATTCGGCCAAAGTCGGATGATTGTGTGACATCAAGGGCGGTCATGCCTGGAACTTGATTCATATCTTGGCTTAAAGCGAATTGAAACGCTCCGTGATCCGCGCCAATGGCGGAGTCCGCAACGGCGTCAAATTTTTGCGCGTCCTTATTGGATTGCGCGAATAGTTTCACTGCAACAGGTGAATGGAAGTCAGCGCCTTTGAGTTGAAATGTTTTTTCTCCAAGCGTGACCGAGTTCATTCCAATATTGGATTTGAAAACGCCAGACACGGAAATTGTTGGGGCGCCATTGTCCAACAGGGAAATATTTGTAGGGGTTACTCCGCTCGCACAGGCCAATGTGGTGGTGAAACCAATGGCCGCCACGGATTGAATGAAGGGTCTCAGCGCAACGATGGCGCACAAGCCTTTTTCCTGCCTCATACTGTTAAAAATAAACATCGCGAACCTTTTCCTCTCTTAGATTTCCAACATTTCTTCAGACAGTGAACGAGTTGGTTGATCTGCCCAGGATCAGTCTTGCGACGGAACTTGAACAAATAGCAACTGCATTCAACCTATGATTCATCCGCAGGAATCAAAAACAGGTTCCTTCGATTTTCAATCAATGTGTGCGTTATTTTGGACTTTATAAGCCCATAACCTAAGCAGGGCGCTTTGCAAATCGCCTGCGGGCGAAGAAATTTTTTAGAAGTCCAGCCGCTTCGTGTTTATAAACCCCGCCAGCACAAGGAAGTCTGTGATTCAGGCGAGCGTCTTGGGGAATGTCATAAAGCGAACCCACCGCGCCGGCCTTGGGGTCGCTGGCCCCGAACAACAAAGCCTCCAATCGAGAATTCACAATCGCTCCAGCGCACATGGGGCAGGGTTCAAGCGTGACGGCTAAACGGCAATCATGAAGGCGCCAGCGACCAAGTTTGGCGCCTGCCAGTCGAAGCGCCACCAGTTCCGCGTGGCCAGCAGGATCATTGGAGGCTTCGCGGTCATTCGCGGCTTGTGAAATAATTTCTTCGCCGCGGTACACAATGGCCGCCACCGGAATTTCACCGCTGACGCCAGCGGCGCGCGCCAGGTGCAGTGCGCGACTCATCATTTCAAGGTCGATGCGCGATAGCCAATCGTGTTGACGTTTGTGCAATGCCAACGTTGCGGCAACTCTGCATCGCGTGCGCGGCCATGTGGTCAAGCGCATTAACGCTCTCCGCGAAAGAGTCGAGTGAAGCGTTTGGAAACTTCGCCGCCGGCAACGGCATGCGGTGGAGCTATGCGCAACAAAATAATTCCCAACTCATACAGTAAATACAAAGGCACAAACATAATGAAGAGAGAAATTGGATCGCCTGTAGGCGTGATGATGGCTGACAACAAAAGCGCCAGAAAAATGGCGTAGCGACGGAATTTCCCTAGCGATTGCACATCAAGCACTCCAATCCATCCCAGTAAAAGAACAACCAACGGCGCTTGAAACGCGACGCATGTTCCCAAGATGAATGTCAGTGTGAAATCAAGATAATCAGCCAGCCGAAATTGTTGCGCCAGCCTGGTGGCGTGCATCAATGGCACGGTGAACAGTTCAATGCCTGTGGAATCGTGTGGCGCGGCAACTACAAGTTTGTGGTCGGGCGTCATCCACATTTGTCCAACCACAACATGGCTTGGAGTTTCTGAAAGTATTGGAATGGTGAACGCGTTCGGCGCGGGCGTGGTCGCCTCGACGGACGACGTGTTGATGGGAATCAGTGCGGGGGACTCGCTGCCAAAACTCACAAGCACATCAAGCATGATTGGCATTAAAATAAAATAGAGCAGCGAGAAACCCGCGAGCGTGAGCAGGGAGCTGAGTGGAATTAAAAACCGCACAAAGCGTTTTTCATGGGCGTACAAACCGGGCTCGATAAATTTCCATACTTGCCAAAAAATCCAAGGACTGCTGGCCACGATCGCGGTGATCAGGCTGAGATACATGTCGGTTGAAAGAGCCTCGATGGGACTTAATACTTGCAGTTGCGCTGGCAAGTCATGCGCCTTCAGCGCTGCAATCGCCGGCGCGCACAAAAAATCACGAATGACTTCGGCGTAGGAAAATGCAAGTATGGCCAGTGGAATTGGTAGGGCAATGGCCCACAATAAACGTCGGCGCAATTCCTCCAAATGATCACCAAAGCTCATGGAGCCTTGCGTTGGATTGGGATCATGTTCAACGGTCATATTGCGATGCTAGCCGCCGATTGGCGTGAGTTTTTCCAGCGGCAGACTGAAAAATCGCACGGCGTTGTCGTCTAGCACATTCAGAAATGTCGCCTCGTCAACGCCGCGAATTTTGGCCAAGTGTCGCGCCACAACAATGGAATGAGCGGGACGATTTGGTTTTGCCGTTCGCATGGGTTCAGGCGAAAGAAACGGCGCGTCGGTTTCAGCCATGATTCGATCCGCTGGAACAAGTTTGGCGGCTTCGGCCACTTCGGGAGCGTTGCGATACGTCACCACGCCCGTGAATGAAATGCACGCGCCAAAATCCAGAACTTTTCGCGCCTCATCTGGAGTGCCTGTGAAGCAATGAAAAACAAATCGATCACTTGGTAAACCACTGGCGCGCAAAATCGGAATTAAATCATCAAATGCTTTCCGGCAATGAATGACGATTGGTTTTGAAAGACCTTCGTCGGACCAGCGCGCAATGCGATCAAGTTGCGCGTCAAGCATGGTGCGCTGCAGTGATGCGACTGGTTTTTCATAATGATTGTCAAGGCCAAGTTCGCCCCACGCAACGCAACGTGGATGCGCGGCGCACGCGCGCAGCACTCCCCAATCAACGGGGTCATCGGTTGAAAGCGGATGAATGCCAGCTGTGAACCAAAGGCGCGGATCACTTTCAGCCAAAACGCGAGCCGCGTTGGAGTCTTCGCTGTTCGTGCCAATGGAAATGCACGCACGCACTCCGGCGGCTTCGGCCGCGTCCAATTCCTCCTTCAGGCGATTGCGAAATGGCTGATATGTGAGATGGCAGTGGGTGTCGATCATGTGAATTGGGTCGACCGTACCACTCCAATGCTCCTAATGGCTAAGAAAAATGGGTGAAATTGAGATTTAGGTCTTATAACATTAATTTAAGCTGATGTGTGTTTTTGAAAGCGAAAAATATGTAAAGTCATTATTTAAATAGAGTTACAAATTTTTAGAATTCCATATCTTCAAAATAACTTCCCCAGATTAAGGACTACATATATCGCAAGTGAAACCATCACTTATGGCTTCGGGTTTATCTAAACGGGAAATGGGTCTTTGAATCCATGCGTGTGTGCAAAGGCAGGTCGCGTAATAAAAGAAGAAGTTTCAGAAATTTGAAATCATGCCCGACCTGGGCGTGAGTCTTTGATTTGTGTTTCAAAATGATTTCCCATTGTTGACGCATGCAGGGGAACACCCGTAGGATTGTTTATTGAGACATTGTGAAACTTTTCACAATGTTTTACTTGCCTCTAACAGGAACACTTCTTACCCGTGAGTCGATTCCTCTTTCCACGTTGGTCCAACGCATTTCTTCCCCTTGTCATTTTACTTGGCGCCATTGCGCCACTGTATGTGGGA
>Ga0214919_10009435_pt1 | contig 12575 bp, 11 predicted proteins | sample LL1503_MetaG_FD_177994 | JGI IMG/M metagenome (GOLD analysis project Ga0214919, IMG submission 177994) | Freshwater microbial communities from Lake Lanier, Atlanta, Georgia, United States - LL-1503 | ecosystem: Environmental > Aquatic > Freshwater > Lake | place: USA: Georgia | collected...
CGTCCCCGTATTGGGCGTGGATCAGCGCGACGTCTGGTTGCAAGGCTGGCACCAGCAGCAGTTCCTCGCCGGTGTACGGGCACGCCATGGTCTTGTATTCAGGGTGCATGGCCGAAAAACTGGTGCCCCGCACGGAGCGCATGGGCATAAATGGCAATCCATAGGCGGCGGCACGCAGTTGCTGAACCAAGGTGTAACAACAACCGTCTGCCATTTCCACTTGGCCCGACTCGCAGGCCCTGCGAAAGTTGGGCGCCATGCCGAAGTCCTGTTCAAAGCCGACATAGCTCTCTGAAGATTTGGAGACCGCACCCGCACCGCACAGCAGGTCAATGTCGATGCCATGTGCCGAGCCAACCACGTGTAAATTTTTTCGACCCGCGCGCACCAAGGCCCGCACCAGCGCCATGGGCTCGCGCGAAGACAAACCCCCGCCAACGGCCACGCAGTCGCCGTCCTGCACCAAGGCAGCCAGGTCATCCAGACCCAGGCGTTTGTCCTGCGCCGCATAGACCGGCTTGCTCTTCATATGGTGGTCATCCCGCCGTCAACAGCCACGATGGAGCCGACAAAGAAGCTGGCAGCGTCAGACAGCAAATACACCACGGCGTTGGCAATTTCATCGGCCCGCCCGAAGCGGCCGATGGGGTATTTGGCGAGCCGCTTGTTCATGGCTTCTTCGCTGGTGTCGCTGCCCAGCAAAGACTTGCCCATGGCGGTCTCTGCAATCGTGCCGGGGCACACGCAGTTCACCCGAATACCGAGGGGCGCATATTGCGCTGCCATCTGCCGCGAGAGATTGACCACCGCACCCTTGGCCGCGCAATAGGCCGCCATGTTGGGAATGCCCACCATACCCGCAACGGAGCCCACATTGACAATGGCGCCGCGCTTGGCCGCCAGCATGTGCGGCAACGCAGCACGGGAGGCCAAAAACGTGCCGGTGACGTTGACCGCCCAGACCCTGTTCCAGCTTTCAGGGGTGCTCTCGTGCACGCTGCCAAAACCCGCAATACCGGCGTTGTTGAACAAACCGTCCACGCCACCCATTGCCTCAATCGCTGCGGCCACCGCCTGGTTAACACTGTCTTCCTGCGTCACATCAGCGGCGAAACCGAAGGCCTTTCCTGTGCCGTGTAGTTTGCCAGCGGATGCCTTGGCAGCTGCACCGTCCAAATCGAGAAGCGCCACGCTGGCACCCGCTTGCATGAGTTGACTAGCGGCGGCCAGCCCGATACCGGCGGCACCACCGGTGATGATGATTTTTCTGCCGTTGAAATCGTGGGTCATAGGGTGCTCCTGAAGTGTGAGATGGAAAAAGAAAATGGGGTTAAGGCGGGACAGCAGTGGTCAAACCGACGAATACGCTCCGTCGACAACGAGCGTTGAACCATTCAGGTAGCTGGCCTGGGGGCTGGCTAAAAATTGGACGGCATGGGCAACGTCTAGAACGCTGCCCACATCGCCTTGGGGGATACGCGATACAAGGCGCGCCCGCAATTCGGGCTGCTGCAAACGCCAATGGGTCATCGGTGTATCGATCATGCCGGGACACACCGCGTTGCAACGAATGCCCTGGGCGGCGTAATCGACTGCAATCGATTTGGTCAGCATGACCACCGCACCCTTGCTGATGCTGTAGGCGCTACGCTCTGGAAAGGCCACCATACCGGCCACCGAGGCAATATTGACGATCACGCCGCCGCCTTGCGCCAACATGAGCGGTAAAGCGCTGCGGCACATCAGAAACACGCCGCGTCCATTGACAGCCCAGACCTCGTCAAAGTCTTCTATCGAAGTCTGATGCAGCTTGAGCGCCTGCGGTCCGCCAGTAATACCCGCGTTGTTCACAATCACGTCGAGCCGACCGGTGCGGGCATGTGCCCCGAGTAGCGTGCGTTCCACGTCACCAGCCTTAGTCACGTCCCCCTGAGCGAGGCTGAGATGCTGCCCATACGCAGCCCAGGAGCGTACGCGCGCAGCCTCCAAGGCAACGGCATCCAGATCCATTGCTGTGACATGGTCGCCACCTTGCAGCAACAAGGTGGCAATCGCCTCGCCAATGCCCGAGGCTGCCCCGGTGACGACTATGCTGCGGCTCATAAGTTCTTGAGTTTTCGGTGACCGGCACGCAGCCTGGAGAGCTGGATGAAATGGGTGGGATTGAGAAACAACTCATCCATATCACCCAGCTGGTCAATCGTCAGCCCCTGCTTCATCAGCTGATACAGGTACTGAAACGAATCCTTAGCCCCATAGCCAACATGGTGTGCACCCACCACACGGCGGCTGGCTTCGTCAATGATGAGCTTTTGAAAGCCCGACATGCGGGGCTCCAAAAAAGCGTACAACATGGTGCGATCACTGGCTGGAAGGGCTACGTCAAGCCCATCCGGAGTGTCCGGCGGCATCTTGATGGTGATGATGTTTTCGTACTGCGCACGAGCGGCTTCCTCACTCAAACCCATCCAGCTCACCTCGTAGTGCGTGTGCATGAAGTCGGGCCAGTCTTGCGGGTCATAAGCGACCTCTTCGCCCATGATGTGGCGCGCGGCATAGGTTCCGCTTTTGCGGGCCTTGAACATTTCCATGGGGCCACCGATCAGGTCGCCAATCGCGTAGACATGGGGCACCGAAGTTTGTAGTTGCGGGTTCACAAGAACCTCGTTTTTGGCGCCAATCTTCACCCCCAAAACCTTGGACGCCATCTCGGAATTCGGCGTCTCACCAAGGCCTGCAAACACAAAGTCGGTGTGTACGGTTTTGATCCCATCGGGCGTGCGGATTTGCACCGATGCGACATGCCCTTGACCGTTATCCGTGAAATGCTCCACCTCGGAGCCTTCCCAGATCTCGATGCCCTGTTCCTTCATGCGATCAATCACGAAGCCTCGGGTCTCCAGGTCATGGATCAGTTTGAGCAATTCGGTCCGAACCACAAAAATCGTCCGACGTCCTGTGGCATTAAAAAAGCAGCCGTATTCGACTGCGGTTTTGGAGCCACCTATGACCACCACCGTGTTTCCAGGCTCGTAGTGCAGATCTTCCACCAGGCTTTCGTAACTGAAGATGCCTTTGAGGTCTGCGCCAGGACAGGTCAACATTTGGGCGCGCGCACCGAGCCCAAGCACCAGATTTTTGGCCTTGAAACGGCGTCCGGCCACCTCGACCGTATGCGCGTCAATGATGGTTCCCTCGGCGTTGAGCACGTATTCCAAATCGAGCTGCTCTTTGCTCTGGTAATTCATGATCGCGTGGGGACCGACCCGGCCCTTGCGGAACACGTCCACCACGTCTTTGATGGAAGTCACCACGCCTTTGAGGTCTTGGAACCATAAGCGACCCGCCATGGTCCGCTGCAGCATCAGCTCGGCAGCGCACTCAGAAAACAAATGATGGGGAACACAGGCGTTGTGCGGGCACGAGCCCCCCAAAAAAGGCCAGCGCTCAATGATCAGCTGACGTCCACCCATGGCACGCATGTAGGCAGAGCCAAACCGGCCACCGGCACCGCCACCCAGGAAAATCGCGTCGTATTCGCGTGTATCGTCCTCGTTGATATTGAACAGCGCATGGGGCTGATCAGGGACCTCTAGAAGTTCGTCAATCTGGTTTTGCCATTCGTGAATCGACCAGTGTTCGTTGCGGATATCCGTATTCATACAAATCAATAGTTCAGGTAGGCGTGCGTAGACGCCGGGATTTCAGGATTGCGGCTTCACAAGCCGCAACAAGGACAGACGCTCTTCATGGACCGGTTTTCCCAGGGGTGCTCCTGCACCAGGGCACCTTGCTTTTCGGCGACCTGGGTGGAGCCGCACTTGGAACATTCCCACACTTCGGGGGGCTTGGTACCCTCAAGAACCATGCCGCGAAATTCGTGTCCGCATTCCGGACAGACCAGAGTCAGTACAGGCATATCGATCTCCAACGCGTTGACGCGGGGGACGCGGGAGCGTGTTTGCACATCCCCCGCGCCGCGAAACCAATCGCTTACTTCTTGGCGGCCAACTCGGCACGCACGATCTTGGCGCCCTCCACCATCGCATAGATTTTGTCCTTGGCGATGTAGCGCTGCAACAGGATCAGACCGCAATCGGTGGTGACACCCAACCGGTCTGCAGGGATGTATTGCAGCAACTTACGAATCCGGCTAGCCACCTCTTCCGCAGTCTCGGTGATAGTGCTCTTGACGTCGATCACACCAGCCCAGAAATCCACATGGGCTGGTAGTGGGTTGGCTTTAATGACTTCCAGACCCGATAGGTCGTCGCTGCGCCGTCCACAGTTCTCCAAATTCAGCACGCTGATGTTGGCTTCGTAGGCTTTGGGGATGATGGATGCGGTAGCGGAAGGCGCGGAGCCCACGCGCTTGGTCAGATCAAAAATCTCACCTGAGCTGGCGGTCTCATCGGGGTAATAAGCGGGTGTTCCGCCCCAGTTACCCCAGCAGACGTGGACGATGATCTTAGACTTCTTGATGCCCTCAACCGCACGGTTAAAGGCCTCAATCGCGTAGTCCTCAAAGAAGTAGGGCCAGGTGAATTCATCCAGCTGGATGAAGTCTGCACCAATGGCTTCAACCTCTTTCAGGTCTTCGTTGATGGCCGCGGCAATCGCCATGGCGCGCTCACGGCTGGACTTGTAGAACAGGTCGTTGGTGACCTGGGCCAGCACCTGCACGCCGGTGTACTGCACCTTGATAGGTTTTTTGGTTGCACGGCGCAGCGCTTTGGCCTGCTCAACCATCATCGCGCCATGGCGTTGGATCGCCTTGGTCACGGTTCCGGAATGCAAACGACTGTAAATCGGGAAGCCCAAATGGCCGCCCTTGAGGTCGTAGCCCAGACGCTTGAGGTAGTAGTACACAGCCTGGTCGGCGTAGTTGTCGCCATGCAGACGCCCGTCAGTGATGATGTCCAGACCGGCTTGCTCCTGGTCGCGTGCAATCGCACCAATAGCATCGTCCAACGCTTCCTGCCACATGGAGTCCGGTGGTTGTTGGTCGCCCGTGAAGTGGCGTCCGTACTCGGCATCCCACCAACGCGGGTTTGGATAGTTACCCACCATGCTGGTGGGAATCACGACGTTTTCGTTACCAATCTTCATGTTTTGTCTCCTGTTTACTGCACAAGGCAGCGTGGAATAAACCCTTTTGGGCGTGTGTCTTACCTATCCATGAATTGACTTGCTACTTCAAAAACTGTCGCCTTCGATTTTCACAAGACATAGTCAGACTATGTCCAAATATGCAATTCGGCATTGGGATATACCCTTGGTAACATATAAAAAAGATGAAAATCTTTCCCTGATTAACATATACTTACTTGCCTTTACATTTACAATGAATTCCACATTCAAGACATTTTTTGAAAAAATTAGGCTGCTTTGTATAAGTTGAATTACCTTCGAGTGGTGTGCTGGCTTTGTCCGTCCGCCTGCATCAATCGGGACTGCGGGACGCACGCCTGTCAACCGGCGCTGACGGACCACTCGACAGTTCGTACCCCGGCTTTTAGGCGTGATAAAAGCAAAGTCTTTTTTGGTCTCGCCACACGCATCGCAACACAGAGTTCCGTGGGCGGTAAGCGCGCTGTTTCGGGACCTTTGACATTGAGCGATCGACGAGACCATTGATGAACGACAAACTACTCACCATCGAGCAAGCGGCGCAGTATCTGAACGTCAGCAAAACCACGCTACGGCGTTGGACCAAATCCGGAACACTGGCTTGCATGCGCGTTGGCGCCAAGGGTGAACGGCGGTTTTTGCAAAAAGACCTCGACACCTGCCTGCTCGAATCTGGCGAACTCCGCCCCATTGCGGTGCTGCCCCGCCCTCCCCGCGCAGACCCTTTGACCGCCTTGCGCGAGGGCGCGGCCAAGGGTGTACCCAAACACGTCTGCCTTCACTTCCAGGACCGCGATGAGCTATGGGACCTCTTCCGCCCATACGTGCGGGTTCAAATAAAGAACAACGCCCCTGTCCTGTACATCCATGATCCGGCAGAACGCGCGGACGTCATGACGCGCTTCCGCTCCGAGGGCTGGGAGCCCGAAGCGCTGATAGCCAGCGGTCTCCTTCGGCTTATGCTGCCTGCAGAGTCTTACCTGAGGACAGGCGTGTTTGTCGCTGAAAGAATGATTGACTTTATGGAGTCCGCCATTCTGGGCTTCCGTTCCGCCGGACACACCACGGTGCTTTTATCTGGCGAAATGAACTGGTACATGGGGAACGAGCCAGGGGTGGAGATGATGTTCAACTACGAACGCATGTTGAACGCCTTGCTGCTGCGATACCCTGATGTGACCATCGTCTGTCACTACGACATGCACCGCATGAGCGGAGCAGCCGCCATCGGCGCGATGTGCAGCCATCCCCACGTACACCTTCCCCATCAGTTCCGGCCTGGGTATTACGCCCAAGAACACGCGGTGGCCTAGACGGCTTCCGTGATTTATCTACCTTAAGGAATTTTCATGAATCTCTCTGCTCGGAAACGCCTGCTGATCCTGCTCACTGTCGCATTGAACGTAGGCACGATCTCGGCGCCGTCTATAGCAGCGGATGCAGCCCCGGAGATGTTGAAGCTCAAGCTGGGCTACAACATCGGTTCGCTGAACCGAGAAGTTTTTTTGGAGACTGCCTTTCGCCAGGGATTTTTCAAAAAGCAAGGTCTGGAAATTGAAGACAAAGGCTATGCCGTCGGGGGACAAATTGTCCAGGACCTGGTGGGGCGTAATTTGGATGTCGGGCTGGTCGGCATATCGCCCTCGCTCACGGGCGTGGCGCGTGGCGGTGACATTGTGGTCGTGGCCTCACAGGTCAAAAATACTGCGCCACTGATTGCCCGCAAGAGCATCAAATCCATGAAGGAGCTGGACGGCAAAAAGGTCGGCACCCCAGGGATTTCCAGCATCCAGGAAACCATGCTGCTGTACCTCGAAAAGCAAAATGGTTTTAAAACCACCCATGTGTATGGCAAGGCTACCGAGTTGGTCAACTACATGGAAAAAGGCGAGATCGACGCCATCTTGGCTTGGGAACCAGTCGCGTCCCAGGCTGTGGCCAAGCTCGATGCCCATTACCTTCTGAACACCGCGATTGAAGGCGCAGAGGCTTCTATGGTCACGATGTCCGGCAAGATGGTCCGCGAGCATCCGAAAGAGGTCGTCGCCTTTTTGCGGGCGACCCGCGATACCCAGCTCTACATTGCCAGCCATATGGACGAAGTGATTGCCATCGCTGCAGAGAAAACCGGCATCCCCGCAGACGTCATCAAAAATGGCATGACCCGATCCAAACTGTTTGTCCTGCCACACGCCATCAACATGGACAGCGTGCGCCTGGTTGCCGAGATCGACATTGCAAGCGGCAAATTGCCCGACATCAAGCCAGCCGATCTCGATCAGTTTTTACGCAAAGCCATCGATGAGAGTTTTCTGAAAAAGTCTATGTACTAAACCATGCTGCGGCGTCTGTAAACCATCCCGATACGCGGCAACATTCTTTTTTGGGAGCCAGACCGCTTGAGCTTTCTCCGCACCGGTTTGACGCGTACCCTACAGATCGCAGCGCTTTTAGCCCTGTGGCAGGTGGTGCATTTTTTTACCCAATCGGTTTTTTTCACCTCGCCAACAGAGGTGTTCAAGGCGTTTTGGCAGCTCTCAACCGTGGGCGATATGCAAGGGATTACTTTGCAGAAAAATTTGTGGACCAGTTTTTTCCGGGTTCTCCACGGATTTCTATGGGGACTCGCAACTGCCGTACCGCTGGGGGTGTTGCTAGGTTTGTCCAACCGGGCCTATGACTGGCTCAAAATCGTCATCGAACCTGCACGCTTCATCCCGCCCTTGGCTTGGATTCCGCTGGCCATTATTTTTCTCAGCGGTGAAGCGCGCTACGCATTCATCATCTGGCTGGGTACCTTTTTCCCGGTGCTCATCACAACGATGGCAGGTGTTCACAGCGTCGACCGCTCACTCTGGGAAGTCGGTAAAACGTTCCGCGGAAGTACCCTACAACTAATCTGGAAAATCGTATTGCCTTCGAGCGCGCCGCACATTGCTTCTGGTGCCCGCCTAGGCCTTGGAACCGGTTGGGCGTGCATTGTGGCCGCCGAAATGATCGGCGGCGAATCGGTGGGAATAGGCCGGATGATTGTGAATTACGGCGAATTGATCCGGCTGGATGCAGTGGTGGTGGGCATGATTGTGATCGGACTGCTGGGCTATGCGCTCAATGAGTTGCTGCTGGCTTTTGAGCGCTATTGCTTTCCGTGGCAGCAAAAAGTCACCTTGTAGGCTAGGAGGCTGCGCTTGTCTGAGTTGGTTTACACGAACATCAACAAAACTTTCACTACGGTGCGAGGCGATACCGTGGTCGCCATCGACAACATCAACTTGACCGTACGGGATGGCAGTTTTGTGTGTCTTGTCGGCAAATCAGGGTGCGGCAAAACCACCTTGCTGCGCATGACAGCTGGCTTAGATGTCCCATCGAGCGGATCGATCACGCTCAACGGTGAGCCCATACATGGCACACATCCCAAGATCGGCATCGTTTTCCAGGAAGACCGCCTACTCCCATGGCGCACCATCCAAAAAAACGTCGAATTTGGACTGGAACTGGCCCATGTCGGTGCCGCCGAGCGCAAGGAAAAGGCATTGCACTACTTGGACCTGGTAGGTTTGTCCCGGTTCAGCGAGGCCCATCCGCATGAGTTGTCTGGCGGCATGAAGCAACGGGCAGCCATAGCCAGAGCGCTGGTCAATGAACCTGAAGTGCTGTTGATGGATGAACCCTTCGGCGCGCTTGATGCACAGACACGCCTGCAAATGCAAGAGGAGCTGACACAAATTTATCTCCGAGAAAACCGAACGATCGTATTTGTGACCCACAGCGTAGATGAATCGGTATTTCTGGCAGACACCGTTGTCGTATTGACACCCTCTCCTGGAAAAATTCAAGAGCTCGTTGCCATTGACCTTACTCGTCCCAGAGACCGTACCGCGCCAGAAGTGATTCGCTACATGCGAAAAATCATGGCCCACTTCTAGGGCAATGAGAGCGTCAATGGCTACCAGATGGCATTGGCGCCTAGCAGGGTTAAATAGCTAACCTAATGCTTGTTTAAGTTTTCTGTGGCCTTTTTTGGACCCAAGTCACATTGGATACGACAGACGCCCGGCCCCGAACCAGCACACTAATCAGGAAACACCAAAACTTTAAACCTTTTGCTCCCAAGAGATCCTTCGCAACCCCACAAGACCCAACAGCGGCCCCGGCAACAGCAGCCATGCCACATTGGGGCCCCAAGTTAGCAGCCATTGCGTACTCAGTTGAATGGAAACCATCGTGATGGCAAAGCCAATCGATGTCTGAAGGGCCAAAGCGCCGCCCATCACCTCCGGCGGACAAGCAGCGGCAGACAAAGCGGAAAACTGAGGCGAATCAGCCACCACAGCAACGCCCCAGATCAACAGCAAAAATAGACTGATCCAACTTGGTGATTCCTTGCTCAATGGGTAGAGCGCGCAGCACAAGGCTGAGACTGCGAGAGCCATGGTGGCCACCCGGGCACTTCCCACACGCTGACTCCACCATCCGCCCAGGACACAGCCCACTGCCCCGATGCCAATGATCAGAAAAGCCAAGCCAGACACCTGCGTTGTGGCTGGGCTTGCCAAGCCAGACAAAACGATCAAAGCCGGAACCAGCGTCCAGAACGCATACAGCTCCCACATATGTCCGAAATAGCCCAAAGCGGATGCGCGAAATTCGAGTATTGAAAAGGTGGCGATCAAGCGCCCAAATTGCAGGGGCGGCGCGTCATCCCGGCGCTTGAGATGAGGACCATCGCCCAACCAAAAAATCAATAGGGCCGCGATCAGTGCGAGACAGCTTGACAGCGTGAAGGTCAGCTGCCAAGGTGCGGACTCCCCCAACCATCGCATGCCATGCGGCAAAGCGGTCCCAAGGGTCAACATTCCCACCAACCATGACAACGCAGTTCCGGCGTGTGCCGGCACCCAGCTGACCACCAACTTCATGCCCAAGGGATAAATGCCAGCCAGTGCCAGCCCAACGGCAACGCGCAGCGGCAAGCCAGAGCTCATATCCGTTGAAAACCATGCGAAAGCCGAGTTGAAGATCGCACCGCACACAGCACAAACAGAAAAAATACGGCTTGCTGGATAGCGGTCCGCAAGCCCAGTAACAGCGAACGCAAGAGTCCCAACGATGAAACCCAGCTGAACGCCATTGGTCAGCGTGCCAATATCTCCTGGCGTGATTGCCCAACTTCGAATCAAATCATCCGTCGCGCTGTTGGCGGAGAACCAGAGGGACGTGCCGAACAACTGGGCAACAACGATGACGATGAGGGGATATTTCACGCTGTGTGTTCTGAGGTTTTGTGGGGATCAATATCTTTTTGATCGGCCGGGAATGCCCTGAGTGAAACGCCGCACCCTCCCCTACACCCATCTTATGCTGCCGACCTGTTTCGGATGTTGATCAAACCTCATTGAGAGTTTCGATACATCTTGAAACGACTGCAGCCTTGGCACTTGCAAAAATTGCTGCAGCGCTACAACGTGTCCACGACAAGAGATCAATCCCGCCAGAGTAAAATCGCTCTCGTAGGATTGATTTTTCGATTCAACCCGAGTGAAAACCCAGCAAAAGGTCAGTTTGTTAAATAATGCAACAAAATGGCTTACTACACGGTTTATTACACGGTGGCATTTTACCCTTATAAGTCATTGATTTATAAGGGTTTTTCAGCAGCCGGGTTTTCTGTTAATCCGAAAAAATCGGACACAAGCCCCAGACAGCTGATCCAACACTAAAAGTACTGATTTTTTCAGTGCTTTTCCCACTTTTGGCGGCGGAAATTGTCATCTTCCTAGCCTTTTGGTGACTCTTTGCCCCTGCAACGAGCCAGTTTATTACACGTTTATTGCACGGTCGAGGCCTTCAAAAGGTCGCTCGTTGCAGCTTACCGCGTTAGCGTCTTCAAGGGCAGTTTGGCTAACCAAAGAACCAATGGCCTAAGTCCGAGTCCGCATGAGGGGTGGCACTTTCCCGATTGCAGGGTCCGGCACGCTGCCCAAGGTAGGGTCTGCGCCCGTACGCACTGACTCGACTTGCTCAGCCTCCAATAGCGGGAGCGCCGGTTTATAGCAACATAAAACGCTTGCCTCAACACGATGGCGCAAAATGAAAAATCAATGGCGTTTTTTGTTAAGCATTCCAGAATGTGCAGATCCTAGACTGAATGCAACTCCAAGGTGAACCCGATGGCCGAAACGAGTACCAGTTTGAAGCGAAAAATCTGTTTTCTGCTTTTGCCAGAATACCCGCTCTATGCGCTGGTGCCGGCAATTGAAGCGCTGCGACTGGCCAATCAGAACTCTGGGGAGATGTTGTACGAGTGGTCATTTGCATCGGTGCAAGGCGGCCCGGTCGGCGCAGGAAATGGGTTTTCCCTTAACCAAACCACAAAAATCGCAAGTCATTTTTCGCCTGAATTTGTCATCGTTTGCGCGGGCAATCAACCTACGGAATACCTGGATCGACCGCTGTTGGACTGGTTATCACGTCGGGCCGCATTTGGTGCCACGCTGGGGGCCATCGACACCGGCGCATTTGCATTGGCCAGCGCGGGCGTATTGAAGGGATACAAGATGACCTTGCACTGGGAGGCTCGAGCCGCCTTTCAGGACCTCTTCCCCAAAGTAGAAGTTCTGGACCAAATATTTGTGGTCGACAAAGATCGCTGGACATGCGCTGGGGGAACCGCCGCGCTGGACATGATGCTCTATTTGATCTCCCTGGACAACGGCCCGGAGCTTGCCCAAGTCGTCACCGATGGTTTTGTCCATGGTCAGCGGCGGGCAGCCCTCACCCCACAACGCCAAAGCCAAGGCGCTGTGCATAGCGATCTATGGAGCCGGGTGCACCACTTGATGCAAGCCACATGTACAGAACCGATTGACTTGGACACCCTGTGCAGCCGTATTGGCACATCCCGGAGAACACTTGAAAGACTGGCAGCGCAAACCGTTGGCATGTCGCCATCGGAATACTACTTGCGGCTTCGCCTTATGGCAGGCAAGGAAATGCTGATGTACAGCAACAAGGCCGTCTCGCGGATTGCTGAAGCACTTGGTTTCTCGAGTCCGAGTGATTTTTCCAGGGCGTTTAAACGTGCATTCGACGTCAGTCCGTTCGCGTTCCGTGTTGCCAGCAAGCCCGAGTTTCGGCATCTCCTACGCCCCCAAGAGGCATCCGCTTTCATCATCCATTGACCATCCGATCGATCATCACTACTTCAATATGAACAATCAACAACTACAGAAGAATTTAGAAGGTTGTTATGTCACGGTACCAACACCGTTTTCAGACTCGCCTGGCTTCCCGATTAACGAAAGTGCGCTGCGAAGCTATGTCAACTTTCTTATTGACGGCGGTTTATCGGCGAACTCAGCGGTTTTTCTCGCGGGCGGTGCAGCTGGGGATTTTTCAACGATGACGCTTCCAGAGCGTATACGGGTTGCAGAGATTGTTAT
>Ga0214919_10009437_pt1 | contig 12573 bp, 7 predicted proteins | sample LL1503_MetaG_FD_177994 | JGI IMG/M metagenome (GOLD analysis project Ga0214919, IMG submission 177994) | Freshwater microbial communities from Lake Lanier, Atlanta, Georgia, United States - LL-1503 | ecosystem: Environmental > Aquatic > Freshwater > Lake | place: USA: Georgia | collected 2015-03-15
AGGTTCCAATAAAACTCAGTCCAATCACACAATTTCATTCTTGTGTACAACAGCATTCCCAACAAATAATCAATTTGAGGACTAAGGCTCAACGCTTTTTCATAACTGGCAATAGCACCTTCAAACTGTTTGAACTCTGACAGGGCATAGCCTAAATTATTGAAGGCATCCGCGTGGTCAGGCTTGATGCTGATAGCTTTCAAGAAACTTTCTATCGCAACAGTAAACCGCTTTAAATCAACCAAAGCAGCACCTTGATTTACGTACAGTTCCGGATAATCGGGCTTCAGGCTAATTGCTTTGTCAAAATAAAGCAGTGCCTCCTCAAACTGGTGGAGCTTTCTCAAGATAAGACCTTGATTAGAAAAAGCTTCGTAATAGTCTGGCTTTAGACAAATAGCTTTTTTATAATTTACAAGTGCTGCTTCAAACTGCTTGAGTTCTCTAAGGGCATTTCCTTTATTGAAGTAAAATTCAGCATTGCTAGGTTTTAGACCAATAGCTATGTCATAACTCAGTTGTGCTCCTTCAAACTGCTTAAGCTCAAACTGGACAATACCTCGGTTGAACCATGCTTCTGCGAAATCAGGATTGATGCTAATGGCCCTATCAAAGCTCTCCAACGACGACTCAAACTTCTTAAGCTCTTTCAAAACAATGCCCCTGTTCGAGTAAGCCTCCGCATAGTCTGGTTTTAATTCAATGGCAATGTTGTAGCTTTTTAGTGCAGCCTCAAAATGTTTGAGTTCTTGCAATACAGCACCTTTGTTGTAGTGAGCTTGAGGATAATTTAGCTTTATATGAATAGCTTTGTCATAGCTCTTTAATGCCGCTTCAAAGTGCTTGAGTTCCTTCAACGCATTGCCTCGGTTGGAGTATGCTGCAGCGTTATTTGGCTCAATTTCAATTGCCTTGGCCATCAAATCCAACGCCCCTTGATAATCACTTAGTTGATGAGCAATCACCCCTGATAAATGCAATGCATCAAAGTACTTAGGATTACTTTTTAAGATCTCCTCATAGATTTGTTTAGCTTGCGCCAATTGCCCTTGCTGGTGCAACGAAACGGCCTCATTGAACCTTGCCTGAGACCACGCAGCTACTTTTGAGACAGGCTTAGTTTTTGTATCCCCTTGGAACTTAGGAGCCATTACTTTTCCCCACCCCAAACGCCAGCGGCCATAGCCCCTTATGTACCCTTTGATGCATCTGTTTGTTCGGACTCACTATGTGGCGCGCTAAACGTGCTACGTCAAACTTAAGAAATAACGAGGTAACTTTCATTTAGAAGCTACCTCACAATTGTCTTGTTGCCGTCTACGTAAGCCCTAAGTACTGCATGCATTTTGGTTTGGTAACGACTTCCCTGCTGTTTAAAGAAATCTAAGATGTCTTCATCAATTCTCAAGCTGACCTGCCTCTTTGCCGGCAACTGACTAGCCCGCTTTGCCTGTTGAAACCACGCATCGCTCAACTCAGGAATATCTGAATATTCAATTTCCTTTTCCTGCGCAAGCTGCGCCTGTGAATTTGAGCTAATGCTATTTAAAGTGTGAATCTCAGTATTTTTGCTTTTCTCTGTCATATGTCTTCCCAGCTTAAATGATCTTCATTCGCTTTTTTCAGTGTTAATTTGCCAATTTTGCTAGATTGTAGCGAAATTGCACTTACAAATGAAGCCTCTTTTGTAAATACAAAAGTCATTTTGCGGCAATTCTTGTCCTTTTGCCGCTTACATAGTCGAACATTTGACAGAAAGCGGCAAGTAAAAGCTGGCACACCTCTTGCTCATTACCCTGTATTCATATCAGCAGCCTTGATTTCATTCATGTTGCTGATGTTCTTTCACTACAGGAGCCACACATGCACATTGAACTACAACAGGCCATGCAACACTTGGTCAGCGAGCAATCTTTGAACCTCAAAGAGATCTCTCGCTTTACACCAGTCGATTTCCGCTTAGGCATTCAATGGCTCGTCTCGCAAGACCAACCCGACATGGCACAGGCCCTGGCCGAAGCTGGTTTGGCTCTGTATCCTTTAAGTGAAGACATTCTGGCCATCTCTGGCCTCTTGGCCATTACCCGCGAAGACTGGCCCCTTGCAGTAGAGCTCTTGCAAGACCTGGTCTCTATTCAGAATGACCGCGTTCAGCCCATGACGTATCAAATGCTGGCCCGCGCACTGACTTGCAACTTAGATGTGGCTGAAGCGCACCAAGTGCTTGAGACAGCTTTGCAAATTTGGCCCAACGACGCCACTTTGATTCAAGAACGCAACGCCATGGCCACAGCAGTTCAGGACGCCATGCCTGCCCCCAAATTAACCAACTAATTAAATAATTAATTGAACTAACGGCACAAACAGCGGCAACGTGTTGCCATAAGCAATGCAACTCGACACAGCGCAACACCTTGCCACTAGCCCCATTAGGAGATTCCCATGACCGTCATTAACACCAACGTCAAAGCGCTGTTCACGCAGTCGGCCCTCAAAGTGGCCGCGCGCGAAAGCCAAGTTGCGATGGAGCAGCTGTCTACCGGCAAGCGCATCAACAACTCCAAGGACGATGCCGCAGGCCTGGCCATTGCCGCTCGGATGACGCAGAACATTCAAGGCCTGGGCCAGTCCATTCGGAACGCTGGCGATGCCATCTCCATGATTCAAACGGCTGAGGGCGCCACACAAGAAATTACAGTCATGCTTCAGCGCATGTCTGAGCTGGCCGTTCAATCTGCCAACTCAACCTACTCGTCTGACCAGCGCAGCTACTTGGACCAAGAGTTCCAGCAGCTCAAGCAAGAGATTATTCGCGTCTCCGAGATGCACGAGTGGAACGGCTTTCCTATTCTGAACGGCAAGGCCGGCACTCCCGTGGGCCTTCCCACCACCATCACCTCTGCTCGCGCAGGTGTAGCCGCTACAGCCACCGGCAAGGTTCTAGAAACAGGCGACCTAGAGATTCAAACCGACAAGGGCTCTTATGCTGTGCCCGCATCCATTGCGGCAGCAGACTCCAAGAGCAACACCATTGCCGCAGGCAGCAACAACGCGGGCAGTGCCATTGCCGTTGCTGCAGCCATCAATTCTCAAGTCGGTGTCACGGGCGTGAGCGCTGTGGCCGGCGCTGCAACCATTGGTGCCACCAAAACTACAGTAGGCAACACCTCCAGCCAAACTGACTTGTATGTCAATGGTGAGAAGGTGTCCCTTAGCTTGTCTGCAAGCCACACGCAAAGCCAGCGCCGTCAGTATGTGATGGAGAGTATCAACGCGGGCAGCACCGTGCACGGCGTGGTAGCGGGCGATAGCGGCACCGGCGGCTTAACACTTACAACACCCGACGGCAGAAACTTGTCTGTTTGGTATGACTCCACTTCTGTTCAAGGCTCTGACTTTGGTTTGGGCTTAGATACCACGCCTCCGTCCAATCCTTTGGGCGTAACGGGTGTCTCGGGGGCTGCTGCCAGCAGCTTTGGTGCGAACGAGAGCAGTACCATCACTTTTCCTGGGCTAACTGCGGGTCAAGGTTTTACGCTGAACGGGTTGACTTTTACCTCTACAGCAACCACCACCAACAATGAGCTGGCTGCAGCGTTTGCCAATCTGAAGTCAGGCATGTCTGCATTGGCTGCCACCGCTGCAAACCCGACAGCTGTTACCAAAGGCAGCTTTAGCGGCACCTTTGCTGAAGGCTTCACAACTGGCAACGCCAGCACCAACCAAGTCACCGCCTCGGCAACCAGCAAAGGTAATGTAGGCAATATCGTAAGCGGCAACAGCATTCCAACGATTGTAAAAACGGAAGGCACGAACAGTGCAACTGAAGTAGCGACAATAACTATTGGCGCCCTTGCTGCTGGACAAACACTCATTATCAATGGTGTCACCCTGACCGGTGGCACAAGTGGAAACACTGCCGCCCAAGTAAAAACAGCTTTGTTGGCTGGCTCTACGGTAGCAACCGGCGGAACTGGTGTCGCATACCAAGGTACCTTCAGCAATACGTATGTCGCTGCCGATGGCGGTGGTCAACTTGTGACACTGACGGCATCAACTACTGGCGACAAAACCGACCTCACAATATCAGGTACTGGTGCAGCAGTCTCGAGTATTGCCATTACCACCCAAGGTGGCACAACTGAATCGAATGTCCTTACATTCCAACCCCTCAACCCTAACGACTTCGTCACTGTTAACGGTTTAACTTTCACGGCCAGAGTTAACATGACGGCCAATGAAGTCGCTGCTGCTTTCTCTAACATTGCCTCCGGCACTACTTCAGCCACCATCACGCTAGCCAACCCCGTTGCCGCCAATTTCGGTAAATTTACAGGCACCTTTACAGCAGGATTCTCTACTGGCGCTTCTACAAGCACTGGTACCGTTACTGCTACTTCCGTTACTGCAACTACAGACGTCACTGACTTGGCCGTGAATGGGGTTGTAGCTGTTGCAGCAACTACATCAACCGCATCAGGCTCAACCGTGGCCGCTTCAACGGTTTACGGCAGTGTGACTTTAAACTCGCAAAACGCCTTTACCATCAAACCAGGAGCAAAGGCCTACGCCACAGCAAGTGCACCGGCTGTTGACCCCACTTACGCCAACTTCACCGCTCTTGGCTTTGAAGCCAAGACCATCAATGCCAAAAGCATTGGTCGCCTGAACTTCCAAGTGGGCCCTGCTGCCAACCAGCTCATCTCCATTGACTTGGCAGACTTTGGTAAAAACGGTGACATCACTGGCCCCATTACCAGCGACAGAGCCCCTACCAATTTGCTCACCGTCAACTCTTCCAACGACGTGATCATGAACGTGAACAAATCCTTGGACCGCATTGCCGCAACGCGTGCCACCATGGGTGCTGTCATGAACCGTTTGGAGCACGTCATTGACAACTTGACCAACGTGGTGATGAACTCTGAAGCATCGCGCAGTCAAATTGAAGACGCTGATTACGCAAAGGCCTCAACTGAGTTGGCCCGCACGCAAATCATGCAGCAAGCCGCTACGGCTGTGTTGGCTCAAGCCAATACATCGCAGCAAACGGTGCTCAAGCTGCTGCAGGGTTAAGCTAAGCCTTTCCAACAAAACCTTGTTGGCTACAAAGCCAGCGCATGAAACTCTCAAGGGTTTCATACGCTGGCTTTTGTCATGGTTGGCCATACATGTGTGGTGTGGCAAGCTTCTGCCACTTCAATTCAATTTTTGACAGAAAGCGGCAAGTAAAAGCTGGCACACCTCTTGCTCCATACCCTGTATTCACATCAGCAGCCTTGATTTCATTCATGTTGCTGATGTTCTTTCACTACAGGAGCCACACATGCACATTGAACTACAACAGGCCATGCAACACTTGGTCACCGAGCAATCTTTGAACCTCAAAGAGATCTCTCGCTTTACACCAGTCGATTTCCGCTTAGGCATTCAATGGCTCGTCTCGCAAGACCAACCCGACATGGCACAGGCCCTGGCCGAAGCTGGTTTGGCTCTGTATCCTTTAAGTGAAGACATTCTGGCCATCTCTGGCCTCTTGGCCATTACCCGCGAAGACTGGCCCCTTGCAGTAGAGCTCTTGCAAGACCTGGTCTCTATTCAGAATGACCGCGTTCAGCCCATGACGTATCAAATGCTGGCCCGCGCACTGACTTGCAACTTAGATGTGGCTGAAGCGCACCAAGTGCTTGAGACAGCTTTGCAAATTTGGCCCAACGACGCCACTTTGATTCAAGAACGCAACGCCATGGCCACAGCAGTTCAGGACGCCATGCCTGCCCCCAAATTAACCAACTAATTAAATAATTAATTGAACTAACGGCACAAACAGCGGCAACGTGTTGCCATAAGCAATGCAACTCGACACAGCGCAACACCTTGCCACTAGCCCCATTAGGAGATTCCCATGACCGTCATTAACACCAACGTCAAAGCGCTGTTCACGCAGTCGGCCCTCAAAGTGGCCGCGCGCGAAAGCCAAGTTGCGATGGAGCAGCTGTCTACCGGCAAGCGCATCAACAACTCCAAGGACGATGCCGCAGGCCTGGCCATTGCCGCTCGGATGACGCAGAACATTCAAGGCCTGGGCCAGTCCATTCGGAACGCTGGCGATGCCATCTCCATGATTCAAACGGCTGAGGGCGCCACACAAGAAATTACAGTCATGCTTCAGCGCATGTCTGAGCTGGCCGTTCAATCTGCCAACTCAACCTACTCGTCTGACCAGCGCAGCTACTTGGACCAAGAGTTCCAGCAGCTCAAGCAAGAGATTATTCGCGTCTCCGAGATGCACGAGTGGAACGGCTTTCCTATTCTGAACGGCAAGGCCGGCACTCCCGTGGGCCTTCCCACCACCATCACCTCTGCTCGCGCAGGTGTAGCCGCTACAGCCACCGGCAAGGTTCTAGAAACAGGCGACCTAGAGATTCAAACCGACAAGGGCTCTTATGCTGTGCCCGCATCCATTGCGGCAGCAGACTCCAAGAGCAACACCATTGCCGCAGGCAGCAACAACGCGGGCAGTGCCATTGCCGTTGCTGCAGCCATCAATTCTCAAGTCGGTGTCACGGGCGTGAGCGCTGTGGCCGGCGCTGCAACCATTGGTGCCACCAAAACTACAGTAGGCAACACCTCCAGCCAAACTGACTTGTATGTCAATGGTGAGAAGGTGTCCCTTAGCTTGTCTGCAAGCCACACGCAAAGCCAGCGCCGTCAGTATGTGATGGAGAGTATCAACGCGGGCAGCACCGTGCACGGCGTGGTAGCGGGCGATAGCGGCACCGGCGGCTTAACACTTACAACACCCGACGGCAGAAACTTGTCTGTTTGGTATGACTCCACTTCTGTTCAAGGCTCTGACTTTGGTTTGGGCTTAGATACCACGCCTCCGTCCAATCCTTTGGGCGTAACGGGTGTCTCGGGGGCTGCTGCCAGCAGCTTTGGTGCGAACGAGAGCAGTACCATCACTTTTCCTGGGCTAACTGCGGGTCAAGGTTTTACGCTGAACGGGTTGACTTTTACCTCTACAGCAACCACCACCAACAATGAGCTGGCTGCAGCGTTTGCCAATCTGAAGTCAGGCATGTCTGCATTGGCTGCCACCGCTGCAAACCCGACAGCTGTTACCAAAGGCAGCTTTAGCGGCACCTTTGCTGAAGGCTTCACAACTGGCAACGCCAGCACCAACCAAGTCACCGCCTCGGCAACCAGCAAAGGTAATGTAGGCAATATCGTAAGCGGCAACAGCATTCCAACGATTGTAAAAACGGAAGGCACGAACAGTGCAACTGAAGTAGCGACAATAACTATTGGCGCCCTTGCTGCTGGACAAACACTCATTATCAATGGTGTCACCCTGACCGGTGGCACAAGTGGAAACACTGCCGCCCAAGTAAAAACAGCTTTGTTGGCTGGCTCTACGGTAGCAACCGGCGGAACTGGTGTCGCATACCAAGGTACCTTCAGCAATACGTATGTCGCTGCCGATGGCGGTGGTCAACTTGTGACACTGACGGCATCAACTACTGGCGACAAAACCGACCTCACAATATCAGGTACTGGTGCAGCAGTCTCGAGTATTGCCATTACCACCCAAGGTGGCACAACTGAATCGAATGTCCTTACATTCCAACCCCTCAACCCTAACGACTTCGTCACTGTTAACGGTTTAACTTTCACGGCCAGAGTTAACATGACGGCCAATGAAGTCGCTGCTGCTTTCTCTAACATTGCCTCCGGCACTACTTCAGCCACCATCACGCTAGCCAACCCCGTTGCCGCCAATTTCGGTAAATTTACAGGCACCTTTACAGCAGGATTCTCTACTGGCGCTTCTACAAGCACTGGTACCGTTACTGCTACTTCCGTTACTGCAACTACAGACGTCACTGACTTGGCCGTGAATGGGGTTGTAGCTGTTGCAGCAACTACATCAACCGCATCAGGCTCAACCGTGGCCGCTTCAACGGTTTACGGCAGTGTGACTTTAAACTCGCAAAACGCCTTTACCATCAAACCAGGAGCAAAGGCCTACGCCACAGCAAGTGCACCGGCTGTTGACCCCACTTACGCCAACTTCACCGCTCTTGGCTTTGAAGCCAAGACCATCAATGCCAAAAGCATTGGTCGCCTGAACTTCCAAGTGGGCCCTGCTGCCAACCAGCTCATCTCCATTGACTTGGCAGACTTTGGTAAAAACGGTGACATCACTGGCCCCATTACCAGCGACAGAGCCCCTACCAATTTGCTCACCGTCAACTCTTCCAACGACGTGATCATGAACGTGAACAAATCCTTGGACCGCATTGCCGCAACGCGTGCCACCATGGGTGCTGTCATGAACCGTTTGGAGCACGTCATTGACAACTTGACCAACGTGGTGATGAACTCTGAAGCATCGCGCAGTCAAATTGAAGACGCTGATTACGCAAAGGCCTCAACTGAGTTGGCCCGCACGCAAATCATGCAGCAAGCCGCTACGGCTGTGTTGGCTCAAGCCAATACATCGCAGCAAACGGTGCTCAAGCTGCTTCAGGGTTAACCCATAAACCACCCAGCTTTCACACAGCGGGAACGCCAGTGCCTGAAGCCCTAAGGGAGTTTTAGCGCTGGGTTTCTCATAGCCACTGTCGGTAAATTGACAAAACTCTTTCTTTATTGAACTACTAAGTATTCAATTTTAGATGGCACGGCCATTGCTACTACTCATGCATTCCTATGCACATGAGGCACCAGAAAGCAATGAGCTCTTTACACACTGCGCAACAAGTACTTTGGCTAGACCCCGTTCAGCCACTCGACGCGCCTGAGCACGCCCAGTTAACGGCCGCAGGTTTATCCATTCGCAGCATTAACACGCTAGACGAACTTCAATCAGCCCTGAGTCATGGCCAAACATTGGCCCTGGTCATTCGGCACGACACTGGCTTGGATTTGCTGCAAAGCTGTCAAGCGCTCATGCTGCGTGCAGGTGTCTCTGTGCCCATGGTCTGCCGTGTCGATCGCCGTCATTTAGAGCTGGCCGTGCAAGCCATGCGCCAAGGCGCTGCACATGTACTGGCCACTGACGACTGGTCTGCAGGTTCATGGCAAATGGCCCATCAAGCCATTCAAGCTTTGCGTTTGTCTTCTTCTGCAGCCTCCATGGTGGCTCGCATGGCGCCGCCTTCAGAGGTGGTGGCAGCCGCTACACCCCAAAAGAGCGTGGTGTATGTCGACCCTGTTAGCCGTCACTTGTTAGCTTTGGCACAGCGCGTAGCACAAGCCAACGTCACAGCCCTGATCGAAGGCCCCACAGGTGCCGGTAAAGAAATTTTGGCGCGTGTGTTGCACGAGTCTTCTAAGCGGGCACGTGGGCCGTTCGTGGGACTCAACTGCGCAGCCTTGCCAGAGCAACTCATTGACGACATGTTGTTCGGCCACGAAAAAGGCGCGTTCACTGGCGCACAAAAAGATTTCAAGGGTTTGTTTGAACAAGCCCAAGGCGGCACTTTGTTCTTGGATGAAATTGGCGAAATGCCTATGCACTTGCAAGCCAAGTTGCTGCGCGTGTTGCAAGAGCGTTTGCTCACACGTTTGGGCTCTGAGCGCCAAGTGGCCATTGATGTTCGCATCATTGCGGCTACCAACAAGGACCTGCGTGTGGCCATTGCCGAGCGCGAGTTCCGTGAAGATTTGTATTTCCGGATCAGCACTTTCAAATTGCGCGTACCCCCATTGCGTGAACGCAAAGGCGACATCTTGCCCTTGGTGGCCAGCTTGTTGATGCGCCATGCACCCAATGCACAAGAGTTCACATTGAGTGACGACGCACAAGCACAACTCTTGGCCTATCCATGGCCAGGCAATGTGCGTGAACTAGAAAACGTGGTGCAGCGTGCTGTGGTCTTGTGCGCTGATCAGCACATTGAATCACACCACCTGATGTTTGACGACGCATCCGACATGCAGATGCACTTGGCGCATGAGTTGGAGTCTGCCTCTGTTTCAAACGCTACGCCAGTGTCTAACTTCAACATGCCCACCCAGGCTTTGCCTTTCCCAGACACCAGCGCCACAGAAGACAACAGTTTCATAGCGTCTAACTTGCAAGAAGCTGTGAAAACCAGCGAGCACCAAATGATTTTGGCGGCCATTCAAACCACCGAAAGCCGCATGGAAGCCGCAGCCAAGTTGGGTATTAGCCCACGCACACTGCGTTACAAGCTGGCCAAACTCAAAGCTGACAACAGCACCATGGCTTTGGCCGCTTAAGGAGAATTTTCATGATCGACAAAATTAACTCCCAAGGCAACATTCAAGCGATGTTGCAAACACTTCGTTCACACCAGTCCCAAGCGGCTGGCGGCATTGACACCGATGGCAACAAGGTCGGTGGCCTGAATGGCTTAGCGGGTTCACAAGGCCCACAAGGACCGTCTGGCTTTGGTGATTTGGTTCGCCAGACCGTTGACAAGGTCAATGAAAACCAAATGCATGCCACCAAAATTGCTTCCTCGTATGAGCGCGGCGAAGGCGTGCCCCTCACCGATGTGGTGTTAAGCATGCAGAAATCGTCCTTGAGCTTTGAGGCCACCTTGCAGGTGCGCAACAAAGTACTCAAGGCTTATGAAGACATTTTGAACATGCCTGTTTAAGCACATTACACGCTTGTACCTAAAGATACGACTGAGAGATTTCAAACATGGCCACTACATTAGCTCCTTTCCAACCCGGACTTGCCTCCGCGGGCACTGGCAGCACGGCACTCGCCACCACAGGCGGTGGTAGCACTGCTTCTGGCGGCGCCTTAGCCACTTTCACCCCTGGCATGGACATCAATTCAAACTCTGGTTTCAGTGGTGGCGGCTCTGGCCCCTTGGCCTCTGTGCAACAGTTTCTACAGCAGCCCAGCATTAAAAAAGCCATGCCCCTCATTTTGATGGGCTTGGCTGTTTTGCTGTTTGGCATTATTTATGTGCTGATCAACATGCCTACCTATCGTCCTCTCATGGTCAACATGAGCGAGGCTGATCAGCAAACGGCCATGGAAGCATTGAAAGCCAGCGAGTTCAAGCCCGTCATGGACCCAGCCTCTGGTCAAATTACGGTGCCATCTAGCAAGTACCACGAAGCACGTATTTTCTTGGCCTCTAAAGGCATTCCTAAAACCGGCAATTTGGGCATGGAGTCTTTGAAAGACCAGTCGGCCATGACCACCAGCCAGTTCATGGAGCAAGTGCGTTACACCTCGGCCATGGAGCAAGAGTTGGCTCGCACCATCATGCAAATTGACAGCATTCAACATGCACGCGTTCATTTGGCCATGCCCAAGCAATCGGTGTTTGTGCGTGACCGTACACCGCCCAAAGCCTCCATTGTCATTACGCCTCACTCTGGCCGTTCTGTTTCTGCAAACCAAGTGCAAGCCTTGGTGCATTTGGTGGCCTCGAGTGTGCCCCTCATGACGCCCGAGAACGTAGCCGTGGTGGACAACCAAGGTAAGCTGATTACAGACTCTAGCAGCGCCGCCATCTTGGGCTTAACTTCAGCTGAAAGCCAGCACAAGCAAAAAATTGAAGATTTGTATCGCCAACGCGTGATGCAAATTTTGTCTCCCATTGTGGGCGACAACAATGTTCGCTCGCAAGTGAACATGGCGCTTGATTTCACACAAACAGAAGTGACCACAGAAGACTTTGACACACGTGACAAGGGTCCTAAAACACGTTCTGAAGCCTTGAGTGAAGACAATAACTCTGCCATGGAAGCCGCTGGTATTCCAGGTACTTTGTCTAACACCCCGCCTCCCGCACCTTCTGCCACCACCAATTCATCAGCGGCCACGTCTGCTGGTACAGGCGGCGGTACAAAAAGCAAGACGGCCAGGAGCACTCGCAACTTTGAAATTGACCGCTCAGTACGGCATGTGAAGAGCGCAACAGGCACGGTTGAGCGTTTGAGTGTGGCGGTGCTGATTAACGAGCGCGCGCCTGTTACAACCAAAGATGAAAAAGGTCAAGTCACCGACTCCAAACCCAACCCTTACACTGAAGATGAAATTACCCGCATGCAAAACTTGGTGCGCGGTGTGGTGGGCTATGACGAGAAGCGCGGCGACGTGGTCACTGTGGTGCAAGCCAAGTTTGAACCCGAAGCTGTTTACGACATGAGCATTCCTTGGTACAAAGACGAGTCTTTGCAAACTTACATCAAGAGCGGTTTGCTGGGTCTGATGTTCTTGGCATTCTTGTTGTTGGTCATCCGTCCTGCTGTGCTGCGCATGTTGGGCTTGCTCAAAACACCGGCCGAATTGGAAGCGGAAGCTGTCGCTGCAGCCCTGGCTGCCGAGAAGGTTGCAATGGGCGATGGCGAGTTGTCTCCAGAAGACATGAATGCCATCCAATTGGGCGAAGGCGAAACCTTGGAAGAAATCAAGGCCAAGCTCAAGCCCAAGAAATCAAGTATTTCCATGGAGATGTTGGACACTGCCAACACCTACGACGACAAAGTGGCTCTGGTGCGCATGATTGTGGCGGAAGACACATCGCGTGTGGCCAGTGTGCTCAAGAAGATGATCAAACTAGCCTAAGGAAT
>Ga0214919_10009438_pt1 | contig 12573 bp, 9 predicted proteins | sample LL1503_MetaG_FD_177994 | JGI IMG/M metagenome (GOLD analysis project Ga0214919, IMG submission 177994) | Freshwater microbial communities from Lake Lanier, Atlanta, Georgia, United States - LL-1503 | ecosystem: Environmental > Aquatic > Freshwater > Lake | place: USA: Georgia | collected 2015-03-15
AATCGGTTGGATACATTTTTTTGAAGTTTCGTCACAACAAAAAAGACTATTTCCAATCGCTTTTCAGGCCTATAATATTATTCCTTTTTCATTTTTAAACAGGCTCTAAGTCGAAAATACCCAACTCTGGCATTTTCCAACCAATAATGACACCTTCTCATTTGGTCTCATCATGAATTTTCACACCATGTAAACAAAAGTTATTACGGGTCAGTGCTTAAATTCACGTTATTTTTAAAACTTCATTACGAAATTTTATTCCAGCTGATCCCATCCACTTTCTGATCAAAAAAATCAAAAAGCAACTTATTGCTAGGGTCACTTAGTGTTGCATCTGCCTCAAATAAAGCAATCACACTTTGCCGAGCCTCCTGTAAAAGCTGTTGGTCTTTTGTCAGATCGGCCAATTTAAGATCGAGTACACCACTTTGCTGAGTTCCCTCAATATTTCCAGGCCCTCGAAGATGCAAATCTATTTCCGATATCTCGAAGCCATCATGTGTACGAACCATCGTTTCTAAACGAACTTTTGCATCGGAACTCAATTTATTACCCGACATCAACACACAAAAAGATTGCTCAGCTCCCCTACCCACCCGTCCTCTGAGTTGGTGCAGTTGAGAAAGGCCAAAACGTTCAGCATTTTCAATAATCATCACGCTTGCGTTGGGTACATTCACCCCGACCTCGATCACCGTGGTAGCTACCATGATTTGTGTTTCGCCTTTGATAAAACGCTGCATCTCGAATTCTTTATCCTTCGCCGAAAGCTTCCCATGCACGATGCTGATTCGATAATCAGGCAATGGAAATTCATGCGTGATGGCTTCTATCCCTGCTTCCAAATAAAGTAGATCGAGCTTTTCGCTTTCTTTAATGAGTGGATACACCACATATACCTGCCTGCCTTTGGCAATCTCATCGCGCATAAAACCAAACATGCGTAAACGCTGGCTGTGATACAGATGAACTGTTTTGATTGGCTTTCTGCCCACGGGAAGCTCATTGATGATCGAGACATCCAGATCGCCATAAAGTGTCATGGCAAGCGTACGCGGAATGGGCGTTGCCGTCATGACCAATACATGTGGAGGGACACTGTTTTTCCGCCAAAGTTTTGCTCGTTGCTCCACACCAAAGCGGTGCTGCTCATCAATCACAACCAAACCAAGATTTTGAAATTGTACCGCATCCTCAATCAGCGCATGCGTACCAATCAGGATATTTATATCCCCATTTTCTAGCTGCTGATGTAAAATTGTTCGTTTCTTTTTTTTGGTCGATCCTGTTAGTAGATCTATTTGTATGAAATCATCGCCCACCAACTCTTTGATGGAGTGATAATGCTGTTGGGCTAATATTTCGGTCGGAGCCATGATACAAGCCTGATACCCATTATCAATCGCCAGCAACATACTCATCAGTGCAACTACCGTTTTGCCACTACCCACATCGCCTTGAAGTAACCGATTCATCTGAACCCCTTTTTGTGTATTGACTCGAATTTCTTTAATAACCCGTTTTTGTGCTCTGGTGAGATCAAAGGGGAGTTTTTCATTATAGAAACCATTAAACTTTTCGCCAACGGCACCAAAAACTACTCCTTTAAATTTCTGTGTACGGAGGAGTTTGTTTTTCAATAATCGAAGCTGAATAAAAAAGAACTCATCAAACTTCAATCGCTTTTGAGCGGCTTCTAATAGCTGATTACTTTCGGGGAAATGAATGTTCAGTAAGGCTTTTTGTCGAGCAATAAGCGCATGTTTTGCCAGAAGATATTCGGGTACGTTTTCCTCAATATCGGGAATAACAGAATCAAGTAATACCGTCTGCAAACGCTGTATCCCTTTGGTGTCTAATGAAAATTGCTTGAGCTTTTCGGTAGAACTATAAACCGGCTGCAAAGTTAAATTTCCTTGTTTTGGTGCACTGGGATTGTACAATTCAATTTCTGGATGCGAGATCGACACCCGACCGTTGAATGCCGTAGGTTTTCCAAAGACAATATAAACCGACCCGCTCACCAATGTTTTTTCAACCCAGTTGATGCTTTGAAACCAAACGAGCTCAATCAGGCCTGTTTCGTCTTTTAGTTGGACAACAAGCCTTTTTTTGTATTTATCTCCAAGAATTTCTTTTGAAACCACTCGCCCGATTAGTTGAATATAAGATAAATCGACGTGAAGCTCTTTTATCTTATAAAAACAAGTGCGATCGATGTATCGAAACGGATAATGAAACAACAAATCCCGATAGGTAAAAACACCGAGCTCTTTTTTGAGCACAGTCGCCCTTTGCGGGCCAACACCTTTGAGGTATTCAATCGGGGTTTGTAGCTTTTGTTCTGTCAAGCGATTTATTCGGTATCAAGTATATTTGATCACTTTTTTATTAAAAATCTTACTAATTGCATCCCAGTTAAATATAATCACGGATGCAAGTAACAATGCGTATGCATACAATTGCTCCTTCCTCACCTCTTCATCGAAGTATACAAAAGCAGTAGCAAATGCAATAATAGGATTTAGATAGATAATAATACCAAACGTCGATGATGGCAACCCAATCAAGGAATAGGAGCTTAACCACAATGGAATGACCGTAAATAGCAATGCAATGGCAAAAATATTGACCCAAAAATTTAATTCAACTGGGAACAATTGAGACCGATACAAGAATATAGGGAGCACCAACAAACTGATTATTGCCAATTGAATACCCAATAAATTAATCTTATCGAGCTTCACAATCACACGCTGTATAATGAGATAAAGTGCAAAAGATGTTGCAATAAAAACAGACCACAATACATCCATCAATGACCCTTGTGCTGAAATCAGTATACTCATTAAAGCAATCCCTACGGCCACGACCTTCAACCTAGACAATTTTTCTCTCAAAATAAAAAAACCACCTATAGCCGTAAGCAGCGGGCATACCATGTAGGCAAATGCAGCCGATTTTAAATTAACATGATTGACTACATAAATGAAGACAAGCCAGTTAGCCCCGAGCAGTAAGCCTCCTGATAGAACAAGCCAAAGTATTTTCTTTCGACTTGCAGGACTTTCTGATTTTAAATAGGCTACGTCGGCACGAATCTGTTTCTTGCGAAAAAACAGGATAACACCCCACGTGAATAGTAAAGAAATAAATGTACGATAGCTCAAAATTTGCTCTGAAGAGTATTCTTTCAGATTTCGCAAGGGGATAGCAAACGTTCCCCATATGACTACCGCACTTATTGCCGCTAAGAAATATTTAAAAGGTTTGGTATTCAAAATTTAGACTTTGTATCATGTAATACTAATGGCAAACTTAATATTTATCCCCAGGAGTACCTAGCTGAGAAATCAGTTCATTTACTTCGCATTTAATGTTTTATTAATCTTGCTACAAACATCGTATCCGCTTTATGTTCATACCCTTTTAGTACCTGTGAGGATTCCAGTTTTAAACCGTGCTCTTTAACCAGATAGTCAACCATTTCTTCATTTTCCTCTTTGAATACCGAGCAGGTAATGTACACCAAGGGTTTCCCGGGCTTCAAATAATTCAACACATTGGAAGCAATGGTTTTTTGTAAACCTTGGAAAGCTTTTATTTTCGATTCATGAAACTGACTAATCATTTCGGGTGTTCGCCCCCAAGTGCCTGAGCCCGTACAAGGTGCGTCTAGGATAATCCCATCAAAGGCGTAATGGTGTAAAATTTGTTCTACATTTTGAGTGAGATCGATTACTTTTTTGTGATAATTTTTCAAACCAACATTTTCAAAGCGGTCATCCAAATTATTCAATACACCTTCTCTGATATCAGATACAAGCAATTTAACTTGAGGCTGCTCGCCGAAAAGCAGGATTGATTTTCCACCAGAGGCCGCGCAAGCATCCCACCAATAATCATACTTATTAGGCTTCAAATAGGCAGCTGTTTGTTGCGATGACAGATCCTGAATTTCGTAGTCTTTGGTTTCACCCAAAAGTTGATCAAGCTTAGTGCCATTGGGCATCACTACGGTATTGGTTGTGATGCCCCAAAATGCAATATTGGCATCTATCAACTTCGCTTTAATCAAATCTTCTTTACCTGAATGAATACGAATGTATAGATCAGGTTGTGCAAAGAAGGATTTTAAAAATGCCTCTTTATCAATACCAGCCGAAAGATGTGCCGTAAAAGGGAAAACATCATCCAAATCAAAACCCTCATTTTGTTTTAAAAAAGCAATTTTATCATCCATACTTAAGGATAAACGTTCACTTAAATCTGGGCTAAAATGTTGCAGAAAAGAGGGATCAACCGTACCACACAAAAACTCAGCAAGGCATACACGCTGCTCGGGAGGGAGCGCTTTCAGCGCATTTCCCAAACGAAAATAATTATACAACAAACGTGACACCGTACGTCGATCATTGGAGCCCATCTGCTTATGTTGCCTAAAAAAATCGGGCAAAAACTTAGTAAGGGGGGCTGTTCCTTCAAACGTATTCAGTGTGTGAATAAACGTTCGGAGATATTGTTCAGCTCTCATCGGATTGTTGGTCTTGAGATTTGCGTATAGCGTGTCGTGCATCTTGTTGTGATTACTCCGTACTTAAATGGACTAGATTTTTTTGTATCATCTTTAATAAATCATCATATCGCAATGCTATTTTACTCCCACTCAATGGTTGCTGGGGGTTTGGAGCTAATGTCATATACTACGCGGTTAATTCCTTTTACATTGTTGATGATTTCGTTGGATATTTTAGCCAATAGATCGTATGGTAAATGGCTCCAATCGGCAGTCATACCATCGACAGAACTCACTGCACGTAAACATATCACATGCTCATACGTCCGCTCATCTCCCATCACACCGACCGATTGTACGGGTAAAAAAATTGCCCCAGCTTGCCAAACTCGATCGTACCAGCCAGATAATTTTAAATGATTGATATAAATGGCGTCTGCTTCCTGTAAAAGAGTTACTTTTTCGGGAGTAATATCATCCAGAATACGAATAGCTAAACCCGGACCAGGAAAAGGATGACGACCTAAAAGTGTAGCATCCATGCCCAAAGCCTTGCCTACACGTCGTACCTCATCCTTGAATAAGGTATTTAATGGCTCAACCACCTTCAGTTTCATAAAATCGGGTAAGCCTCCCACATTATGATGCGATTTGATAGTTGCCGATGGCCCTTTGACAGATACCGATTCGATCACATCTGGATAAATGGTTCCCTGAGCAAGCCATTTTACATCCTGAACTTCGTGTGCAGCATCATCAAATACTTCAATGAATACACGCCCAATCGTCTTTCGTTTTTGTTCTGGGTCTTTGATCCCTGCAAGCTGACTTAGGAATCGATCTTTCGCATCCACTCCTCGAACATTCAAACCCAAATGCTTGTACGAATCCAAAACCTGTTCAAACTCATTTTTGCGTAACAAACCATTATCTACAAAAATGCAATACAAGTTTTTGCCAATCGCTTGATGCAGGAGCACAGCTGCAACAGATGAATCAACTCCGCCTGATAATCCCAAAACTATTTTATCATGACCCAATTTTTGTTTTAGCTCGGCAACGGTCGCTTCGATGAATGCATCCGAAGTCCAATCCTGTGAACATCCACATACACTGACCAAAAAATTCTCGAGTAAAGTCTTACCATCTGTGCTGTGGGTGACTTCCGGATGAAATTGTATGCCATACGTATTTGTATTTTTAATTTGATACGCGGCTATTTTTACAGTATCTGTACTCGCTATAATTTCAAAATCATCGGCTACTGCAGCAATGGTATCTCCATGCGACATCCAAACCTGTGATGAGGATGAAATATGTTTGAGTAAGGGATTTTCATGGTTCAGGTAATTCAGATTAGCTCTTCCATATTCACGCGTGGAAGAGGCTTTGACCTCACCACCTAAGACATGAGCAATGTATTGTGCACCGTAACAAACACCTAAAACAGGATATTTTTCTTGAAGTAATACAATATCAATTTGTGGTGCATCTTCCTGACGAACGGAGTATGGACTACCCGATAAAATAATTCCTTTAACAGTCGAATCAAACTCAGGAAGGTGATTGTAAGGATGAATTTCGCAGTATACGTTTAACTCTCGCACTCTTCGAGCAATTAGCTGGGTGTATTGTGACCCAAAGTCAAGAATGATAATTTTTTCCGCCATGGGCGAAGATAACAAAATGCTTGCGTTTTAAAATGTGAATATGATGCTACGAGTGAAAGACTTATTGGCTATCAGATAGTTTAGTTTAGGCGCGACTGCCCTGACTTGGATATATAATCAAGTTCACGTTAAAATATTAACTTCGTCGAAAAAGCAAACACATCATGCACATCGATATCTCATCCATACTAAACAGCCTAAGCATCCTTCCTATTAACGAGGCCTGCAGTACTGGCAAAAACTGGAGTAGCGGCAATCAAGCACTAATTCAAAAAATAATTTCACCCGTTGATGGCAAGGAAATAGCAGCTGTCAAATTTGCTGATACAGCGGGTTACCATCAAACAATCCAAAAAGCACAAGAGGCTTTTCAAGCATGGCGCACCTGGCCAGCACCTAAACGGGGGGAAGTAGTACGTCAACTAGGTCAGGCACTTCGTGAAAACAAAGAAAACTTAGGCAAACTAGTTTCCTACGAAATGGGGAAAAGCCTCCAAGAGGGCTACGGCGAAGTGCAAGAGATGATTGACATCTGCGATTTTGCGGTGGGATTATCGCGTCAATTGTATGGCTTAACCATGCACTCAGAGCGCCCTTCGCATCGCATGTACGAACAGTGGCATCCTCTGGGCATTGTCGGAATCATTTCTGCCTTCAACTTTCCCGTTGCGGTTTGGGGCTGGAATGCTGCTTTAGCTTTGGTATGTGGTGATGTCTGTGTGTGGAAACCTTCCGAAAAAACGCCATTGACCGCCATTGCCTGTCAGCATATTATACAAAAAGTGTTAAATGCCAATGATGCTCCAGAGGGCGTTTCCTGTTTGGTCATTGGCGATCGCATCATTGGTGAACTAATGAGTGCAGATAAGTCTATCCCTTTAATTTCAGCTACGGGGTCAACACGAATGGGTAAAGCTGTGGGTGCTGCGGTAGGTGCACGCTTGGGGCGCAGCCTACTAGAACTCGGAGGGAATAACGCAATTATTATTTCTCCAGATGCCGATCTAGATATGGCACTTATCGGTGCTGTTTTTGGAGCTGTCGGTACCGCAGGGCAGCGATGCACCACCACTAGACGCTTAATTATCCACGAAAGTGTGTATGACACTTTCAAAGAAAACCTCGTGAAAGCCTATAAACAACTACGCATTGGAAATCCTTTAGATCCGAATAACCATGTAGGTCCGCTTATTGACAAAGATGCGGTCTCCAATTATCTCTCTGCGATACAGAAATGCAAAACTGAAGGTGGAAAATTCATCGTAGAGGGAGAAGTATTGCAGGGCAATGGGTTTGAATCGGACTGCTACGTGAGACCTTGTATAGCCGAAGCAGATCACACCTTTGAAATTGTACAGCACGAAACATTTGCCCCCATTTTATATTTGATGAAGTACAAAACATTGGATCAAGCCCTTGCGATGCAAAATGGCGTGGTTCAAGGCCTTTCTTCGGCTATCATGACGCTCAACTTGCGTGAAGCAGAGCAATTCTTATCCTACGCGGGATCCGATTGCGGAATTGCAAATGTAAATATTGGAACATCGGGTGCCGAAATTGGTGGAGCCTTTGGTGGCGAAAAAGAAACGGGCGGAGGCCGAGAATCAGGATCCGATGCCTGGAGAGTGTATATGCGCAGACAAACCAATACGATAAACTACTCTAATACATTACCCTTAGCTCAAGGCATTAAATTTGACTTATCGTAATCACGCATCAGCCCACCAGTATACTACATACTGAAGAGTAATCCCAAAAATGAGGGTCGTATTACAGCTGTAATACGACCCTCATTTTTTATGAATTTGCAAACAGATTGCCTACTCTTTTGTCTTTTCTTCTTTTGTTTTTTTGCCTTTATATCTGCAAATGATTTGAATTTCTTTTTTTTCTTGGTTGTAATCCACCTCCATGGTATCCCCTTCCGAGAGGCCACCCTTCAAGATCTCTTCTGCAATTGGATCCTCTAGATATTTCTGAATAGCACGTTTCAATGGGCGAGCACCAAAGTTTGAATCAAATCCCTTTTCGGCGATATACTCTTTTACAGCCTCCGTTAGTTTAATGATGTATCCTAATTTGTTGATACGAAGAAACAATGCTTCTAGTTCAAGATCAATAATTTTAAATATGTCTTTCTTATCGAGTGAATTAAACATAATCACATCATCCACCCGATTTAAAAATTCGGGAGCGAAAGCACGTTTGAGTGCATTTTCAATAATTCCACGCGTATGGGAATCTGCTTGTGTCAATTTCGAAGAAGTTGTAAATCCGACTCCCTGACCAAAGTCTTTCAGCTGGCGCGCACCAATATTGGACGTCATAATCACAATTGTATTTCTAAAATCGACTTTACGCCCCAAGCTGTCTGTTAATTGTCCCTCATCAAGTACCTGCAACAGGATATTAAATACATCTGGATGCGCTTTTTCTATTTCATCCAAAAGAATAACGGAATAGGGCTTGCGACGAACTTTTTCTGTCAGCTGTCCACCTTCTTCGTAACCTACGTATCCCGGAGGGGCACCCACTAATCTGGAAACAGCAAATTTTTCCATGTATTCGCTCATATCCACTTGAATCAACGCATCATCCATATCGAACATAAACCGGGCAAGCTCTTTCGCCAATTCCGTTTTACCGACACCCGTTGGTCCGAGGAAAATGAATGAGCCAATTGGTTTTTTAGGATCTTTCAGTCCAGCCCGTGTACGTTGTATGGCTTTGGTTAATTTTCTTACCGCGTCTTCTTGTCCAATGATTCGCGTATTGATGGCATCAAACATACCAAGCAACTTCTGACTATCTGTTTGCCCAACGCGCTGAAGTGGAATACCTGTCATCATGGAAACTACCTCCGCCACACTTTCTTCGCTTACATTGTAACGTTTACTTTTTGTTTCGGACTCCCACTCATTCTTTGCTTTCTCCAAATCCTCTAGTAAATGTTTTTCCGTATCGCGAAGCTTGGCAGCCTCTTCATATTTCTGACTACGGACCACCTTATTTTTTTTGACTTTAATCTCTTCGATTTTTTGTTCGATATCAATAATAGCTGGCGGAACATGAATATTTGTCAAGTGCACACGTGAACCCGACTCATCGAGTGCATCAATGGCTTTATCTGGTAAAAAACGATCCGTGATGTAGCGTGCTGTTAAATTCACGCAAGCCAATATTGCTTCATTGGTATAAGTCACACCGTGATGTTCCTCGTACTTTTCTTTAATACGATTCAGTATTTCTATTGTTTCATCAACAGTGGCGGGCTCTATCATCACTTTTTGGAAACGTCGATCGAGTGCACCGTCTTTTTCAATGAACTGACGGTACTCATCCAAGGTAGTTGCTCCAATACATTGGATTTCTCCACGAGCCAAAGCAGGCTTGAACATATTGGATGCATCTAATGAGCCTGACGCTCCACCTGCACCAACGATGGTATGAATTTCATCTATAAACAGGATCACGTCTGGCGATTTTTCCAGCTCGTTCATCACCGCCTTCATCCGCTCTTCAAATTGCCCGCGGTATTTTGTTCCTGCAACCAAGGAGGCTAGATCCAGCGTAACTACTCGTTTGTTGAATAGTACCCGTGATACTTTACGTTGCACAATACGTAAGGCCAAACCTTCGGCAATAGCGGACTTACCTACACCAGGTTCACCAATTAGGATTGGATTATTCTTTTTTCGACGAGATAAAATTTGGGAAACACGTTCAATTTCTTTCTCACGACCGACGATTGGATCTAATTTCCCATCCTCTGCAATTCGTGTTAAATCGCGGCCGAAATTATCAAGAACTGGTGTTTTTGATTTAATATCCGAAACTTTTTTAGGCTGACTAAAGCTTTCTTCTTCTTTAAAATCATCCTCATTCGTAGCTGAAGCAGAAATATCGTCTCGGAGGTCCTCCTTATTTTGCTCGACTTTTGCTTTGAAAATGTCGTAGTTGATATTGTACTGCAACAATATTTGCGAAGCAATATTATCCTCATCTCTCAGAATAGAAAGAAACAAATGTTCGGTGCCTATCACATCACTTTTAAATATTTTGGCTTCTAAGTAAGTGATTTTCAATATTTTTTCTGCCTGTTTGGTCAGCGGAATATTTCCAAGATTGACCGTCGTACTTGACGTTCCTTTTACAGCATCTTCAATCGATCGACGCAAGTATAGGATGTCAACCTCACATCCTCTCAGGATCTTAATTGCCATCCCATCCCCTTCTCGGATCAGCCCCAGCAATAAGTGCTCTGCCCCAATGTAGTCGTGCCCTAAACGTAGAGCTTCTTCCCTACTGTACGAAATCACGTCTTTGACGCGTGGTGAAAATTTAGCTTCCATAAAATGCTTTTTTCGTGTTTCAAACGCACTAACCTACTAATTTGGTAAACATTAATAATCAAGTGAATTATAACAACCGAGTTACAAATTAAGTCATCAACAATTACGCCAATTATTCACAATAATCCAATCACATTCAGCAAAAAATGCACGCTAAGTGAGAATAATTAAATATAGTCATTTTTAGAAAAAAAATCAATTATCACAGGCACAAACAGCTTTGAATTTGAATTATTTTGACAAGGCTTTAGCTCACAAAAAACACAAACGATCCAAATGATGATCATTATTGCCAAACATGCGGTTTTTTTAACAAAAAACAATATTTAATGCTACCCATATCAATAGTTTGTTAAACTTTAGTGTAAATAATTGATCTATAGTAAAATAAATAAAGGTTGTGTTTTTAAATGTATGGAAAATATACAGAACAACCTTATCGCCAGCGATTAGAAAAATCATTTGATTTCATTTCTTTTAATAAAGAATTTGTCAACGCACACAGGAGCGGCCATTTTGCAATTGCAATTAACACTGGTCAGGCTGTACAGGGGCGGTAAAAAGGGGCCTATAGATCACTGGCCTTGCAGCCATTGATATAGGTAAACATACTGGCCTTCATTTGGTAGCTATACAAACAATCATTAAATAGGACGAAAACAGAAGTTTATAGAAGGTGTATGCGGAGATTATTACTAGGCGTAAAAATGATTTGCTCACTCTTTCAAATGTAGTGGTAACCGATGCTTGGTTTCAAAATAAATCATTCACCGATGCCATGCTAAAGAGCGGCTTTCATTTCATCAGCCGCTTTTGGAATGATGTCAACCTGAAATACCTGTACACAGGTGAGCTTACAGAAAAACCAGGCAGACCTAAAAAGTATAATGGAAAAATAAACCGCCGAAATTTAACCAAGTCGACTTTTGAGCCGATAGAAGCCCAAAAAGGCAATGTTATTTATACCGCGATTGTTTATTCCATATCAATGGAACGCAACCTCAGACTGGTACACCTAGAGTTAACCAATGACAAGGAAAAAAATAACTCTAAGCTTTTTTCTCGGCAGACACTAAAATGAATGCCGAACTTATCCTACAAGTATTAAAAAAACCGTTTCCAGACCGAGTTCCTTTACGGGGATGCCAAAAAACATACTGGCTTAACTAATTGCCAAGCTAGGAGTGAAAATAAATTGAGCTTTCAATTCAATCTCGCCCTTTCAGCAATCAATGTAGCTAAAGTTGTTCATTGGCTGGTATTGCCTAAAGAAAAAAGAAAAGCTTTTCCCATGAATGATATTAAAACCATGAAACACAACACGTTACTTATGCAAAGCTTTTTTTACCAAGTTCGGCATTAACCCAAAATTGCCTAAAAATCAAAACCATGTCAAAGAACTTAATATACTACGACACTATTACCGCTTAATACTTTAACGAACTATTGCATATAAAATTTGACAAAAATCAACAAAGAGCACTACGTAAAAACCATTAGAAACTAATATATAACGGCTTTATCACTGGAGAAGCTAGCAAGCCTAAAGATGGCACCAGAGGAGATACCATGGACCACGTTTTTAATATTATATAAATTTTTAATTTAAAAAACAATTTTTTAATTAAATTTACAGTTGTTTACGAAATTATCCACAGTTTTTATTTGAGAAGATTTTTTATGAAGAAGGTCTACGTTCGCTTTTTATTTGTGATTTTTATGTTATCCAGCCTGCTTCTGAGATCGGGGTGGGGATATGCTGTCCAAAAAATTGTTCCATCTGTAGATAGTATCCAAAAAGCAGTGGGCTCGTTCGATGCATACGCCAACAAACCAAGCGACTCTAACACAAACAAAGCACCAAAGCCAACACCCCCTCCCTTTGGTAGTCTTATAGCAAATAAACCGTTCAGCTCTAGTAATAGTTTATTACAAACTGATGTTACGCAGCCCCTATTTTTCATATTTATATGATAGACTATTTTTGCAAGATGGACAAAGCGAAGATTAGAGATTTATACACAGATTATTTGTT
>Ga0214919_10009439_pt1 | contig 12572 bp, 10 predicted proteins | sample LL1503_MetaG_FD_177994 | JGI IMG/M metagenome (GOLD analysis project Ga0214919, IMG submission 177994) | Freshwater microbial communities from Lake Lanier, Atlanta, Georgia, United States - LL-1503 | ecosystem: Environmental > Aquatic > Freshwater > Lake | place: USA: Georgia | collected...
CAAAAGGTGCGAAGCCGCTGGGTCCCTTTTATGAACTCGAATCGAGTTCGCCGGCGCTCCCCCTCGCTCCGGGCCAGAGTTTTACATATCGGCAGACGACGGTGCATCTTACGGGCGCACGGAAATCTTTGGACGTCGTCGCTCGTAACACGCTCGGCGCGGGCCTCGATGAGATCGAGGCCGCGCTACCTTAGTGTTTCGCAAGTGCCCGGGAAAGGACTCGAACCTTCATGCCTTTAGAGGGCGGCAGATTTTGAGTCTGCTGCGGCTGCCATTTCGCCACCCGGGCGGATTGCGGATGTCCATTCACTCCCCGAGCGGGCTCCCCTGCAAGAAAATCCGACCCATCCATTGTCTTCCGGGGTCATTTTTATCGGCGAGGACGGTTGGAATTTAATTAAAAACAAAAAAGGCGCTCCCGTGGGAGCGCCTTTCGTTAAGGATACGAAGTAAATTACTTCGAGCCGAGGATCGCGTCCTTCGCAGCCTTGGCTACGCGGAACTTCACGACCTTCTTAGCCTTGATCTGGATCGTTTCGCCGGTGGCAGGGTTGCGACCGAGGCGAGCCTTGCGCTGAACGAGGACGAGCTTGCCGAGACCAGGAAGCGTGAAGGAGTTCTTCGCGTTCTTGTAAGCAAGAGCAGCGATGATCTCGAGAATTGCTACGGCCTGCTTCTTGCTGAGTTCAGCTTTTTCGGCGAGGGCGGCGGCGATTTGGGACTTGGTGAGGGCTTTGGACATGTTGGTTATGGGTTGGTAGTGCAGTGATGCGGATGTATTAAGTATCGAACCTCACGACGAAAACCAGCGAAAAATAAGGGTAGGGTGCAGGTTTATTTTCACCCCTGCCGATGCCGGGCGCCAAAAAAAAATTGCATGCACTCAGCCTGTCGCCTATCTCCCTGCTCTGACTCATCCCCATGAAACTCACTTTGCCTCTCCACCTTTTAACTTTGTTATCGCTCGGCGTGATCGCGGCAAATGCCGACGACACGGTCGCCCTTGAACCTGCCTTCCCTAGTCTGACTTTTAGTCTTCCAGTCGCCATCGCGCCGATGCCGGGAAATGACGATGTCGTGTTCATCGTCGAGAAGGGTGATCCGGTTCCGGGTCCCGAAGGCGAGAAGACGGACGATAAGACCAAAAAGAAGAAAGCCAGTGCATACTTTGGTGGTAAAGTGCAGATGGTTAACGGCTTAAAGTCTGGTAAGCCTATCAAAACTCAGGTTTTCCAGCTCGAGCCTAAAGATGGGAAGTTTGAGGCCGGTGGCGAATGCGGGTTCCTGGGGTTTGCGGTTCACCCTAAGTTCGCTGAAAACAAGCAAGTATTTGTCTATTATAGCCTTAAGATTGATGGTAAATTACATCAACGGGTCTCACGATTCTTACTTTCCAGTCTAAATCCCTTCACGGTAGACCCCGCTTCGGAGCAGGCTTTGATTACGCAGCTGGATCCTGCCGGTAATCACAATGGAGGCGACCTTCACTTCGGCCCCGATGGTTATCTCTATATCAGTTGTGGAGATGGCGGAGCCGGTGGGGATGCCTTCGACAACGCCGGCTATATCAACAAGGGCTTCCATGCCGCGGTCTACCGTATTGATGTCGATAATCGCTCCGGCAACCTTGCCCCCAACCCCCACCCGTCGGTGGCGGTCGACCCCCGGGGTCAGGCCTTCTATTCCGTCCCGGCAGACAACCCCTTCGTCGGGGTGAAGTCTCACCGGGGGCAGACGGTCGACCCCAAGGCGGTGAGGACCGAGGCTTGGGCCACTGGCTTGCGCAACCCTTGGCGCTTCTCTTTCGACCCTAAGTCCGGTGCCTGTTTTGCCGGCGACGTCGGCCAAAATCTTTATGAAGAGATCGATATCTTGGTCCCGGGCGGCGACTACGGCTGGCACGATGTCGAAGGCTTGCATATCTTCAATGGCAAGGACGCTTCGGGTAAAAAGAGCATGCCCGAGCTGGCTCTGCCTTCCGCCTTCAAGGCTCCGATCTACGAGTACGACCGGAAACTTGGCAACTCGGTGACGGGCGGCGTAGTTTATCGCGGCGATCGGGTACCTGCCATTCGTGACGCCTATGTGTTCGCCGATTTTGCTTCGGGGCGGATCTTTGCTCTCCGCGAGAAAGACGGCAAGTGGACGTCGGAACAAGTCGCCAAGGATTTCACGATTTCCGCTTTTGGTTATGACGCCTCCAACGGTGACGTGCTGATCGCTTCGCTGGTCGGCCAGGTCAAACGTATCGTCAAAAAATAATATTCATATGCTTACGCGCCGATCATGGTTGGGTACCGCGGGGGCGGTTTTGGTGGGCGGCGCCATGCGGCCTTTACCCTCTTTGGAGGCTGCATCTCCAACGCCGACGTTTCCGGCGTGCAGTCTTTTCACGAAGCACCTCGTGGGGCTTCCCTATGATGAATTGGCTTCCGTCGTGGCGGAGTTGGGCTTCACCAGCGTGGAAGCTCCAGTCCGCAAGGGCGGGCATGTGGAGCCCGCGCGTGTCGAGGAGGACCTTCCGAAACTGGTCGAGGCTTTCAAGAAGCAGGGAATCGTCATCAGCTTGCTCACTTCTGATATCAATGCTGTCAATGAGGCTGATCGATCCGAGAAAGTCCTGCGGACGGCAAAAGCCTTAGGCATTTCGAGCTATCGGATGAAGTGGTATCCCTATGCGGGAACGAAACCTCTCTGGGCGCAACTCGATGACATCCGTCCGCAGCTCAAGGACCTCGTCGGGTTGAGCAAGGAGATCGGCATCTTGCCTTGTTATCAGAATCATTCCGGACCGAAAAACGTTGGCGCGACCATCTGGGATATGGCGATGCTGATGCGGGACTATCGCGCCGACGAACTTTCTTGGAACTTCGATTTTTTCCATGCCATGGTGGAGGGTGGGCTATCATGGCCTAACCACCTGGCGTTGGTGCGTGATCATCTCTCGATGGTTTACTTTAAGAATTTCAATTGGAAGGGGAGGTTGGCCGAAGGTTGTCCGCTTGCCGAAGGGACGGTCGGTAAGGACTCCGTGGTGCTCCTCCGTAAGTCCGGTTACACGGGGCCCATCTGCCTTCATGTCGAATACCTGAAGGGCGGGGTCTCTTCCCCGGATGCGCTTCGAAATGCTTTAGATTGTACGCGCAAGGATTTTGCCACGCTCAAGCAATGGTGGGCTTAAGGGTTCGCGAGAGTAGATAATGGGGGAATCTCGGGGTGCCTTAAAGATAGGCTGGAACTTGACCGCACTTGAGGTGTAAATAAGTTATCCCCGACATGAAGCCCCTCGCTCTCTTCCTTTTGGCCGCCGCCACTTTGGCCGCCGCACCTAAGTCTAATAAGTCTGTTAAGACTGATTTGGCGCCTCCTGAGCAATTCAAGCCTGTGGAGGGCGGTGTTTTGCCCCTTGGTCTCTTTCAGGTGCCAGAAGGGTTAGAGGTTACGGTTTGGGCTCGCTCGCCCATGTTGGCGAATCCCACGAATATCGATTTCGATTCTCAAGGTCGCCTCTGGGTCAATGAGGGCGTCAACTACCGTATTTATAATGTCGGCGGCAAGCGCCGGGCTGCTGGCGACCAAGTGATCGTTCTTAGCGATACCAAAGGTCAGGGCTTTGCGGATACCGTCAGCACGTTTGTCCAAGACGAAAACTGGACGGCCCCGCTTGGTATCGCGGTACTTGACAATGTGGTTTATGTTTCCCACGCCCCGACCATTTATAAATTTACGGACGTTAATCGCGACGGGAAGTTCGATCCCGCCGTGGACAAAAAGGAAATCTTCCTGACAGGCTTCGGCGGACAGGATCACGATCACTCGCTCCATGCGCTCGTGACCGGACCTGACGGTAAGTTCTACCTGAATTCTGGAAATTGCGGCGGCGTCGTCACGGATAAGTCCGGGAAGACTTTCCGGGTTTCCAGCGGATACGTCGATCAGCGTGGCGGAACCTGGCCCTTCGACCCCAAGACGGCGGCTGGCTCCAAGAGCGACGACGGTTTCGTTTGGTCTTCCGGTTTCTCTGCCCGTATCAACGTCGACGGTACGAACGCCGAAATCATTGGTAATGGTTATCGCAACAGCTTCGAGCATTTCCCTTCTTCTTTCGGCGACCTGTTCCAAGGGGATAATGACGACTCGAGCAGCTGCCGTACTTCCTACGTGCTTGAATACGGCACCGCCGGCTACACGACGTCATCTACTGCCAATTATAATTCCGTCAAGCGCCTCGGGCAGTCGATACCCCGCGCCCATTGGCGCCAAGACGATCCTGACACCATGGATGTGGGCGACGTCTACGGTTCCGGTTCGCCTACGGGTATCGCCGTCTACGAAAACGGCGCGCTGGGTGATGCCTGGATCGGCACCCTCCTGAATTGTGAGCCTTCACGTAACACCATCTTTGCGTATAAGTTGGCCGCGCAAAAGGGCGGGTTCGCCTTGAATGCCGATACGCGAAAAGATTTGATTACTTCGAACCCCGGCCGCGAATTCGGGGGCACGGACTTCCATAAAATCCAAGCCGATGCTTCGACCAAGCCGAACGAACGGATCCTCTTCCGTCCGTCCGACGTCACCGTCGGTCCCGATGGTGCGATTTATATTTCTGACTGGTATGACTCGCGCGTGGGCGGCCACCAGACTTTGGATACGACCTGCTCGGGCGCGATTTATCGGATTGCCCCGAAGGGCTTCAAGTCCGTCATTCCTAAAATCGACCTTTCTACTCCGGCCGGTGCGGCGGACGTATTGCGTAACCCCGCGGTCAATGTCCGTCACCTTGGTTTCGATGCCTTGAAAGCTTTCGGTGCGAAGGCGCTGCCGGCGGTCTCGGAAATCCTCCGGGATAAAAATCCTTATATCGCCGCCCGTGGCGTCTGGCTCTTGCCTTACCTCGGCGATGAGGGTGTCGCTCGCGCGAAGGCGTTGCTCAAGGATGCGAACCCTTCTCAACGTCGCCTCGCTTTCCAAGCGCTCCGCCGGGCGGGTAATGATGTCATATCGATTGCGGCCGAACTGGCTACCGACGTTGATGTCGCCGTCCGTCGCGATGTGTCGACCTCGTTGCATGCGGTGCCAGCCGATAAGGCGGTACCGATTTTAGTTACGCTCGCGCAGAGGCTTGATACCTCGGACAAAAACTCGCTCGCGGCTTTCGGTATCGGTTCGGCCGGTAAGGAAACCGCCGTCTGGCCCGCGATTAAATCTGCCATGGTCAAGTCGGGTCCGGAATCTTGGTCCCCTGAAGTGGAGCGAATCGCTTGGGTCCTGCACCCGGCGGATGCTGTGGCGGAACTTGCTGCCCGGTCGACTTCGGCTAAATTATCCCAAGAGCAGCGTGCCTTGGCTGTCGAGACTCTGTCCTTTGTCGAAACCAAAGAAGCAGCGTTGGCTATGATCAACTTGGCTGTGGACGGTTCGCCGGTTAAATCTGAAGCCACCCGCTGGGCGCTTATGCGTATGACCGGCTTTTGGTCTGCCTTTGATATTCGGACCGAACTTAAGAACGCCGGCGTCTACGATGCGGCGAAGATCGTAGTCAGCCCCATCGTGGTCCCCGAGGCTCCTAAACCGACTTATACCGTGCAGGATGTTCTGGCTAAGACGGGCGACGCCACTCGTGGCGCCCAGCTGGTTCAGCGCTGTACCATGTGCCACCAGGTTTCTGGCAATGGACCAGCCTACGGCCCGGAGCTCCGCACCTTTGCGGCGCGGCAGGGCAGGGATGCGGTCATCGTGGCGATGGTTGAGCCTTCGGCGAGCATCGCCCTGGGTTACGAGGGCTCGACGATCACCCTGAAGAAGGACGCCGGCATGATCGATGGCCGCCTTCTTTCCGCCAACGACCCGATGGTCATCATCTCGACGGGCGGGGTCACTCAGCTCGTGCCCAAGGACCGGGTTGCCGGGAAAGCCGAAAAGATGACCCGTTCATTGATGATGTCGGCCGAGCAATTAGCCCTTTCAGCCCAAGATGTGGCTGATATCGCGGAGTGGCTGGTTAATTACAAGTAAGCCCTAGACTGGCATTATCTTCACTAAAGGGGGCCTTTTCGAAGAAAAGGCCCCCTTTTAATTTACCGCTTGCTTCTCGGCTGGGGGTTATCAAGTTCGACCCTCCTTCCTCTGGGCAAGGCACGGCCGCACAACGCGGGCCCGCGACTTACCAGAACCTAAAGTCACCTATCTCTCTATGAAGCAGCTCAATCTCACCGTCACCAGCCGCGAGCTTAACGGCCGTGGTCCCTCCCGTCGTCTTCGCATCGCCGGTTCTATTCCTGCCATTATCTATGGCAAATCAGGCAATCAGAGTGTTTCCGTAGCCCAGGAAGCTTTCCGCGACCTGATGCGTGCCAAAGGTAACGCCGCTTCGTTGATCGACCTGAGCGTCGACGGCAAAAAAATGCTTTCATTGATCAAGGAGTTCCAGCGCCATCCTATCACCCAGAAGTTCTTGCATATCGATATCATGGAAATCGACCCAAGTTCTCCGATGTCCGCTGCCATCCCTGTCCGTGTTAAGGGCGAAGCTCATGGTGTTAAGACCGAAGGCGGCACGCTCGCGATCGTCTCCCAGACAATCAATGTTCGCTGCTTACCTAAGGATCTGCCTGAGTTCATCGAAATCGACGTCACCGAGCTGAAGGTCAATGAGTCGATTCACGTCGGCGAAGTTAAGGCTCCAGCTGGTATCACTTTCTCAGGCGACTTAAAGCGCGTCGTTATCGTCTGTTCCGAAATGGCCGAAGAAGAAGCCGCCGCCGAACCAGCAGTTGTTGCTGGTGCCGCTCCGGCCGCCGACGGTACCGCCGCCCCAGCCGCCGCTGGTGCCGCTCCGGCCGCTGGTGCCGCTCCGGCCGCTGCTGCCGCCCCGGCTGCCAAGAAGTAATTTTCCGCGCCGGGCGTTGCTCCCGGTACCCGTTCTTTGAAGTCAAATGCCATTCTCGGTCATCGCCGCCCTCGGTAATCCGGGCCGAGAATATTCCGCCACGCGCCACAACGCCGGCTGGATCATCGTGGACGCCCTGGCTGCCCAAGCCGGTGCCGTCTGGAAGGTCGAAAGCCGTTTCCCGGCTTCTGTCGCTAAAATCACATTCGGAGGAAACTCCGTTTTCTTGATCAAGCCGCTCACCTTCATGAACGAAAGCGGACAGCCCATCGCGGCTTTCCTTCGTTTCCACCAGATCGAGCTGACCGAACTCGTCGTTTTGCACGACGACATCGCTTTCGAGCCGGGACAGCTTCGGCTTTCCCAAGGAGGTTCAGCGGCGGGACATAACGGCATTATCAGTTGCATTCACCACCTAGGTGAAGGGTTTGTCCGAGCTCGCCTCGGCATCGGCCCCAAGAAGCACCCCGAGCAAGACCTCGCCGACCACGTGCTCGGCCGTCTGCCCGCTCCCGAACTGGAACTTTTAACGCAACGCATCCCCGACTTCATCTTAGGACTCGAAACACTTTTTTCCCGCGGCCTACCAGCTGCTCAAAACCTCACCAACAGAAAAACACCATCACCATGACCACCGCCACGCTCCGCCGCTCCTATCGCTCCAGCCTGATCCTCGACCTCCGCGGATCCACGGACGCCCCTGAGACGGTCATCGACAAGCTCAAGGACATCCTGAAGTCCATTGATTGCAAAGTGAACGAAGTCGAAAACCTCGGACAAAAGGAATTCTCCCGGGCCGTCGACCGTAAGTTTGTCTCCGGTCTCTACGTCCAATTCCATTACGAAGGTCCTATCACCGCCCCTACTGCTTTTCGCGAAAAGCTGCGCCTCGACCGCACCATCGATCGAATCATGACGCAGGTCGTCCGGTAATCTCTAAACTTCTTTCGCCGTGGCTGCTTCCTTTAATCGCGTTATTCTCGCAGGCAATATGACCCGCGATCCGGAGGCGCGCGCTCTCCCGTCCGGCCAGCCACTCACGAAGTTCTCCCTCGCCGTTAACCGCTCCTATACCACTAAGGAAGGCGAAAAGCGCGAAGAGGTCACTTACGTCGACATCGAAAGCTATGGCAAACAGGCTGAAATCATCGCCAAATATTGTGGCAAGGGTTCGGGCATCCTGGTCGAAGGCCGCCTTAAGCTCGACCAGTGGGAAGACAAAAAGACGAACGAAAAGCGCTCCCGTCTCGGCGTCGTCCTCGAGAATTTCACTTTCATCGGCGGTCGTGCCCCTGGTAGCGAAGAAGGCGGTTCCGCCCCTCGTGCCCGCGGTGGCAACGATACCCCTTCACCTGCGCCCGATAACGGCGGAGACGATGTTCCTTTCTGATTTTCCTCAACCTACTTAAACCTAAGCAACTATCATGGCATTCACCGAAGTTCTCCTCATCAAACCCGTCGACGGCCTTGGCGCCGAAGGCGAGCAGGTCCGCGTCCGCGCTGGCTTCGCACGTAACTATTTACTGCTCCAGGGCATCGCCCTGCCAGTTAATCGTGCTAACACCAAGTACATCGAGTCCTTGAAGAAAGCACGCGATGTGCGCGAAGCCCGCGACCTCGAAGTCGCTAACGAAACCGTTGCCAAGTTGGCAGCCTTGAAGCTCGTCTTCGCCGTCAAGACCGGTGAAGGAGGCAAGATGTTTGGCGCAATCAGCACCGCTGAAATCTCCGCTAAGCTCGCGGAAGCTGGCATCGAAATCGAACGTAAGCGCATCCACCTCGGCCAAGGTCCGGTCAAGGTACTCGGCAAGCACACCTGTGGTATTCGCCTGCACGGCACGGTTACCGTCGACCAAGAGTTTGAAGTCGTTTCCGAAAACCCGATCGAAGCCATTGCTGAGGAAGCCCCTGAAGTCGAAGAACGCGAGTTCCGCGACGACAAAGGCAAGAAGTCCCGCAAGCCTCGCAAGGAGAAATCCGGTAAGTAATTCCGGATTATTTCCGTCTCAAAGCCCGCCCCTCGGCGGGCTTTTTTATGCCGCCAGGGGACGGTTCAGCGCGGCTTAATCCAGTCGATGCTGGAGATGGCGAATTCGAGATGGCCTTTATAGAAGTTGAGCTGCCCCACCCATTTCACGGCTTCACCTTTCTTGGTCGCCTTAATTGCCTGAAGGAGTTTCGGATTAGGGACGTAGACCGGATAACGCGTCGTCCCGATCGTAACCGATGGTTTTGATCCCCCGTCGTAAATGCCTTCGACGATGAACAACTCTCCGATGCTTTGGCTGATTTGTTCGGAGCTCAGAGTGGGGAGAGATTTGGCGGATTGAAGTCTGCCCCGTTCAAGATCGGACGGGAAGGCTGGCAGACCTTCCGTCGGACTTGTTTCTGTCCGGGACAGCGGTGGGCTGGCCGGCGAGTCGTGGACGGTGAATTCGGCCTGCACGGGGAAGTGGTCGCTGATGCCTGCGCCCGGCCCGTAACCGCTCCAGCGCCACGGTATGACTGGGTAGGGATGGGAGTTAAGGCCAGGGATCACGAGCGCGCCGAAGCTGCCGCCCACGTAATCGAGGCCTTTGCCGTCGGCCAGGCCGCGAGAGATGACGAGATGCATGAGCGTGCCCCATTCGCCCTGGAATTCATCGGATCTGCGTTCAGCAGGAGCAACGTCATACCAGAGGTTGTAAAGGTCGGCACCGCCGTTGACCAGTTGGCCGGCATCACCCTGCGAGCCCAAAGCGTCTTGGATACCGGTCTTGAGCATGAACGGGTAACGTTGTTTTTGGTTATAATGAGAATTCAGGTCACCGCCAAAGATGATGTTAGCGTTCGGGTCAGACTTGAGAATCTCGTCGATGCGCGTCCGGGCTACGCCGGCGTTCTGGATGCGTATCGGTTCGGTCTGCGCGTTACCCGCGCCGCTCTTCCAGTGGTTGGCGAAAACAAAGACGGTCTCGCCGCCGACCTGAAGCTCGGCCTCGACGATGGTGCGGGCTCCGGTCACGTGATGCTGGTGAGTGCTTTTGATCGGCAGGCGCGTGAGTATCGCGCAGTGGATGGCCTCCTTGGTGAGGTCAAGCACATCGCCGAGGACGATTTTATAGCCCGTCAGGCCTTCATCATCCAACGCCTTGATGAGCCAGGCTTCAATCGGGGTGCCGACGAGTTCGGAGATCAGCTCGCCTTTGAGAATGTCGTGGTAGTTTTGGCCTTTGTGAGCGGCGAGGAAGTCTTCCACCGAAATCGTGGAGTCAGGGGTGTGGTCCGCCTCGAGCTCATCCAAGATGAGAATGTCGGGTCCGCGTCCGCTTTCGGCGGTCTTGAGTACTTTGGCGATTCGTTCGAGCTTGCCGGCCAACTTCTCGGGAGTCCAGCGCTCGGGGCCGGACCCCGTGACCGGAAAATCATCGTACAAAGAAACGGCATCAAGATCGAAAAGGTTTTCGATGTTATAGGCCATCACCGTGAAGGGCCGCGTGGCTGATTCCGGTTTTTCTTCGGCGCGCCCCGCGGTCAGGGAGAGTAGCACCGTGAGGAAGAGGATACCGGGCAGAATCTTTTTAAGAATCATATGAATCACGATGGGAGCATGAGGGGGAATACCCATCGTTAAATCGGTTAAATCCGCGTGACAGCGAAGTTGCATTTAGTCTTCGAAGGGAGCCTGAAATAAAAAGAGTTCGACGCTGAAATGACATTTTCTCGTCGATTAAAAGTAACTTTTGCGAAGACGTTCTTCGTAGATATACTTTAGAATAAGGTGACGATGACGACGTGCACGTGCTACCCGCTAGATCTCGCCCTCGCAGATATTTTCCGACCTTTGCCGCCTTGTTTGCCATGGGGGTGGTGGCTTCAGGAGCCCCGATCGATTTCGCCGGTACATCCCCCTACACGCAGGACTTCCAGACGATGACTACGACGGCCACCACGAGTGCCGTGTTGGGCTTAACGATGACAGAGGTGTCTACCTTGTCTGGCGGCAGCTCAGGCGTTCAAGGTTGGTACATTTACGGAGGAAGTGGATCGGCCCTCAGTACAATCATTTCAGGAGCCGGGAGCGATGCAACGTGGACGGGTGGTGTTTCTAAATCTAAGTGGCTCGGAGCCGATAAAGGGAGCAGTTCTACGGGCGGCTTCCGGGAGTTGATTGACACCGCCTCCCCAGTCGTCGGGCGAGCTTTGGGATCCGAAGGTTCGGGCTCCGCCATGGGGTTCTTCGGCTTGGTGCTCAAGAACACCTCGGGCGCGACGATCAATACGGTTAGTATTTCTTATGATGCGGTGATGAATCGTAATCCGACAACAACGGTGAATCAGTATCTCTTTGGTTACCTCGTCAGCTCGACCGCGGTAAGTACTTCGACGACGGTGGGTGACGCGGGTACTTTTAGTGCCACCCTAAATTCATCTTCCTTGGGCTTCAGTACGCCTTCGACGGGTACGGGCGCTCCCGGGACGCAGGCTGCAATTACACCGCTTTTCAAAATCGGTACGATCTCCGGCAGTTTATCTACCCTCAACTGGGGCGCGGACCAGTATCTTTACCTCGCCTGGAGGGAAGTCGACGAAGCGAGCAGTGATGCCAATGCCGGGGTAGATAATTTCAGCCTCAGCGTAGCTGCCGCGGTGCGTAATCTGACGTGGCGTCTCCTCGTCGCAGGCACTTGGGATGCGTCCACCGCCAACTTTACTTCCAGTGGATCCAACACCGCCTATGTAGCAGGCGATAATGTCACTTTCGATAAAGTCGAAGGAGGAGTCATCACCCTGTCCGGGGCTTTGGCGCCGAGCTCCGTGACGGTTTCCGCTGCATCGGGTACCTATACATTCACCGGTCCGACTTCTGGGGATAAGATCACGGGCAGTACCAGTATCGCCAAATCTGGCGCTGGCACGCTAATCCTAAACTCTGATAATGATTTCAGCGGTGGCGTTACCGTCACCGGAGGCACGGTGCAGATTGATGGGGCGGGTAGGCTTGGTACGGGTGGCATTAGTTTGAACGGAGCGGGTGCCACGCTGGCAAGCACCGCATTGAGTTCCTTGGGTATGTCGACGAATGCCCTTTCGATCGGCGCCAGCGGTGGCACAATTAATGCAGGTTCTGCCGGCATGACGCTCGGCGCCCTCACCAGCTCTGGCCTGCTCACGAAGACGGGTGCCGGAAGTCTTACCCTTGGTACGGTCGGCAACTCCGCCGGCGCCGGCTTCACGGTCAGTGCGGGTGACCTCGTGTTCGGCCAAGCCACCGGCGTGGTCAAGATTTTCGCCAACACTTCCCTGACGGGTAACCTCGTGCTCGGTAGTGGAATTCGCTTCGATGTCGATGATGGCAGTACAATCACCGGATCCGGCAAAATCAAGGTCGCGGCCAAAGGAGCGCTCATCTCCAATACCTCGGGGAATATCGGTGGCACGATTTCGTCGGAGATCGCTTTGAACAGCAGTGCGCTCGCCTTCGCTAAGGGGGCTTGGGCTGGGTCGGTATATACGCCTTCGACTGATTTTTCGACAACCGTCGGGGGCACGACCGGGGGCACCTTGATCATTTCCCTAATGTATGGGGATTCCGATGTCGATCTCTCCAATAATTCCACGACCGGCGGCGGTACCGGAGCGCTGACTCTGACAGGTGCGAGCACTTATACTGGCAATACCACCATCAATGCGAATACGCCGA
>Ga0214919_10009442_pt1 | contig 12570 bp, 8 predicted proteins | sample LL1503_MetaG_FD_177994 | JGI IMG/M metagenome (GOLD analysis project Ga0214919, IMG submission 177994) | Freshwater microbial communities from Lake Lanier, Atlanta, Georgia, United States - LL-1503 | ecosystem: Environmental > Aquatic > Freshwater > Lake | place: USA: Georgia | collected 2015-03-15
ACCCAGTTCGCCGCACCGTTGCTCACGTCGACTTCTTGCGCATCAACATGAGCGAAGAACTCACGATCTCGGTGCCCGTTGTTCTGGCTGGCGAAGCAAAGGCCGTCTTGGCCGATGGCGGTCTCGTCGACGCTTCATCAGACACCATCGACATCGTGACCACGCCAGCAAACATGCCAAGCGAAATCACCATCGACATCACGAACATGCAGCCTGGCGACGTTATTCGCTTGGGCGAAATCACCTTGCCTACTGGCACTCGTGCTCTTGGTGATCCTGAATTGGCGATCGTGACTGCAATTGCCGGCTCAAAGGCTGAAGCCGCTCCCGCCGCCGAAGTTGCCCCGGCCGCTGGTGACGACAAAGCCAAGTCCTGAGATAGTCCGTGGGCCTCTTTGGCCGCTCTGGAAAAGAAGCCACACGCCCGGGCTCAAACGTGTCAACTTTCGATGCTCTCGTTATTGGTCTCGGAAACCCTGGAAAGCAATACGCCCGTTCGCGTCACAACGTTGGTGAAGATGTCGTCCTTGAACTTGCGCGACGACATAACGAATCTCTACGTGCGGGTCGCGACTCTGCACTAGTCGCTGAAGTTCGTCTCGCTGGTGGCAAACGAGCAGTTCTTGCGTTTCCCACAACGTTCATGAACGAATCGGGCCAAGCAGTCAGCAAATTGATGCGTCGTTACGGATTCAAATCAGTTGATGCTCTCATCGTTATCCAAGATGAGCTCGATCTTGAGCCCGGCACTGTCCGAATCAAAAAGGGCGGCGGACTTGGTGGTCACAACGGATTGCGCAGTATCACCTCGCACGTCGGCACCCAAGAATTCATTCGTGTTCGCCTTGGCGTCGGCAAACCAAGCAACAAAGAGCAAGGCGCGAACCACGTTTTGTCCAAAGTTCCTGCCGCTGAACGACAAATACTCGATGTGGCTGTCAACGTTGCTGCAGATGCCGTTGTGAAGATCATCATCGATGGTGTTGATGCAGCAATGAATATGTACAACTCATTGTGAGCCATTGCGCATGATTACTTCTCAAACTGGAGCGCTTGTTTCTCTCGCGACCCTCTTACGTGACGACAAGGCATTGATGTCGCTCATCGGATCACCCGATGGCACTGTTGCTGTTCCCGAAGCGGCGCGCAGTATCGCAATTGCCGCACTTGCTCAACTTTCTGGCCGACGCCCAGTTGTCGTCGCGTGCCCCACGAGCACAATGGCAGCGCAGCTTGCCGATGACATCAAGGCATTTATGCCGGCGGGTGACGTCATGTTGTTCCCCGCGTGGGAAACATTGCCTTTTGAACGAGTGAGTCCCAGCGTCGAAACGATGGGACGACGACTTGAAGTGCTGTGGCGAATGCAATCAGAAGATCGCACACCCCAAATCATCGTGGCCAGCATGCGCGCATTGCTACAACAACTTGGCCCAGATACTGCAACCAATCAACCAGTCATCATTCGCAAGGGAATGTCGATTGATCCCGATGACTTAATGCGCACTTTGGTTAACGGTGGCTATCGACGTGAGGAACTTGTTGAACATCGTGGTGAAGTCGCGCGACGTGGCGCAATCATTGACGTATTTCCGTCGACGGCCGATGCACCAATTCGTATTGACTTATGGGGAGATGAAGTTGATCGACTCACCAATTTCTCGGTCCATGATCAACGAAGCGACAACGACCTTGATGAAGTTGCAATCTTCCCCGCCCGTGAATTGATTCTGAGCAAAGCAGTTCGCGAACGAGCCGCATCAATGGTCGGCGCCGAACCTTGGGGTCGCGAACACTGGGAACGCCTCAGCGAGGGTTCGCTCTTCGACGGCATGGAGAGTTGGCTTCCATGGCTCACTGAATCGCCCACATTGTTGAGCGATATTTTGCCGCGCGGTTCAAAAATGTTGCTCATTGAGCCACGTCGAATGCGCGATCGTGCCGCCGATCTTCTCGCAGAAGAAGCCGACCTTGCAAAGGCGCTTGCTTCATCATGGGCACGTGATGCCGAACGCGATTTTCCGCGTCTGTACTCACCACCCGATCGACTTCTCAGCGAAACACGTGGTTCCTGGAATCTCATCCCTGTCGTCGATGGCCCAGATATGCCGCTTATGGAAGCAAGTGGTTGGGGCGCAATGGGCGGCAGTGGCGAGGGTATCGCCGAACGTATGCGCACTTTGTTGTCACAGGGTTATCGCATTGTGGTCGCCGCCGACGGAGAAGGTTCGGCTCAACGACTCAGTGAGATCTTCAACAATGCCGGATTGCAACTTGATATTTATCACGAACTCGTCGACGGTAAGGCCCCCAACCTCACTGGTAAGGGTGGAGCGATAGTCGTTACGTCATTACATCGTGGCTTCAGCATCCCGTCAGCAAAAGTTGCTGTCATTACTGAAGCCGACATCACCGGACGACGTCGTTCACATCGCCAACCCCGACCCAAAAAGCGTGAAGGTGGAACAGTCTTTGAAGATCTCAAGACTGGCAACTACGTCGTTCATTACATTCACGGAGTTGCCAAATACGAGGGCATGGTTAAACGTACGGTCGGCGGCATCGAACGCGATTACTTGTTGCTCGCCTATAAGGGCGGCGACAAGTTGTATGTGCCCTCCGATCAAATCGACACAGTTCGTCATTACGTCGGCGGCGAAACTCCGGTTCTGCATCGTTTAGGCGGCAGCGATTTTGCGAAATCAAAATCAAAAGTACGTAGTGCGGTTCGAGAAATAGCTCAAGAACTTGTTGTGCTGTATCAAAAGCGAGTGAGCGCACAAGGTCACGCTTTTAGTATCGATACCCCATGGCAGTTTGAAATGGAAGATTCGTTTCCGTACGTTGAAACTCCCGATCAGAAAAAAGCCATCGAAGACACCAAGGCCGATATGGAACGAGCATTCCCGATGGATCGCTTGGTGTGTGGTGATGTCGGCTTCGGTAAAACCGAGATCGCAGTTCGTGCTGCTTTCAAGGCTATTCAAGATGGAATGCAAGTTGCAGTACTAGTGCCAACAACTTTGCTCGCTTCTCAACACGGCAACACATTTTCGGATCGTTTTGCGGGTTACCCCATACGCGTCGAAGTCTTGTCGCGCTTTCTTACCAATGCCGAAGCGACAAAAGTTATTAAGGGCCTTGAATCAGGCGAAATTGATTGCGTCATCGGTACTCACCGACTCTTGTCAAACAATGTGAAGTTCAAGAATCTCGGATTGCTCATCGTTGACGAAGAACAACGTTTTGGCGTGCAACATAAAGAAACTATGAAGCACCTCAAAGCCGACGTTGATGTTCTCACCTTGACCGCCACGCCAATTCCCCGAACGTTAGAGATGAGTTTGGTTGGCATTCGTGACCTGAGTTTGTTGCAAACTCCCCCAGCTGATCGCCAGCCAATTCTCACATTCGTTGGCGAATACGACGAACGAGTTGCTGTTGAATCAATTCGCCGAGAACTACTGCGCGAAGGCCAGGTTTTCTGGGTCCATAACCGCGTTCAATCAATTGAAGAATGTGCCGAGCGATTGCGAGAACTCGTTCCAGAGGCGCGCATTGCGATTGCTCACGGCCAAATGGACGAAGGTACTCTCGAACAAGTCGTCGTCGATTTCTGGGAAGGCAATTTTGATGTGCTCGTGTGCACGACAATCATCGAAAGCGGAATTGACATGCCAACGGTCAACACCTTGGTCGTTGAACGCGCCGACCTTTTAGGACTCGGACAGATGCATCAGTTGCGCGGTCGAGTTGGTCGTAGCGGCCAACGTGCATACGCCTACTTGTTCTATCCGAAAGACAAAGTTCTCACCGAAGAGGCGTACGAACGCTTACGAACAATCGGTGAATCAACCGAACTTGGTAGTGGCTTCAAGATCGCGATGCGCGACCTCGAAATTCGAGGTGCCGGAAACTTGCTCGGCGAATCGCAAAGTGGACATATCGCTGCAGTTGGCTACGACCTCTACTGCCAGATGGTCACCGAAGCGGTCGGTGAAATGAAGGGCGAGCCCATCAGCCTGCCCTCTGAGATTCGCATCGATGTTCCGACCGACGCCTTCTTGCCCAAGGACTACGTCACCAAAGAAGAACTCCGCCTCGAGGCCTACCGTCGTTTGGCATTGGTCACGACGCCCGAAGAGGTCGAAGATATCCGCAATGAATGGATCGATCGCTATGGTCCGGTACCTAAGCCAGCCGACACCCTCCTGTCTGTTGGGTTATTGCGCGCCCAATGCCATCGCCTAGGACTCAGCGAACTCAATATTGCAACGCACCAGGCTCGACTTGGCCCGATCGATTTGAAAGTCAGTGAAACAGCTCGTCTACGCAGACTTTCACGCGAGGCAATCCACAAAGAAGCCGTACGTCAACTCGTTATACCGATCCCCCGAGGACAAGAGCCCGCCTCATTCTTAGTGAATTTCTTGAGCGAACTCTTTCCTGCCCAGTCGGCAGAGTAGTTTTGATGATCGTGCTTACTACTCGCCGACTCATTTCACTTTCTGTTCTCGCTCTCACCGTCATGACGACTGCAACATCTTGTTCGTCGGTCACTAAAGATGCAGCTCGGTTCAACGGCGACTCACTATCAAATAGCGAATTCGACGATCTCTTAATTGGCTACGCCAAGGCAGTGCCTACTGCATTCTTAGCAAGTGGAAATGTTGACATCGCCGTTGCTCAAGCCATTGTGCAAAACTGGATCTCAACCGAAGCTGTTGTCACCGCGCTTGAAAACGCTGGTATTAAAATCACTGCCGACGATCTCAGTTCGGCACTCAAATCGTTACAAGCCCAAACAGGTTTTAGTGATGCGCCCAAAGTCGTCCAAGATTTTTATGTTCTCGCCAGTGCATCACAAACGGTCGCTAACAAACAATTTGGCATGAGTCGCGACGAATTCAAAGCTCTGTACGAAGAAAAAGGTACACAATCTGGGGCCGTATGCCTCCGCGCAATTTTGGTAAAGACGCAAGAAGAAATTAATGCGGTCTCTTCTCGATTGGCTGCCGGCGAAGAATTCGCTGCAGTTGCCCAAGAAGTTTCAACTGACTCTTCGGCGACCAACGGTGGAGCATTACAAGACACGACTTCTGGAAGTGGATGTCTCGAGCAGGCCACTTTTGAAAGTCAGGTAACTCCCGAATTCTTAACTGCCCTTGCCGCTGCCAAAGTCGGCGAAGTAACTCCTTCGTTTGAAATCCCGACAGTTGGTTGGGTAGTACTACTCGTTCGTCCTTTTGACGAAGTTGCCGATGATGTTGCTGGTTTGATTGGCAGCAACGGCGCAGTTGAGGCTGGCCGCGCAGTGCTCGGATCCGCAAAAATTTGGGTCAGCCCCGAATACGGTCGCTGGGATGCAGCGACTAACGGCATTGTTCCTGTCGGCTGATGCCACAAACAAAATTGCCCCGAATTGAAATCATCGGACTTGGTCCCTCGGCCGATGAATACATCACCGATCACACGCGTCAACGGATTGCCGCTCATAAACATCGCTTTCTACGAACCGCCCAACACCCCAGCGCACACTTAGTTGTTGATGCAATCACTTTCGATGAGCGCTATGAAACTTCCGGAACTTTTGATGCCGTGTATCTCGGTATTGCGAAAGATCTCATCGCTGCAGCAATTCAATACGGCGAAATTTTGTATGCGGTTCCTGGATCGCCCTTAGTACTTGAGCGCACTGTGCGCCTTTTGATGTCAGATGATCGTGTTGAATGTGTCATCAATCCCGCGATGGGATTTTTGGAAATTGCCTGGTCTCGCCTCGGAATTGATCCAGTTGAAAACAGTGTTCGCCTGATTGATGGACATCAATTCGCCACGGCCGCCGCTGGCTTAACTGGACCGCTGCTCGTTGCACACTGCCATGCCAATTGGGTTTTGTCAGATATCAAATTGGCAGCAGAAGATGCCGACAATGTAAGCAACGACGACTTACCGGTCGTCATCTTGCATCATCTCGGGTTGCCCGACGAAGTAGTGATGACTGTGCCGTGGAGCGAACTCGACCACTCGATTGAAGCCGATCACCTCACTTCGATTTATATTCCACAATTACGCGCGCCCGTTGGTCAAGATCTTGTTGCATTTCACGAACTTGCGCGCACACTCCGTCGCGAGTGTCCATGGGACCGAGAGCAAACTCACCAAACTCTGACTACCTATTTATTAGAAGAGACATACGAAGTAGTCGATGCAATCGCAGCGCTAGACATCGATGACGCTCAAACCGACGACCATCTGCTTGAAGAACTGGGCGATCTGCTGTATCAAATTGAATTTCATGCAGCAATTGCCGAACAAGAGGGTCGCTTCACAATGGGCGATGTCGCCCGCGGAATTCATGAAAAGTTGGTTCGGCGACACCCACATGTGTTTGCTCCAACTGCTGGTTCAGAAGTTGATTCCGAGGCTCTCGTGAGGTCGTGGGATGAAATCAAGAAGGCTGAAAAGACCGCCAAGGGAATCGTGGCTGGCCCATTTGATGGCATCCCCCAAGCAACAGGGTCTTTGGCCTACGCGTCAGCAATTTTGAAACGTGCTACCAAGGCTGGCATCCCCATAGAGCTACCTAGCCACGCTTCGCAAGCTCTTGGCGATGTAGCCGACCTCGGTATGCATTTGTTAGAAGTTGTGGCCGAATGTCGCCGTCGTGGGGTTGATCCTGAGGTTGCCTTACGAAAAGTCAGCAATATTCACCGACAAAATGCTGAACGACACCCTGACGCCTGATGAGTTTGGGCGTTGGCTTCACTAGTTTGTGGTCATGACCGAAATCATCAGCATTTTTGGACGAGAAGTTCTTGACTCTCGGGGCAACCCCACAGTTGAAGTTGAAGTCGAACTTGACTCTGGAGCGCGCGGACGTGCCATGGTCCCTTCGGGTGCAAGCACCGGCGAACACGAAGCGGTTGAATTGCGTGATGGAGGACGTCGCTACGGCGGCAAAGGCGTACTCACTGCAGTCGGTTTTGTGAACGGTGAAATTGAAAGTGCCCTCGTTGGTTGCGATGCTCTTGAACAGCGCATGGTTGACATTGTGCTCAAAGATCTTGATGACACTCCCAACAAAGCCCGCCTTGGTGCAAATGCAATGTTGGGTACAAGTTTGGCGGTTGCAAAAGCAGCAGCAAATTCACTCGGACTTCCGTTGTGGCGTTATGTCGGTGGACCGAACTCGCATGTTCTTCCCGTTCCTATGATGAATGTCATTAACGGTGGCGCTCATGCCGATAACACCATTGACCTTCAAGAGTTCATGATCATGCCTGTCGGTGCGCCGAGTTTTCGCGAAGCTCTTCGTTGGGGTACCGAGACGTATCACCAACTCAAAAAGATTTTGAATGGCAAGAGTTTGTCAACTGCAGTTGGCGATGAGGGCGGCTTTGCCCCCAACTTGGCGACCAATGAAGACGCCATCAAAATTTTGGTTGAAGCAATTACCGCGTCTGGCTTCACCCCTGGTACGGACATCGCAATTGCACTTGATCCAGCAATGAGCGAGCTCTACAAAGATGGTCGTTATCACTTGGCTGGTGAAGGCAAAGTGTTGTCGAGCGATGAGCTTGTTGCGTATTGGGCACGCCTTGTCGATACATATCCCATCGTTTCAATTGAAGATGGCATGGCCGAAGACGACTGGGACGGCTGGAGTTCGCTCACCAAAGAACTCGGCAACAAGGTTCAACTTGTTGGTGACGACTTGTTCGTGACGAATGCGGCTCGCCTAGCAATGGGTATCGAACGCAAAGTTGGCAACAGCGTGCTCATCAAGGTCAATCAAATCGGCACACTCACTGAAACACTTGAAACAGTCGAACTTGCTTCACGTCATCGCTACACAAGCGTGATGAGTCATCGCAGTGGCGAAACCGAAGATGCAACGATTGCTGACCTTGCTGTTGCTACTAACTGTGGCCAAATCAAAACTGGCGCTCCAGCTCGAAGTGACCGTGTTGCGAAGTACAACCAGTTACTGCGCATCGAAGAACAGTTGGGCGAAACCGCAGCCTTCCGTGGACGCGCTGCACTGGCTCCCCTTGCCTGAATTCATTCAGTAGAACGTCTCATAGCGGGTCCCAGTGGGGATGATCCCACTTTGACGTTCAAAACAGGCAGAATAGAAGGATGGCCCGCGGTAACAAGACTTCTAGTATTCCGCGTTCGGCAAGTCGAGTGCGTAAAGCAAGCAAGAAGGGCGCCGCAAAAACTGCCCGATCCAAGTTGGCCGCCGTTTCTGATCTCACTCGCCCGACCCCACGGTCTGAACGAATTGTCCCGAAATTTCTGGGACGGGTGGCCCTACTCGTTGGGTTCTTGGTGGTGGTATTTTCCTTCGGCAACTCATTCCTGGTACTGCCTCTGACCTCGTGGTTTGGCCAGCGCACCGAAATTGGCAGTCGCCAGGCCGAACTTGACACCATCAAAGCGGCCACTGACGAACTACAGACCGAAGTCGACCGGCTCAAGACTCCCGAAGGTATTCAAGATGCCGCCCGCGAAGAGTTGGGATATGTGGTCGCCGGAGAAGCCCGCCAGCAAATCGTCGGGGACGCAACCGCACCTATCGACCTTCCCACGGGTTGGCCATACGACCTCGTGACTCAGATCATTTCAGTCAAGGTCAACGAAGCCGCAGCGAAGGTCGCCGGTGAAGCCGCCAAGAATGCCCCCGAAGCTCCGGTCACCCTGGCAACCTCAATCAGCACTCCCTAAACCTGGTTTCGACCGTGACTCGATCAGCCTGCTCAGAGTAAGGTCGCAGGTGCTGAGAGCAGTTCTCAGTTGATGTACACGGGGGTTTGACGTGACCGGTAGCAGCATTCTTGGCACACGAGTTCTTCGCAAAGAAGATCCAAAGTTCTTGACGACGGGCGGCAAGTACGTCGACGACTTGTTTGAAGAGGAGCGTCTCTTTGGTGCCGTCCATGTGACGTACGCGCGATCATCCGCAGCACACGCTCGCATCAATTCAATCGACACATCCGAGGCCGAAGCAATGCCTGGTGTCGTCGCGGTCTTCACTGCCGCATCACTAGCACTTCAGCCTGTCCCGGCCGCCTTCAACCCGATGGTTGCACGCACACTCTTGGCAAGCGACAAAGTTCGTTACGTTGGCGAACCCGTTGTGGCAATCGTGACCGAAACTCGCGAACAAGGCGAAGATGCTGCTGAAGCAATCATCATCGATTATGACTATCTCGAAGCATTCGTTGATGTTGAAGCAGCGATGGTCAGCTCAACACTCATTTACGAATCAGCTGGAAGCAACGTTGTGTTTGACACGACCGTTCTCGGAATTCCCGAAAACACTGGCGACGCATACTTCGAAGGTTGCGAAGTTGTTGTTAAGGGTCGCTTCATGAACCAGCGCGTTGCTCCTTGCCCGCTCGAAGTTCGTGGCGCCGCTGCAGTGTGGGGTGCCGATGGACGACTGACGCAGTGGTTGTCAACTCAGCACGCGCAAGGTGGTGTTGAACCCATCGCTGCGGCAAATGGTGTCGACAAAGAACTCGTGCACATTTTGACACCTGATGTTGGTGGCGGCTTTGGAGCAAAGATTGGTGCATACCCCGAAGAGTTGTTGCTCGGTGTTATCGCCAAGAAGGTTGGTCGCGCCGTGAAGTGGCGTGAAACTCGCACCGAATCAATGATGGCTCTCGGCCATGGTCGTGCACAGTTGCAATACGTCACCATTGGCGGCACCAAAGAAGGCAAAGTGACTCACTACCAGTTGCACGCCATCCAAGATGCTGGCGGATTCGCCGACATGGGAACCATCTTGGCCCCATTCATGACTCGCCCAATGTCAAGTGGTGTGTACGCCATCCCAAACATTGAATGCCGCACCACTTCGGTTGTCACTAACACCACGCCGATCGTTGCCTATCGCGGTGCCGGTCGACCCGAAGCAACTGCTGCCATCGAGCGTGCAATGGACATGTTCGCACTTGAAATTGGCAAGGACGCTGCTGAGGTTCGTCGCATGAACCTCATCCCTAAGTTCCTCGAACCACACACCACTGTTGTCGGTCAGACCTACGACGTTGGCGACTACGAAACCGCTCTCGACAAAGCACTCGCTGCCGCCGATTACAAGGCTCTTCGTGCCGAACAAGCCAAGCGCCGTGCAAGCGGAGACGCCAAGCAACTCGGTATTGGTGTGAGTGTGTACGTTGAAATCACCGGTGGAGTTGGCAATGGTGAATCAGCCAAAGTCGAAGTTCTTGAAGATGGTCGCGCTGTTGTCTACACCGGAACCTCACCTCATGGTCAGGGCCACGACACCGCATGGTCAATGCTCGTACAAGAGCAGACCGGTATCCCGATGGACCGCATTGAATTGGTCTGGGGAGACACCGATCTTGTTCCGATCGGAACCGGAACCATGGGTTCGCGTTCATTGCAACAGGGTGGAAATGCAGTCTTCCAAGTTGCTGGCACATTGGCCGAAAAAGCCAAGTCAGTTGCGGCTCGTTTGCTCGAAGTCAGCGAAGCCGATGTTGTGCTCGACAAAGCTCGCGGCGCATTCCATGTTGTTGGAACTCCTGCGGTCACTAAGACCTGGGCCGATCTCGCAGTTGCCGAGAAGAGCACTGGTGGACTTTTGCATGATGAAGTGATCAATGTTTCGGGAGCAACTTTCCCGTTCGGCGCTCACATCGCTGTCGTTGAAGTTGACATCGAGACTGGTCGCGTCAAGCACTTGCGTCAAGTTGCGTGCGACGATGCCGGCAAGGTTCTCAACCCGATGTTGCTCGATGGACAGATTCACGGTGGAGTTGCACAAGGTGTTGCTCAGGCTCTGCTCGAAGAAGTTCTGTACGACGTCGACGGCAACCCGACGACATCGAACTTGGCCGACTACGGATTCATCTCCGCTGCCGAATTGCCAAGTGTTGAAGTCATTCACATGGAGACACCAACGCCCATCAACGCCATCGGCGCGAAGGGAATCGGCGAATCAGGCACGATCGGATCAACACCGGCCATTCAGTCAGCAGTTGTTGATGCCGTGTCACACCTCGGCGTGAAGCACATCGAAATGCCCTGCACAGCAGAGCGAGTGTGGCGCGCAATTCAAGCTGCCCAGTAATACGATCCAGGAATTCATCTGGGCTCCGGCTCAGGTTTCGTCAAGACCCCGATTGTCAATGGTCACGTTGATCATCGGGGTCTTTTCATATATCGAGACAGAGAACTTGTAGAGTGCAACCTTGTGACTCAAGCCCCCATCATTGCTACTGGACTCTCGCGATATTTCGGAACTGGCGTCAACGCCATCAAAGCCGTTGACGGTGTTGATCTCGAAGTTCATCAAGGCGAAATTTTTGGATTTCTTGGACCGAACGGTGCGGGCAAGAGCACGACAGTGCGCATGCTGACAACTCTTTTGAAGCCAACAGCCGGAACGGCGTTTGTTGCCGGTTATGACGTCGTCAAAGATGCTGACAAAGTTCGTCGATCCATTGGCGTCGCACTTCAAGATGCAGCCATCGACCCGCTCATGACTGGTCGCGAACTTCTCACACTTCAAGCAGTTCTCTACGGCTTGTCAAAAATTGCTGGAAAAAATCGTGGCGAAGAACTTCTTGAACGAGTTGGCTTAACAGCAGCGGCCGATCGACGAGTTGGCACTTACTCAGGTGGCATGCGTCGTCGCCTCGATCTTGCGCTTTCACTCGTACACGAACCAACCGTGCTCTTCCTAGACGAACCCACGACTGGTCTTGATCCCATGAGTCGACTCACATTGTGGGAAGAAGTGAAGCGACTCAATGCCGGCGGAACAACCGTGCTTTTGACGACGCAATACCTTGAAGAAGCTGATCAACTCGCTGATCGTATTGCCATCATCGATCACGGACACATCGTGCGCCAAGGTGCGCCTCGTGAACTCAAGGCCATGGTTGGTTCGCCGACGTTGAGCATCAGCGTTGCAAGTAACGAAACCGACGAAGCCCGTTCGATCTTGTCGCGCTTTGGTGATTTGCGTCCGACATCAGAAGGAACCCTTGGTGTCGGGTTGGCCCGCGGTGCTGAAGATGTTGCGTCAGTTATTCGTGCACTTGATGAAGCCGGGCTCAAAGTTCGCCACCTTGAACTTGACGAGCCAAGTCTTGACGACGTGTTTGCAGAAGCAACGGGCTACCGACTTGAAGGCGCAGATGCGGCGAACAAACCAGTTGAAACTGAAGCTGCTCCAGAAGCGAAGAAGTCACGTCGAGGTCGCAAATGAGTATCGCTCTTGCCGACCCCAAAATGATGGCTTCATCGAGTTCAGGTAGTTCTCTCTTTCGTCATACGTTTGCGCTCACTCGCCGAAGCGTGGTCGGTCGTTTGCGCCAGCCGGCGGTGCTGGCTCCTGCGTTTATCTTTCCGCTGTTTTTTGCAGCACTAGGTTCGGCCAGTTTCAACAAACTTGCCGGCGATCCTTACTTCACCGCAAATATCGCCAAATCGTTTATGAACTACGCAGTTGCTGGCGCAGTCTTGCAAGGCGTTTTGTTTGGTTCAACGTCAGCAGCTGGCGATCTTGCAACCGACATTGAGCAA
>Ga0214919_10009443_pt1 | contig 12570 bp, 11 predicted proteins | sample LL1503_MetaG_FD_177994 | JGI IMG/M metagenome (GOLD analysis project Ga0214919, IMG submission 177994) | Freshwater microbial communities from Lake Lanier, Atlanta, Georgia, United States - LL-1503 | ecosystem: Environmental > Aquatic > Freshwater > Lake | place: USA: Georgia | collected...
TGCTGTGCAGAAGCCATTCCTTCTCCCATACCTAGGATGTATGAAACTGGATATACACCCCATGTAGCGATTAGGAGAAGACGCAGACGACCAACAGTCTCTGCTACTCCAGCTGGCTGGTTAGCCAATGACTTACCAAGCTCTACGAATAGTACGTAGAGGATGTAAAGGAATGGAATTGTTGAAAGAACACCGTAAAGAACCTGTGTGTTCTGATCTGATGAGATTTCTCCTGGGTAACCAAGTGCGATCATTGCAGCAGAAGCTGGAACAAGGCGCATGATAAGAGAACGTGATGTAGCTTTTGCAAGCGCTAGAACTGCAACAACCTCAACAAGTAGTAGAGGTACAGTTAGTAGCCAGTCCACGTAGCGATAGGCCTCATTGAATGAGCCCTGTGCGCCAGAAATATTGACAGACATATCTGCAGATGATTCATTGAATGAATTAAAGATACGCATGTAGTGGTAGCCAGCGATGAAAGTAACCATCGATGACATGACAAGAGCATTGCGATACTTAGCAAGCACACGTTGTTGTGAAACAAGTGTGTACACCGTGCATGCAAGCATAGAAACTAGTCCAAATGAAAATACGTTATAGACCAAGTTCCATTGGTTGCTATCGAGTTTAAGCATTGATAGATGCCTCCGTAAGCTATTTCCGAAGCCTCAGGTGAGGTTTGGACCCTTGACCATTGAGGACCTCGAGGAGCCACATTGATCGCAAGTAAACGGAATTGTGAACTAACTGAGAGTGATTCGCATCTCGAAACGCCGAGGAGAATACGGACATATTGGACAACTTTTGGCTGGAATTCATAAGAATTGCGAGTGCCGCGGGTTACTCCCCGTTCCAGTTTTTCATTTCTGCCGCGAATGGGTCTAACCCCATCGGGCCGATTTTCAAGGCGAAGGAATGAAACTTCTTCATATCAAATCTTTCGTTTAGACGAACCTTGGCTTCTTCACGTGTAGCCATCCAAACGCGCTCGCCTACTTTGTATGAAATCGCCTGACCTGGCCATCCTAAGTAACGATCGGTTTCACTTCTTGAGTGGTCTTCATCGAGCAGCGCCTGTTCATTCAATAGCTTTCGTGAACTCTCTGCATTCCATACATTACCTTCGAAATCAGTGTAGCCAAGGTGCATTCCAATATCTACAACAATGCGTGCAGCGCGAAGTGCTTGTCCTGAAAGATAGCCCATCTCAATTCCTGGTTCATTGAATGCGCCGAGTTCGTCCATGAATCGTTCGGCATATAAGGCCCAACCTTCTCCATAACCACTTATCCACGCTGCTGTTCGTTGAAAACGAGTTAACCGTTCCTTTTCTATCGTCACAGTTGCAATTTGTAAATGGTGACCCGGAACTGCTTCGTGATACCACGTTGATACCAGATGCCAATTGCTTACTTCATCTTTGCCAAGCATGGGAATCCATGTTGTTCCTGGCCGAGATAAATCCTCTGACGGTGGGTTGTAATACGGGGCTGATGCACTGCCTTCTGGCGCTAACCGAGCTTCACAATTTTTGATGCGATCATCAACTTCAAAGAATTCACCATTTAATCGCGCAATCGCAGAATCAGTAAAGTCTTGTAAATACTTAATTACGTTTTCTTTACCTTTAATCACATATTTTGGATCATTGTCCAAAACATCAGCAACTTCGCGAAGGCTTTTTGCACCAGGTTTTATCTGTTCTGCAATGGCCCACATGCGCGCATTAATTGCTTTAAGGTCGGCCACGCCCCACTCATAAGTAGCACGTAAATCCAATTGTGCGCCTGTGAAATAACGTGCCCAAACGGCATATCGATCTGCGCCGACTGCATCATGTGGTGTGGCAATTTGCATGTATTCATCTCTTAAATACGCAGCGGTTTCGGCCGAAGATTTCTCAGCACTTTTGGCGGCACGGTGAATCGCTGGATATTTTTCATCCGGATCAAAGTTTTTACACATCTGACTGTAACCACCGTTTGCATAACCCTCTAACTGCTCGATAACCCCGCGTACTTGGCGTTGCGCAGTTGTCTTACCGCTTTCAGCAATTTTTGTAATTGTCTCTATCCATTGCTTATGAGCCAAGTCAACCGCAGCTAAACGCTTTGCAATGTTTTCAAAATCGGCGTCATTCTCTTTTGGCATAAGCTCAAAAATCGAACGAATATTTGACGGTGGTGAGGTAAGCACGTTCCATAAAACAAGGCTCTCTTGACTCTCATGAAGTGCAAGGCTGGACTCTAAGCGTTCAATCATTACGGTCTTTGCCACGCGATCAATATCATCTATTGGTTCCACCACGGCTAATTGCTTGAGCGTCCGGCGAGTTAATTCAGCAGCTCGCTCAGCGCCAGCGATTGAAAAATCATCTAACTTGTCCTGATTTAACCCATTTCCAAGGTAAGTGCATTCCATAGGGCTCAAAGCGGCAGAATTATCAACAAACGTATCGCTAATTTCGAAAATCTCTGATCTATAGCTCATTGGCTATTCTTATCAGCGCATGAAGAATTTGTCGACTGAGTTCATATTTTCACTAGGCTAAGCCTGTGAGCAAGCAACCCGTTCCGCCACCAAAACTACGAGGTTGGTTTCACCTTGGCGCTACTCCGGTTGTAATTATTGCCTCCCTAGTTTTATTTATTTTAAGCAAGCAGTCACTTAAATTTTCGGTGGCAATTTATTCATTAACGGCAATCTTGCTCTTTAGTGTGTCGGCGATTTATCACCGAGTTCCATGGTCGCCTGCGAAAAAGAAAATTTGGCGCCGTTTTGATCATGCAAATATAAATCTATTGATTGCTGGTTCTTACACTCCATTTGCCGTCACACTATTAGAAGGTCGTGACCGAACAATTCTTTTATCAGTTGTATGGGTCGGGGCTGGCCTAGGTGTTGCTATGCGAATATTTTGGTTGGGGGCACCGCGCTGGCTTTATGTTGCAAACTATTTATTGCTCGGCTGGGTTGCTGTGGCATATATGCCACAGCTCTACCGTGCTGGTGGGCTTTGGATCTTGCTGCCTATCATCATTGGTGGATTGTTCTACTCTGTTGGGGCGATTTTTTACGCCCTCAAGCGCCCCGGACGCGAAGCAAAATACTTTGGTTTCCACGAGCTCTTTCACATTTTTGTGCTTGCGGCCTGGGTTTCGCAGTATGTTGCTATTTCAGTGGCAATTTACAGCAAGTAAGGCCTTGCTCTAACCTAGTGTCCTGAGGAAATGAACTGCGGGGTGGGTTATGGCGGAGAAAAGAAAATTCCTTAACTGGGTGGGCTTTAAAAGCGATGATGAAAATCAACCCTCTTCCGTTGAACGAATTCGTGAACTTGAATCAAAAATTGCTGAACTCAGCTCCCGACGAGATATCAAAGGTCTGAGCAAGCAAGAGTTTGAAATCCTTGCAACGGAAACCGCAATGGCGATGATTAGATCTGCTCAGGCTCGCGAGAGCAAAGCGAACTCGACTGCTTCGCGTCTTTTGGCTGAGACTAATCGCATTACCAAAGAGGAGATTGAGTCTGCCGACGCTAAGGCACGCTCAATTCTGAGTACAGCTGAAGCACGCGGTCGCAAATATTTACAAACGGCTGAAGATGAAGCTGGAACTCTGCTTGCGCAAGCTGAATCCGAGGCAGAAGCGGTATCCGAGACAAAGCGTCGCGAAATTGCTGCGCTTGCAATGGCTGCACGACGTGAAGGCGAAAAGATTATTAGTAATGCAACTTCAGAAGTTGCAAACTATCGAAGTTGGCTCATTGGTGTGGTTTCAGAAGCTGAACGCTTATATAAGGTTCAGGCTCAATCCTTAGATGCTGCCCAGAATGCAATTCATCTTTCGCGAGAGCGTCTTGAGTCAGCCTTCACTAAGTTAGCCGAACTGCAGAAAAATGTTTTAGAAAATCTAAACTCAGATGACACAATAATCGATGTTGGGCCAATCAGAATTGCAAGTCAGAGGACAAGAACCGCAATTGCAGCACCTAAGAAGACAACAACAAAAGAGAATACGTCGAATACCAAGAAAACGAAAAAGGCGATAAAGAAGCCGGCGAAGAAAGTTGATTCAAAGAAATCTGCAGATCACAAGTAAATAAGTTATGGCTAATGCTAGAGGTATCCGTTACATCCCTGCCATAGATGGCTTGCGTGCACTAGCTGTTCTGGCGGTCATGCTCTATCACTTAGGTTACTCCTGGATTCCCGGTGGTTTTCTAGGTGTTGATCTATTCTTTGTAATTTCTGGATATGTAATAACTCGCTTAATCCTAGATTCAATTGCACAAAGTGATGGTTTAGACCTAAGAAAATTTTACAAAGCACGCCTTCGGCGTTTACTGCCACCTTTAGTTTTCATGATTGTTGTAACTTCTATCTATATCGGAATCTGGGCACCCGAAACCGTACGTCGATTTGCTACTGATGCACCGTTCGCTCTTACCGGTTCAATGAACTGGTGGTTGGTAGCTCGCCATACTGATTATTTTGACTCAATTGCCCGCCCACCACTTTTGCAACACACGTGGTCACTAGGTGTAGAGGCCCAGTTCTACCTAGTCTGGCCACTTGTTTTACTGATAATCCTCAGATACCTGGGGAAGAGAAAGATTCCTGGTGCAGCACTATTTATTGCCGCTATATCTGGAATGTCACTCCTTTTAATCTCGTTCCAATTAGACACTTCTCAATTATCGCAAATCAGTCATGTCTACTTTGGAACAGATACGCACAGCATCGGCTTATTTCTTGGCGCCGCACTTGCTGTCAATTGGATACCACAAAATCTCAAAGTAGATGTTAATAGGCGCGCACAAGATTTTATCGATGGCATTGGAATTTTTGGATTTATCGGAATGCTAGCAACTTTTCTATTTATCGATGAAACAGATCCCACGCTTTACAAACTAGCTTTTCCCTTAGCGGGGCTTTTTGGGTGCGCGATTATTACTTCTATTGTTCACCCTGCATCCCGATTTGCCCCATTATTAAGTAGCAAAATCCTGGTTTGGATTGGAGAGCGGTCATACTCCATTTACCTATGGCATTGGGTTGTCTTTCAAGTTACTAGACCTGCCGTGGATCTTGAAGGCTCGATGTGGGCGCTATCTGCCCTGCGGGTTCTCATTGTTTTTGCGTTAGCAGATATTTCACTGCGACTAGTGGAATTACCAATTCGAAGTGGACTCGTTGAATATTGGCTTCGAGGAATGAAGTATCGCACTAAACAAACGCGGTTACGTCAAAAATCTCTACTTGGTTTATTCATTATTTCAATTGCTTCAGTTGTCACAATTTTAAGTTATAGCGCAATCAAGAGCAGCGACCAATCAATGGCTACTATCAAAACACAAATAACTCAGGAAGATGACAAATCAAATCTAGAGGTTTTACCACCGACAGCAGATGGTCTTTGGGTCACAGGTGATTCAGTAATTCTTGGTATCCGATACGAACTTGAAAAACTATCGCCAATCTCTCTAATTAACGCCCGCGTTGGGCGTCAAGCACCAGAACTCATTGAAGTTATGCGCCATGACAAAATCAACTTGCAAAACTCTACAGTTATTTTTGATATTGGAAACAATAATAAGCTCACCGAAACAGAGGTTGCTTCAGTTTTTGAAGAAGTGAAGGATCAACCAAAAATTATCGTGGTAAACACTGCTGTTCCACGCGATTGGCGAGATGAGAATAATACTTTGGTTGCAAAATATGCTCAAATGTATGGTGCAATTTTGATTGACTGGGATGGAATCTCACAAGGTCATCCCGAATATTTTGCACCTGACGGTGTTCATTTAGTCCCTGCCGGTGTTCGAGCCTACGTTGGGGCAATTTCGTCTCAACTCTAATTTTTTAGAAAAAATAAACCCCCACGCATTTTTTGCGTGAGGGTTTATTAGCAAACTATTTACATGAATTCTCCTGGAATTCCAAACACCGTTGCAGACGCAACCTGACCATCGGAGTAAACAGATGAAACTCGGAACTGCGTCCAACCAGAATCTGAACTCTTTACAACATCTTGCGTTAGTTGATCGACTGGAACTGTTGCAATAACAGTCCAATCACCAACTCCATTTGCACGAATTTCAACGTTGTATCCAGTTAGGCCTTCCGTCACAGTTGGTCCGACCCAACGAAGCTTCAGACCATCCCCACTTTTAATCGCCACAAACTTGGTAGGCGATTCAACGCTTGCAATGACTGCTGCGCTTTGAGTTGGCTCTGCAGATTGCGATATTGATGGGGTCGGCGTTGGTGACGAAACTTCATCTTTACCTGATGATTTTGACCAGACGATTGCTCCCAAAATTACGATTCCTGCAATCACTAAGAAAACAACTCGACCTGAAGTGTTTTGGCTGGGTGCAGCAACCGGCTTAGGCGCTGGCGGAGTTACAAGAGGAGCAGCAATTTCAAGGCGGGTTATGCCAGACACTGTAGGTTTTACAGAGGCTTTCTTAGCAACTCGCTTGACTGCTGCTTTCTTCGTAGTTGATTTTTTAACTGAAGCTTTCTTTGCTACCGCTTTCTTAGCAACAGCTTTCTTTGCTACCGCTTTCTTCGCAGTTTTCTTAGCAACAGCTTTTTTAGCCACAGCTTTTTTTGTAACAGCTTTCTTAGCAGTTTTCTTAGCAACAGCTTTTTTAGCAACAGCCTTCTTGGCTACAACCTTTTTCTTTACGGCCACAATGACTCCTTGGATAGCTATGCGTTCGTCAATAACGAACGGCGATGGTGCAAGGTTACCTCAGCCCCCAAGGATTTCGATGACATGCGGGGCGATTGCTCGCAGTGATTTCCCACGATGACTGACTGCATCCTTTTCTTGCGCGCTCATTTCAGCCGAGGAAATTGACATACCTAGCGGTGCGAAGATTGGGTCATACCCAAATCCGTTATCTCCAACAGGAGCACGTAAGATGTTTCCTTCGAACCTACCTTCTGCCAATTGTTCACGACCATCGGGCATCACAAGGGCAGCAACACAAATAAAATATGCACCTCGATTCACATCAGGTACATCCTTTAATTCATCTAAAACTTTCTTCACGTTTACTTTATCGTCACCATGAATTCCTGCCCATCTCGCTGAAAATATTCCTGGTGCACCACCAAGGGCATCAACACAAAGTCCGGAATCATCAGAGATGGAGGGCAGACCTGTCATTTTTGCCGTATATCGCGCCTTCAAGAGCGCATTTTCCTCAAAGGTGGTACCAGTCTCTTCGACATCGACCAAGTGTGGAAATTGATCGATGCCAATTAAATCAATTGCCCCAGATGAAATGGCATCTAGAATTCTTCGAAACTCGACAATTTTTCCAGGGTTACGCGTTGCAATAACGAGTTTACTTGACATAGGTTTCGCAATTTCGGCAGCAAGAATTCACGTACTGATTATTTCGCTAGCACGGCTTTTTGAAGTTGGTTAAGTTCGTTACACCCTGCAACTGCTAGATCTAAAAGTCTATTTAAGAGATCGCGATCAAAAGGTTCACCCTCTGCCGTTCCTTGGACTTCAATAAATCGACCATCACCTGCAACAACGACATTCATATCAGTTCCGGCTCGAACATCTTCTTCATAACATAGATCCAACATTGGAACTCCGTCAATAATTCCAACACTTACAGCAGCTACTGAATCATTAAGTGGATTTGCAGTGGCCTTAATGTGGCCTTGATTTTTAGCCCAAGTGATTGCATCTGCCAATGCAACGTATGCACCAGTAATTGCTGCAGTTCTTGTTCCACCGTCTGCTTGCAACACATCACAGTCAATCACAATGGTATTTTCGCCAAGTTCTTTTGTATTCACAATTGCGCGCAAAGATCGTCCGACAAGTCGGGAAATTTCTTGGGTACGTCCGCCAAGTTTTCCTTTTACGCTTTCACGGTCCGAACGAGTATGTGTGGCTCGCGGCAACATCGCATATTCAGAAGTAACCCAGCCAGTACCGGTGTCCTTTAACCAACGAGGAACTCCAGGCGAAAAAGATGCAACACAAAGCACTCGAGTCTTCCCAAACTCAACTAGTACAGAGCCTTCGGCATGGTCTAGCCATCCGCGCGTGAACTTAATTTCGCGTAGAGAGTTAACTTCTCGCCCATCGTTGCGTGCCATTGTGTGCTCCAATTGTTAAGTTGCTGTGATCTTATTGTTGTCTGACTAGAGATTTTGGTGTTCTACTTGTGTTACTTCTGGACCTAGGAACCGGCGAGCTAGGCTCTCAAAAGCTTGTGCATCTCCGGTAGCTAAGAATCTATGTGATGGTGGTGTGTCCTGTTGCAGACGCAGCAGATTGTTTTCCACCAGTATTCGATATAAATCTTTAGCCGTTTCTTCAGCACTTGAAACTAGCGTGACACCTTCACCCATTACATAAGAAATGACGCCAGTTAATAACGGATAGTGAGTACAACCTAAAACTAAAGTATCAATCTTTGCTTCTAGAAAAGGAGCTAAATAATCTCGCGCAATTTGAGTAATCTTTGGGCCAGAAGTTTCGCCGCGTTCGACATATTCAACAAAGAGTGGGCAAGCAATTGAAGTAATTTCTAACTGAGGCGCTGCAGCAAAAGCATCCAAGTAGGCCGCCGATTCGATTGTTGCGCGCGTTCCTATGACACCAACTTTGCCGCTTCGGGTAGCTGCAACTGCCCGTCTTGCTGCCGGCTGAATTACTTCAATAACAGGAACCGAGTAACGCTCGCGAGCATCTCGAAGCATCGCAGCACTTGCTGTGTTGCATGCAATAACAATTGCTTTAACTCCTTGGGCAACTAGAAAATCTAAACTTTCTAGGGCAAATTCTCGAACTTCAGCTAATGGTCGCGGTCCAAATGGTCCACGCGCAGTATCGCCAATGTATAAAGTGGATTCATTTGGCAATTGATCCAAAATTGATCTAGCAACAGTAAGTCCGCCCACTCCCGAATCAAAGATTCCAATTGGCGCATTGCTCATATAGTCAATCCTATCGTGCGTAATGCAGGACTACAGAGCATCATCCATGAGTGCTTGAATTAAACTCTCCTGTAACCACCCCAGCCAGCTATAAACAGCATAAACACCCCGCATTGGGTCATCTGGTGCCAATATTTCAAGCTCTTCATAGGAATTTTCTTGGACCTTTAATCTAACGCCAAGCGCTAATCGAATATCGTTCATTGCGCCCAACCAAGCATTCGCGCCTTCGTGGTCGATCTCAACACATCCATCAGGAGAACTCTTCAAATCGATGCGCATTGACATAGCGTGTGCAGATTTTTTAGTCCGCAGAGTTAACTCTGTATATCTTCGAAACTCAGATGCATCAACTTGATCTGCATATGCATTTGGTAGAAGTCTAAGCAAAACATCGTCCTCGGGAGGTGAATCATGTGAAGTTATTCCGACCATTGCTGCCAATGGATCGTCACTGTGATTGTCGGAGCGTTCACTGAGAAGTTCAATGATTTGTTCAGCAAGGTTTAAAAGAACTTCACGTTCATCAGTTGAGAAATATGCAACGTAGTCATTACTGCCGTGCCGATTAAACCCCTTGGGTAATTCACCTGCGTCGGCGGTCATATCACTTGATCTCCGCGTTGGAGGGTTGCCCACAGGCCGTACTCATGGAGCCGAGCTACATCATGTTCCATCTCTTCGCGACTTCCAGTCGAGACGACTGCTTTGCCTTGAGTATGTATTTGCATCATTAGTTCGTGAGCTTTTTCTCTGGGAAAAGAAAATAACTCCATCAATACATAGGTCACATACGACATCAGATTTACTGGGTCATCCCAGACAATAGTTATCCATGGCTTTTCGCTATTGAACAATTCTTTTATTGCTTCATCAACTTTTGCATCTATCGCTTCATCCAGTCTGACCATAACTATCTCACCACGACTGAAAATTCTTGAGAGTAAAAGGATTGTGCACCACTGCCGACTTGTAATCGCATAGTCACGACACCTTTCTCAGACTGGGTGGACTGGAGCACGAACTCGCCATTGGAGTCAGTAACGCCATTTGTAGCCATATTTTGCCACTTTCCAGCAATCATTCTTTGAATTATGACACTTACGCCAGAAGTTCGAGGTAAGACAAATCCTTTTACTTCAATTGGGTCGCCTCGTCTGATAGTTCCTGGATGTTTGATAGTGACCTTTGGGCGCACGCTCACAGTCTGTTCATTACTAACAGACTCTGCACGCTCCCAAGTTCCTTCGGTCTTTATACGGAAAGTGGCAGATCCGGCAAGTGTGATTGGCACTGAGATTGTGCCATCACTTTTAGTTGTTGATTCGGCAATTTTTGTCCATATGGTTTCATTCGCACGCCTCATTTCGATGCTCACAACTAATTGCGCAAGCGGTGATTTATCTTTTAATGTCAATGAGCCATTAAGTGAGAAAATATCACCATAGGAAACTTGATTGGCTTCACTATTTTGTATCGTCAACTCACTCGTTACAACATCTGGAGCAATCGCAAGAGCGACATTACGCATCGCTTGAGTCGCACTTGCATCTTCCATACCCAAAGTCCACAGTGCGGCACCACCTAAACGATATTGAGCAACTAGATTCATTCGCTCCGTATAGCTTCGGTCATTTTGATACCAAGCAGTTCTCGAAACTGAACATGATGTTGCCGACCCTTTGGCAGTCAATCCATTATAAGTTTTTACATACGAATAAGTTGCTTCACTGTTTTTCTCATCAAAGATGGGTGATGCTTGATCGATAACAGCTTTTGAACTTGCATAACTCATCTTAAAAGTTGCTGCTTTCGCCGACATTGTTAAACCTGGGGGTGCCGAAGTAGGACATGTTCCAACAATTGATGTGATCCAGTCACGGCCATAACCAGGCAAACCAATGAATACCTTTGATGCTGGCATGATGCTAACTGCATATTTCAAAGTTTTCTCAGTCCAGGCAATCGGACCAATTGGGCCAGGCTTAGCAACGGAATAGTCATAGGTCATAATGCGCAGGCGATCAATACTCGCAGCAATGTCCGCCCATGCATAAACCGTGTAACCCTTTTGCTTTTCACTTGGATTGAATGCATAAGGAGTAGTGATTGAAAGTAGCTTTTGTGACAGATGAAGTTGCGTACTTAGTTCTCGGATAAAAAGAACCCAATTAGGAGCTGTTTTTGCCCATGTAGTGTTTCCATCCACAAATGCAAATCCTTCAAAGTCCAAATCTATTCCATCAAATCCATTTTTATTCACAAGATCAACTATGGAAGCAACAATGGTTGCTCGCATTTCACTCTTGGCTAAGTAACCTGCTAAAACTAATTTGTCTGTGCCGTCAGTAATTGTAGGAATAATCTTTAACCCAGTTTTACGCATCAAACAAAGGGTGTCCGCCATCGGCCATGATGGATTGCCAGTCGTATAATCATTCCGAATAATTGTAGGAGATTTAAGAGTGAACCAAAATGGCATTACTTCTTTCATTAAGTCTTTATTGGTATAAAGATAAGAAGAATTCAAAAGCGCTAAATCTTCCGGCAAATATTCATTAGCTTCACAAGTCACCGGAGCACCTGGATTCACAGCGGTAGCATTTGGAATCTTCTTTATAAATGGCATTACTGTTTTTACAGAATAATAAGGGATCCATCCACTGACGATTGTGCGGGGTTGGTTATCTGCCCAACTTGCTGGTAGTGAAATACATATTGCCGCACCTACAGTTAAAGCGGTTGCGAAGCGAAACTTGCGCACCATCGCTATTTGTCTTCAGGTTCGTTTTTCAACCCTGCATGAATCTCTTTGCACGTTGGGCAGATGGGATATTTTTCAGGGTCGCGTGATGGAATCCACTTTTTCCCACAAAGTGCACGAACCGCTTTGCCGGTCACTGCAGATTCAACGATTTTGTCCTTCTTTACATAGTGTGCGAAACGGTCGTGGCCGCCATCATCTTCTTCAAGGACAGGCCGCGTTAAGAGATCGGTATGTGACTCGGTCTCTGGTGTGGTGTTTCGAAAGATGCCCATCAGGAGGATAAGAATACCTTCGGCAACCCTGAAACTACGGGTAGAATTCGCAAATGAAGGACTTACTGCGAACCCAAGATCTAAGTCGGGCCGATGTTGAGCTTTTGCTCGATACAGCTGCTGATTTTGCGGCACATCCACTTCGTTCAAATACCGCACTGGCAAACAAAACAGTTGCGATTTACATGACTAAGCCTTCAACTAGAACTCGACTCTCATCAGAGACTGCTGTCGCGCATCTTGGTGGAACCCCAATATTTATTCGAGGCGATGAACTTCAGTTAGGTAGAGGGGAAAGCATCGCAGACACTGCAAGAATTATTAGTGGCTACTGCAGTGCACTCATCATTCGAACTTTTGCTCAATCTGATGTTAATGAACTTGGTATGCATGCATCGATTCCAGTGATTAATGCTCTCACCGACGACGATCATCCAACACAGCTGCTAGCTGATTGGTTAACAATTCGCGAACAATTCGGAAAAGATATCACCGGTAGAAAATTTGTGTACTTGGGTGATGGAAACAATATGTCTCATGCTTGGTT
>Ga0214919_10009446_pt1 | contig 12567 bp, 13 predicted proteins | sample LL1503_MetaG_FD_177994 | JGI IMG/M metagenome (GOLD analysis project Ga0214919, IMG submission 177994) | Freshwater microbial communities from Lake Lanier, Atlanta, Georgia, United States - LL-1503 | ecosystem: Environmental > Aquatic > Freshwater > Lake | place: USA: Georgia | collected...
CAACAACACTGATTTATCAATTCAATACATTATTTTTAATTAAGCAATCTTTAAAATTAAAAATTTAAATTAAAGTTGAGTAGTATGATTAATAAAAAAGTGGCTAATGCAGAAGAAGCTATTTCGGATATCAAAGACGGAGTTACACTCATGTTAGGCGGATTCGGGTTGTGTGGTATTCCAGAAAATTGTATTACTGCGCTCGTAAAAAAAGGCGTGACAAATCTTACTTGTATTTCTAATAATGCAGGGGTAGATGATTTTGGCATTGGTTTAATGCTTCATCAAAGGCAAGTCAAAAAAATGATTGCTTCCTATGTGGGAGAAAATGCTGAATTCGAAAGACAATTATTATCAGGTGAGTTGGATGTAGAATTAATTCCACAAGGCACACTCGCTTTTAGATGTATGGCTGCTGGATATGGTATGCCTGCAATATTCACACCGGCTGGTATTGGAACAGAAGTAGCCATTGGAAAAGAAGTAAGAAATTTTAATGGCAAAGATTATTTATTAGAAACTGCTTTCAATGCAGATTTTGCAATTGTAAAAGCATGGAAAGGAGATACAGCTGGTAACCTTATTTTTAAAGCCACTTCTAGAAATTTTAATACAGTGATGGCTATGGCGGGTAAAATTACCATTGCAGAGGTAGAGGAGCTAGTAGCGCCAGGTGAATTAGATCCCAATCAAATTCATGTACCCGGAGTGTATATTCATAGAATTTTCCAAGGTAGCAATTATGAAAAGCGCATTGAAAAGAAAACTATTTCTAAATAATTGAAGAGTCAAATTTTAATCCATGTTAGATAAAGAAGCCATTGCAAAAAGAATTGCAAAAGAGATACAACATAATTCTTACGTTAATTTAGGCATTGGTATCCCAACGCTTGTAGCTAATTATATTCCAACAAATATTGCCGTTTGTTTTCAATCAGAAAATGGACTCTTAGGCATGGGTCCCTTCCCTACAGAAGCAGAAGTGGATGCAGATTTAATCAATGCTGGTAAACAAACTATTACCATGTTACCCGGTGCTGCTATATTTGATTCCGCCATGAGCTTTGGCATGATTCATGCGCAAAAAATTGATTTAACAATTTTAGGTGCAATGGAAGTGTCAGAAAATGGGGATATCGCCAACTGGAAAATTCCTGGTAAAATGGTGAAAGGAATGGGTGGTGCAATGGACCTTGTGGCATCTGCAAAAAATATCATTGTGGCTATGCAGCATGTCAATAAAGATGGAGAAAGTAAATTATTACCCAATTGCACTTTGCCACTGACTGGTATTAGATGTGTTAAAAAAATTGTAACAGAATTAGCTGTCCTTGCTGTTTTACCAGAAGGTGGATTTAAATTACTAGAAAGAGCACCAGGTGTTTCAGTTGAAACCATCAAAAAAGCCACGCTGGGAAAACTCATCATTGAAGGTGAGATCCCAGAAATGGCTTTTGATTAATCTAAATATCTATAAGTTACCTCTTAGGTCTTGTTCTCTTTCTAGTGCTTCAAATAAAGCTTTGAAATTACCAGCACCAAAAGACTTTGCCCCTTTTCTTTGGATGATTTCAAAAAAAAGTGTTGGTCGATCCTCTACTGGTTTCGTGAATATTTGTAGTAAATAGCCCTCATCATCTCTATCTACTAAAATCCCTAATTTTTTTAGGGGTGCTACATCTTCGTCAATAGGTCCAATACGATCTAATAAATCATCATAATAAGTAGAGGGTATATTTAAGAACTCCACACCACGAGTACTTAATTGTGTCACCGTATCTACAATATTGTCTGTGGCAATGGCAATATGTTGTACGCCTGCATCTTTATAAAAATCTAAATACTCCTCTACTTGTGATTTCTTTTTTCCTTCAGCTGGTTCGTTAATTGGAAACTTTACAAATCCGTTGCCATTGCTCATTACTTTACTCATGAGTGCAGAGTACTCTGTTGAAATTTGCTTATCATCAAATGTCAAAATATTTTTAAAGCCCATGACCTCTTCATAAAAACTCACCCATGTATTCATTTGATTCCAACCTACATTGCCCACGCAATGGTCTATATACTTAAGACCAACTGAACTTGGTTTATAATTGCTTTCATGCTTTCTAAATCCAGGCATAAAAACACCTTTGTAATTTTTTCGCTCAATGAATAAATGCACTGTATCTCCATAAATATGAATACCACTCATTTTTATTTCACCATGTTCGTCCTGCATGGTTTTGGGCTGCATATAAGGCTTAGCACCTCTTTTTACGGTTTGTTCAAAAGCATCATAAGCGTCGTTCACTGTTAATGCAATGGCTTTTACACCATCTCCATGTGTATGTACATGGCTTGCAATGGTTGAACTTGGATGTAATGGTGTGGTTAAAATAAGTCTTACTTTATCCTGCATTAAAACATAAGATACTTTTTCTTTATCGCCTGTTTCTGGGCCGCTGTATGCAAAATCTTGATAGCCGAATGCTGTTTTATAATAATGTGCTGCTTGCTTTGCATTACCCACATAGAACTCTACATAATCTGTGCCAAGTAAGGGTAAAAAATCTTGGTCATTCGGGGTACTTTCCATCTTTATTATTTAATTTTTTTTACTTTTTTTATTCTACTCGATATTATGCTGCCAACTCTTATGATAATTTTCATCCTCAATTAATAATGCCTCTTCGGTAATCATTAATGGTCTAAATGGATCTATCATCACCGCCAACTCATCTGTCTTTTCTTTGCCAATTGATTTTTCAACACTACCCGGATGTGGTCCATGTGGAATACCGCCAGGATGCAATGTAATTTGGCCTTGCACCACGGACTTTCGACTCATAAAATCGCCATCTACATAGTATAAAACTTCATCGCTGTCTACATTGCTATGATTATAAGGTGCTGGTATGGCTTGTGGATGATAATCGTATTTACGAGGCACGAAGGAACAGATCACAAAATTTTTCGCTTCAAAAGTTTGATGCACTGGTGGTGGCTGATGCACCCTTCCTGTGATGGGTTCAAAATCATGAATAGAAAATGCCCATGGATAATGATATCCATCCCATCCTATAAAATCAAATGGATGTGTACCATAAATATATGGATATATTAAGCCTTGCTTTTTTATCAATACTTTAAAATCTCCTTCTTGATCAAAAGTTTCTAAATCACTTGGTCTTCTGATATCTCTTTCACAATAGGGCGCATGCTCCATCAACTGCCCAAATTGATTTTGATACCTCTTTGGAAAACGAATAGGGCTAAAGCTTTCAGTGATAAATAGTCGATTGTTTTCGTCATCAAATTTTATTTGATAAATAGTGCCTCTCGGAACTACAAGGTAGTCGCCATATGAAAATTTAATTTTACCAAATCCAGTTTGTAAAGTACCTGATCCTTTATGAATAAAAATAACTTCATCTGCTTGACTATTTTTATAAAAATAGTCGGTCATAGAATGTCTAGGTGCAGCTAAAGAAATTTGTAAATCGGCATTTACTAAAACTGGTTTTCTACTTTTTAAATAATCGTCCTCTGCTTTAACATTAAAACCTAATAAACTTGTATGACGTAAATGTTTTTCTCTTGCAATTTTTGGTTCCACTGAATAAGGTTCGCCCAAAGATTTCACAAAAGTGGGTGGATGCGTATGGTACACTAAAGAATACATTCCAGAAAAACCTTCGGTAGATACAAGTTCTTCTGCATACAATTTTCCATTGGGTTGTCTAAATGCGGTATGTCTTTTATGGGGTATCTCTCCCAAACTGTGGTATATTGGCATAATTTAGATTTTGAAGGAATACAATACTAACAATTATTAGGAAATTATAAAATAATTATTTTTAACTTTGTATTACTTAGAGGAATCCGGCTCAAAAAGTCGTCATTTTTGAATGAATTACATTATAAACAATTGATAATCAATGAAATTAGTTAGTTATTTAAAAGAGGGTGAAATCCAATTAGGCGCAATTGTGCATGAAGGCCTCTATAATCTCCAATCTGTGAATGAAAACTTGCCAAAAAATATCATTGATTTTTTTCAATCTGGCAATGAGCTCATTCTTCAAACAGAAAAGCAACTTTCAAAAATTGCAGATAAAAGTTTGAGTATAGCGTCTGTTAAGGACTTTACTTTATTAGCACCTGTACCTCGCCCAACTTCTTGCAGGGATGGATATGCATTTCGTCAGCATGTGGAGTCGGCAAGAAGAAATAGAGGCGTAGAGATGATTAAAGAATTTGATCAATATCCAATTTTTTATTTTACCAACCACAATGCAGTACAAGGTCCAGGGGATGTTTATTGTATGCCAGATCATTTTCAACAACTCGACTTTGAATTAGAAGTCGCTATCGTCATTGGAAAAGAAGGTAGAAACATAAAAGCAAAAGACGCAGACGCTTATATTGCTGGCTTTACGATTATGAATGATTTAAGTGCTAGAAAATTACAAATGGAAGAAATGCTCTTAAACTTAGGACCTGCAAAAGGAAAAGATTTCTCTACGGTGATTGGTCCTTGGTTGGTCACGCCCGATGAATTAAGTACTTACTTAGTGCCTGCAAAACAAGGACATGTAGGCAACAATTATAATTTATCTATGAAGTGCTGGGTGAACGACAAATTAGTATCAGAAGGAAATGTAAAAGATATGGACTGGACATTTGCAGAGATTATTGAAAGATGTTCTTATGGAGTGACCATTTTACCTGGTGATGTGATTGGATCTGGAACCGTTGGTACTGGCTGTTTTTTGGAATTAAATGGAACTGGCAAATTGCATAATCCAAATTATGAACCACAATGGCTGCAAGCAAATGATACAGTAAAAATGACCATCGACGGGTTGGGTACTTTAGTGAATACCATTAAGGCCGAAGCAACTGATTGGTCTATCTTGGCACTAAAAAAATAATTGGATTAAATATATTTACATGCTAACATTAAACACAGACCAACTAAGTACTCAGGAAATACAACAGTATTTACAATATGCGATTGCGCCTAGACCCATCTGCTTTGCATCCACCATTGACTTAGAGGGGAATGTGAACTTAAGTCCTTTCAGTTTTTTTAATTTGTTTAGCATGAACCCTCCCATTTGTATTTTCTCTCCATCCCGAAGAGTAAGAGATAATACCACTAAGCATACCCTTGAAAATATTAAAGTTGTACCTGAATGTGTGATTAATATTGTGAACTATAATATGGTACAACAAATGTCTTTATCAAGTTGTGATTATCCTAAAGGAACCAATGAATTTATAAAAGCAGGTTTTACTCAATTGGCATCTGAATTGGTAAAACCGCCAAGGGTAGCGGAAGCACCCATTCAATTGGAGTGTATTGTGCAAGAAGTAATTTCTTTAGGAGAGAATGCAGGTGCGGGTAACTTGGTAATAGCGCTCATTAAAAAAATACATTTACACGAATCCATCCTTGATGCAAGCAATCATATTGATCAAGCAAAATTAGATTTAGTAGCGCGTCTTGGAGGAGATTGGTATGCAAGAATTACAGAAGCGAACTTATTTAAAGTAGAAAAGCCAAATACTAAATTAGGGATTGGATTTGATTTGCTACCTACAGCAATAAAAGAGAGTGATTCATTCACACCTAATGAAAAAGCGCAATTAGCCAATACCAATTTGGTACCTGTATTCAATGCTTCAAATGAATTAAAATTGTCTGTAGAAAAAATTCAACAAATAAAAGCAGCCCTCTCGAATAACGAAGCTGAATTAGCTTGGGCAATTATTCAAACTTCAGTTTAGTATCTATTATTTTTAAGCCATCGTTGATTAATTTTGAAAAGGCTGGATATTTTTCGGACTGTATTTTTAATTGAGCTCTTAATGCATCTGCTAATACTTTTTGTGTTGGCATCGTATCGGCTAATTCCAATAACTCCATAGTGCCAAGCCAATCTGTTTCAGAATCATTTTTAATTTGCTGCCAAATTTCATTCAAGGAATTATCTGATTTACCTTGTTCTCTATAAGCCCTTATTTGTTTAAATAAAGATTGGTATTGTAAGTCCTTAGCGGTATAGTTTTGTTGGTGGGTAGGTTGTTCGGAAATATGCAATTGGTCTTCGAATATTTTTTTATCTGCCGATCCATTAAATACAGAAACAATGGTATCGCCAATGGCCATATCAAACATGCCCCAAGCTGGTTCAAAAAATACATTCCCTTCCAAATCTGTCACCTTACAATCTGCAAAACTGAGTAAGACAAGCTTATCTTCCATATAAGTCTGACCTACTAATTTCCCTTCTACTACAATGCCATTATTAAATGCCAATGCAATCACATGATCTACAATAATACCCGCCGATAAAAGATCTGCTGTGGTATAGTCTTCTAATGATTTAGTGGCGTCCTTTAGTTTACCAACAGGTGATCCAAAACCATGTGCATGGTAATTTACATCATGGCCTTCTATCAGCTGATCCTTAAAAGCAAGTGAACTTGGTCCCTGTGTATTGATATATTTAATTGCATGATTGGCATCTGCGTGCACTTTACTAAACACACCAGACAATTGTAATCCTGAACTAAATACTGCTGTACAAATATTTTTACATTCTATTGCCTTGGTTACACTTTCAATTCCGCCCACTCTGTAAGCCATCGTAGACTCAAATTGTTCAAGCACATCAATTAAATTTTGAAAAGTAGGTGTAACAAAAAGTTGAGGTTGCTCTTTTGTAATATCGTATCCAACTTTTAAAGCATCAATGGTATAGGTTATTTTTTTTACTTCTGGTTGCATACAAGAAGCACTTTCTCCAATAGAGGAAAGTAAACCTGCGCCATAAATCTTAGGGTTATTGATATCACCAATTAATCCATATTCCACAGACCACCATTGCAACCTACTTAATAATGCCATTTCAGAAGGAGCTCCTAAATTTTGTTGATTGAATAAAACCAAGGCTTCCGCTTCGGCTAACTCCTCTTGATCTACATTGGGCATTTCTTTTATAATAGAAAGCGCACGGATGGATTCATACAATGCATAATCTTTTGAAGAGAATAACGCTTTGGTTCCAATGGAGCCTAAATAACTTAAATATTGATTGTATTTAGTATCACTAATAATAGGCGCATGCCCTGCAGATTCATGTATGATATCTGGGGCGGAGGTATATTCAATATGTTCTAGTTGTCTAATGTCAGCCGCAATCACTAAAACCCTGTATGCTTGGAATTCCATGAATGCTGCCGGTGGTATAAAACCGTCTACTGTAACCGCACCCCATTCAATAAGTTTAAGTGCATCATTGATTTCTTGTAAACTTGGAATCTTTTCAATCGTCAGCCCAGCTTTTTTTAGACCGGGTATATATGGATAATAAGCAACATTTTTTAAGTAGCTATAATTTTGGCGCATTACATAACGCCATACAGCATGATCTACAGGGGTATATTTTTCATAGTCTTGAGGCACAATATACTTTCTAAGATGCAAGGGTAAGTTTGCTACTTGTGTATTTTGATAGTCAAAAAATGTATTCATTTTATTAATATAAATCTATAGGATAAACATAGCCAATTAAGGTCAAATCAGGTACAATTATACTAACATTTGGTAGTATAAAAAATAAAAAAATATTACTTATAGAATTAACTTCGTTATTCAAAATAGTTCCATGCGCTCATTAAAACCCTATTTACTGCTTTTTGCTTTTATATCCCTCAGCTTGTTTTCATTGGGTCAAGACCGTTATAAAATAAGGACAGGGGACCCAAATGGTATTAATAAGTGGTACATGGGAAGACAAGTTGCACAAGTAATGAGTCATTATGGAATAGATTGGTTAGAAAGGGAAGAAAGAGAAATGGAAGAAAACACATCTTTATTATTAAAAAATTTAGCTGTTAAACCAGGTATGGTTATTGCTGATATAGGAGCGGGTAGTGGCTACCATAGTGCACTGCTTTCAAAAATGGTAGGAACGGGTAAGGTTTTTGCAGTAGACGTTGAGCCAGAAATGATTGCTTACTTAAACGAAAGAATCAAGCAAGAAAAATTGACAGGTATAGTACCTGTATTGAGTACAGAACAAAATCTTTCTTTAACAGAAAATTCCATTGACATGATGTTGTTAGTAGACGTATACCATGAATTTTCTTATCCTTATGAAATGGCATTATCGATGAGAGCTGCATTAAAACCGGGCGGTAAATTAGTACTTGTAGAATTTAGGTCCGAAGATTCAACTGTACCCATTAAAACCATTCACAAAATGAGTGAAGCGCAGGCTATTAAAGAATTTAAAGCAGCAGGTTTTAGATTTGATAAAAATATAGATAACCTTCCATGGCAGCATTGCTTAGTTTTTACAAAGTATTAATTGAATGTCCAGCTTCCCTCCTCTACTTCCGCTTCCAATTCTCCTGCATCCCATCCGCAATAGCCGATAAAAACTTGAATTTCTTCTTTATTAGCAGCCTTGGTATTTATGGCTTCAATCACTTGCTCCATATTGCCACCGAAATAAAGACCATTGGGTATTTGTTTGCCTTCCTCAATGAGATCGGGTCGCTTGTGCAATACAAAAAGGTGATCTCTATCAACGGGGCCACCATCCATTAGTGGAAATGGTTTACTTTGATTGAATTCAATTAGTTCATGCAGCGACTTGCCAAATAATTTATTGGTTACAAAACCTATAGTTCCTTCTTCATTGTGTTCAACGATTAGAATGGTTGTATGCTCGAAGAAACTGCCATTCAAAGCGGCAGTGCTTTTGATATATAATCCGGCTTTTAGATCCTCCATAAGTTTGTATATTAGATCTTATATCTTATTTTTCAGAGATACCAATGTACTTTTTTAATTCAGTTTGGTTTTCTGCTTGCTTAATTAAAAAGTCTGCTACGTCTGCTCTATTGACTCCGCCTATATTAATTCCTTTAAATAATTTGTTTTCAACGCGGTATTTTTCTGTCAATGCTTTGTCTAAAAGCCTTCCTGGTCTCACTACTGTCCAATTCAGATCTGATTCAGTGATAATTTCTTCCATTTTAGTTTTATCGGCATAAACATCTTTTAACAAGTATTTTAAAAACAATTTTATTAACCAAGAAACATAATTTTTACTTTCCCCAGCCCCAAATCCAGTAACGAAAAGAAATGGAATATCTATTCTGTTCTCTCTATTTATTTCCACCATTAATTTTGCAAAATCTGAAAATAGGGTTGTAGATTTCGTATTCTTGACAGTCCCTAGTGTAACAATGATAGCTTCTGTATTTTGAATTGCATTTAATAAGTCGGCTTTATTGGTTGCATCACCAATTATCATTTTTAGCTTTTCTTTCTCTCCTAATTTAATTTCAGATCGAGAAAGGGTAGTCATGGTATGTTTTCTATTTAATCCTCTTTTTACTGCTTCTAGCCCTATTCCACCAGAGGCTCCTATTATAGTTATATTCATTTTTTATTGATTTAGGCATTACAAATGTCAAATATATCCTTAAATATACTTTAAAGATTTTTGGTAATTGACTACCATCAAGTCAAATTAAATCTATTCTATATATTAAAACATAACTCTATAGCTTCGTTTGTATATTTCAAACACTATTACGATGTATAATTGCTAATTTTGAATCATGTCCAAAAGTAACTTTGAAAGATTGATACAATTGTCAGATGAAGTATTCTCAAGCCGCACCGATCCTGACCAATTAAACGTAAATGAAACTGTGATGGAGCACTTGCAGCTCATTCACCCCAATACCATATCTGAATATGATGATGGAAATGGTCCTGTTTGTTGGATTTTATGTATTCCCACCACATTAGATTTAATGCATCAGTTTATTAATAAAAAAATATCAGAAAGGGAACTCTATGAATTAACCCCGCTGAACGCAAAATATGAATCCATTTATATGTGTTCGGCTTTATTATTAGAAGAATTTCGTGGCAAAGGAATTGCTCAAGGCTTGGCTATTAAAGCAATAGAAGTCATCCAGTTGGATCATTCTATAAAAGCACTATTTCTTTGGGCTTTTAGTAAAGAAGGCGAAAAGCTAGCTAAAAAGATAGCTGGGCTGACGGGTTTGCCATTGTACAAACGATAAGAAAAGACTATCATATCACGGTTTAACTTTATTAAAATCGTGAACTTACGTTTAACCTAGAGTCTTTTTTTATTTTCATTCCTATTTAAAAATTATTATAACTTTGCGCAAATACTTACACTTTCTATTTAAAAATTTCCCTGACAAATTATAAAAATTACAACTTTGAATAACTTAATAATAATAGCACACCCAGATAAAAAAAGTTTTTGTTACAATGGTATTTATAAAACTATCAAAACAACCTTAAACGCTAAAAATGAAACAGTCCGTGTTATAGACCTTTATGAAGAAAATATTAGTTTTAGTTTCGGGGAAGAAAAAGTGAAAGAGTATAAAGATCTTATCACTTGGACTGATAGGATTTATATTATATCACCCATTTGGTGGTTCAGAACAACACCTGCTTTGGAATCATTCTTTGATCAAATTTTCACTCCTGGTTTTGCTTATAATTTTATACCTATTTCAAAACTATATGGTTATCCAAAACCATTGCTTAGTCATAAAAAAGTTAGAACATATCTTACACATGGAGCCCCTGGATTACCCGTATTATTTTTATACCTTAATTCAGTTAAATTGAGACTAATTATGGGTGTGTATTCATTTGTATTCGGTTGGTTTAAAACAAAAACTCGCCAATTTTGGAGTGTACCTTTTGTGTCTCAGGAAAAAAGAACTACCTATTTAAAAAGGGTTGAACAAGATATATTAAATGATATTTTAAGGATCAAATAAAGGAGGCTCCTCATTTTATTATTAGATAAAATGTAACAGTTCCTTATCTAGTGAACAATTGATAGTTAATATTGTTCTAAAAGTATGTCGAATACTTTCTTAAAGGCAAATTGGGAAAATCTAATTATGGCCAACTATGAGGTGGAACCCTCTATCTTGAAACCTTATTTACCTAAGGGGGTGGAATTAGACTTTTATAAGTATAAAACCTATGTAAGCCTTGTTGGATTTATGTTTAAGAAAACAAGTTTATTTGGCCTGCCTATCCCGTTCTTTGGATCATTTGAAGAGATTAATCTCAGATTTTATGTGCGTAAGGTAGAAGGCAAGAAAATAAAAAAAGGGGTAGTGTTTATCAATGAAACGGTGCCATTTAAAATTGTGGCACTATTGGCCAATAAATTATATAAAGAACATTATATATCTATTCCAACTAAAAATACTATTGATATTGGAGAACACAAGCATATCAATTATGAGTGGAAGATGAAAAACAAATGGAATTCAATTACAGTTCAATCTGATAATAACAAATATAAAATAGAGCCATCTAGTATTGAGGAGTTTATTTTTGAACGTTATTTTGGATTTACGAAACTATCACCCTCCAGAACACAGGAGTATAGGATTCACCACCCAAGGTGGATGACACACAAAATATTAAATAACAATATTGATTGTGATTTTAGAACCATGTATGGAGATGCTTTTTCTAACTTAAACAATCAAGCACCCAATTCTATCATTATGGCAGAAGGCTCTCAAGTGAGTGTGAACTGGAAAAGGGATCAATTTGGATAAATGAAAATCAAGGACTTATGTTAAAATAGGGGCCCTTTGTTGTTTTGCGTGAGTGTTTTTATTCTAATAATATACCAGTTCTTTGTAATTTCATTAAAATACTCAAAATGAAAAAAAGCATAATACTTTTATTTTTATTTGCACCTTTTATTGGGTTTACCCAAAAAGGAACTAAAGAACTTACTATACTTTATACCAACGATTTTCATAGCGCCTTCGATCCAATTCCTGCCTATTGGTTGAAGGGTTCGCCCAAATTGGGTGGCGCAGCAGAGCTTACTACAATGATTAACAAGATTAGGGTAGTAGAAAAAAATACTTTTTTGTTTGATGCAGGTGATATGTTTACGGGCATGCTTTCTAATGTAAGTGAAGGAGAAATATTAATGGAGATGATGATGAGTATGAAATATGATGCGATGGGAATTGGCAATCATGAGTTTGATTATGGAAGTAAAAATTTTATAAAACAAATGAATAGAGTATCATTTCCAGTATTAGGAAATAATATTTTTTATAAAGGAACAAATATTCCCTATTCTAGGCCTTACACTATCATTGAAAAAAATGGCGTACGCTTAGGGGTTATAGGTATTATCGGACTTGATGCATTTAGTGTTTTATGGCAGGAAGGTTCAAAAGATGTAGAATTTCGTGATCCAATATCTATCACGAAAAAAATTGTAGAAGAATTAAAACCACAAGTAGACTTAATAGTAGTACTTGCTCACCAGGGAAAAACAGGACCACAACAAACCGATGCAGAAGCGATACCAGAAGTACAAAGAGATTTTGACGAGGATATTCGCTTTTGTAAAGAAGTACCTGGGATAGATATATACATTGGAGGACATGCGCATAGAGGAATTGAAGTGCCCTTCAAAGAGCCAACCAATGGAGCAATAATAGTACAAACCTATG
>Ga0214919_10009447_pt1 | contig 12566 bp, 8 predicted proteins | sample LL1503_MetaG_FD_177994 | JGI IMG/M metagenome (GOLD analysis project Ga0214919, IMG submission 177994) | Freshwater microbial communities from Lake Lanier, Atlanta, Georgia, United States - LL-1503 | ecosystem: Environmental > Aquatic > Freshwater > Lake | place: USA: Georgia | collected 2015-03-15
ATTTCTAAAAATTGTTTCAAGGATGATTTACAAAACACTATATTTCCTGTTTTATTTCTAGTTATATGACCATGAGTTCGACCTACATTTTTTGATATTTCAATGATAACTTCAACACCTCCCTCAATAATTTCTATAGATGGAACATGAGGTAAAAAATCATTTCCAGCTAAGAAGCATGCAAAGACAAAATCATTAATAGCCCATTCATTATTAAATTTAAAATCAAATAACGCGTCTTCAGATTTTTCCCATTTCATAAGATCTACTATCTTTTCACGAACCGACCCAATATCTATTAAAAGAAAATTATTCTTGTGGTCAAAAGTATCATCCCTAAGAACATAAAATTTTGAGTATTGTGTAAGTAAAGAAAGCATTATCAAGTCCGAATCCAAACCATGTATTACATAACTTTCATTTTTATCACCAAATTTTCTTATATAAGATAAAAGTTTTTGCTCGCCTTCACTTGGAACGGATGAAGGTGAATATACAATCTCAATATTTTGCCAAAATGGATTTTCAGATATTCGTTTTCTAATAAACCAATCAATATATTTTGATAAATGATCCATAAATTTTGTTCCTGGTGTCATTTGATTTGAATCGAAACTTTTATCATCTTCCTTTCTTTCCATTGAACTTTTATATCTTCTTTTTCTTTGTTGGCATTGTTTAGCCATGGGTGCAGGTCCATCTACACATAAAATTAATTTTCTTTTAGGATTAACTGTAATAAGAATATTTTCTAATGTTTCACAAATATCCTTGAAAACTAGTTGATGAGTTTGATTATTTTCTCTAATAACAATATCATAATGTGGTTTAAATGAACCATATTTAAATACTTTTTGTGCTGACGTATGAAATAAACCATTCATATCAATTAATAGATTGTCTATGTCTGTAAAAGATAATTCAGAACTTATTGATCTATCAACTTTATATATATCTTTTGGAAAAGTTTTTCTAAACCATGAATAAAACTGAAAAATTCCCATTATTTAATTTTAAAATTTAATATAAAAATACATTTTTTATATCAATTTTTTTTAAAATATTTTTATTATATTTAATAAAAATGAGAAGTTTTACTATAGTTAAAATTAATTCTAGTGATCGCCGAGTTAAATCAAAAAGTGTCGGTGGTAGATTTCAATCTGCAGATCCTGCTTCTGCTGCCAAGAAAGCAGGATCTTCAATATGTAGATTAAATAATATCAATTCATCTATAAAATTTAAAGTAGCTATTAAAGAAACTACACAAGGTAGTTCAAATAAAGTTTTTGTTTACAGTTTCTCACGTGTTCGTAATCCAAGAACTGTATTGAGATCAGGAAAAGAAATTACTTATGAATTTGAAACCAAAGTAAAATCTTTAAAAAGAAAATCTAATCGTCAAGATGGATTACAAAAAAAAAATTCTGATGAATATGATATATATATTGATGCGCTTGGAATACTTGATGATGATGAGACAGTACCATCACCAAGAAAAAGATCATCACCACCACTGTCACCATCACCAAGAAAAAGACCACCACCACCAATAAAAAGACCACCACCACCACCAATAAAAAAACCTTCACCACCACCTTCACCAAGAAAAAGACCACCACCACCACCAATAAAAAAACCTTCACCTCCACCACCTTCATCAGCACTACCTTCACCAACACCAATAAAAAAAACAGAATCAGAAGAATTATTGGAGTTAATTGAAGATTTTGAATCGAAGTACCCAGAACTCGAAAAAATACCTCAACAAGATTTGTCGGATAAAGTATTAGAATCAATTGATAAATATTTAGAAGAAAAAGATGGAAGAAAATCAAGAAAACTTTCAAAGAAAGTTTCAAAGAAGAAATCAAGAAAATCAAAGAAAGTTTCAAAGAAGAAATCAAGAAAATCAAGGAAATCAAAGAAAGTTTTTTGAATACCAAAAAAAAAATAATATTTCTTCAATTTTTTTTAAATCTTTTTTTTGTTTTTATTTAATAAATAAATGAGAAGTTTTACTATAGTTAAGATTAATTCTAGTGATCGCCGAGTTAAATCAAAAAGTGTCGGTGGTAGATTTCAATCTGCAGATCCTGCTTCTGCTGCCAAGAAAGCAGGATCTTCAATATGTAGATTAAATAATATCAATTCATCTATAAAATTTAAAGTAGCTATTAAAGAAACTACACAAGGTAGTTCAAATAAAGTTTTTGTTTACAGTTTCTCACGTGTTCGTAATCCAAGAACTGTATTGAGATCAGGAAAAGAAATTACTTATGAATTTGAAACCAAAGTAAAATCTTTAAAAAGAAAATCTAATCGTCAAGATGGATTAGTAAAAAATAAACAAAAAAAAAATTCTGATGAATATGATATATATATTGATGCGCTTGGAATACTTGATGATGATGAGATAGTACCATCACCAAGAAAAAGACCATCATTACCACTTTCACCATCACCAAGAATCTCAAAAGCAAGTGTATTAGATGATGAAGAAGAATTACCTGGTAATTCGTCTTTAATTTACCCTGGTGGTGATTTTGGTGATACATTTAATACTCAATTAGTAAATAAAATGGACCCAAACTATGCAAAAAGTGAATGGTGTAGACCAACAGTACCTTATTATTGTGGTGATAAGTCAGCTCCTTCAAAAAAAGGTAGATGTGTTAGAAAACCTCAAGATTGTAATTATAGAGGTGTACCTTCACCACGCGGTGGTGATACTTATATTTATGGAGATTTAGACGATGACTTTTTATATAAAGCTATGCCGAAAGAAGAACGAAAAATATCAGATAGTATATCAAAATATTTTGTTGATGATAATAGTAGTCTAAAAAGTCGTAAAGATGATGATTATGGTAAAAGACGAAGAAAGTCTTTAAAGAAGAAATCTCAAAAGAAGAGAAAGTCAAAGTCAAAGTCAAGAAGAAAGAATTCAAAAAGAAGAATGTAAAAAATGATTTTAAGATTTTAAATTTAATATTAAATTTAAAAATGAATAGTCAAATTAAAACATTAAATAAACTTAATACATCTGAAATAACTAGAATATTTCAAACTAAGGAACTATCTGAATTACATGATTTTAAAAATTATTGTGATGATATTTATTTCAATACACATGACTTTGAAATAATAATTCTTAAAGATAATATTTACGACGTTCTTCTTGAGGTGATACAACAAAAAGAACAACCAACTTATATTGCACCAATTGGTTCAAAAATAACTTCCGATAAAGAAGTTAAATTACCTTATTTTTTAGGTTCAATGAATAAAATGAAAAATGAAAATGACGTGAATAAATGGTTGACTAAATACAAAGATGATGTTTATATAATCGAGGATAAATTAGATGGTGTAAGTTGTTTACTAATCATAAACAATGAAGAAATTAAACTTTACACTAGGGGTGATGGTGAATTTGGAACAAATATATCACATCTTTCATCATATATAAAACATATACCGAAATTGAATAATTGTTCTTTGACAGTTAGGGGTGAACTTATAATGAGAAAAGAAACATTTTATGAAAAATATTCAAAAACATTTGCAAATCCAAGGAATATGGTTTCTGGAATAATAAATTCAAAGACGATAAAAGAAGAAACTAAAGATATTGAATTCGTTGCATATGAAATTATAAATAAATCTAATAATTTAACTACAATGGAACAATTTAATTTACTTAAAAATTATAAATTTCTAGTGGTAAATCATTTAATTTTACCAAATATAGATTCTGAAATTCTCACTGAGAAACTGTTGGAATTTAAGAAAACTTCTAATTATGAAATAGATGGTATTATAATTCATTCTAATAAAAAATATAAAAGAAATATAAAGGGTAATCCTGATTATGCGTTTGCATTTAAAGTTAGAATGGATGATAATATCGCAGAAACTATTGTTGAAGAAGTTGAATGGAACCATACTAAGTGGAATGTTTTGAAACCACGAATAAAAGTAAAACCAGTGAATTTGTGTGGTGTTTCAATAAATTATGCGACGGGTTTTAATGCAAAATATATTTTAGAAAATAATCTAGGAAAAGGTTCTATAGTTCTTATAACTAGATCGAATGATGTGATACCATTTATAGTTGAAGTAAAGAAATCAACAACGGCCGATTTTCCAGATGAAAAATATCGATGGAATGAAACAAAAGTTGATATTATAGCAGAATCGGATGAGAATTCTATTTCAAAAATAAAACAAATAGCATCTTTTTTTTCTGATTTAAAAATTAAATTTGTTAGTGTTTCAACGATAGAAAGAATGTTTGAAAGTGGATATGATACTTTGCCAAAAATTTTATCTGCAAGTATAAAAGATTTTGAAAAAATAGATCGTTTCGGGGAAAAAATGGCTGAGCGAACGTATATTAATATACATGAAGGATTAAAAAATGTGAGTATACCTTTATTGATTGGTTCTGCATCATGTTTTGGTTTTGGTATTGGTAAAAGAAAGGTGAAAAAATTATTTGAAGATATACCCGATTTATTAGAACTTTATGGTGTAAAATCCTCAAGAGAGTTGGAACAAATAATTTTAAATGTTGATGGATTTTCAGATCTTTCAGCAACCAAAATAATAGAAAATATTCCAAAAGCCATAGAATTTATAGAATCTATTTCACCTTATATTACACTTTATAAAAAAGAAGAAAAAGAAAATAATAACTTGGATGGTCAAAAAATAGTTATGTCAGGTTTTAGAGATTCTGATCTTTCAAATAATATTGAAAAAAGAAGTGGTTCAATTATGTCGTCTGTGTCTAAAAATACAACAATTTTAATAGTAAAGGATAATACTAAAGAAACTTCTAAAATTATTCAAGCACGAGCTCTTGGAATATCTATTTTTTCAAAGGAAGAATTCATTGATAAATACATAATATAAAGACAAAAATACAATTATATAAAAAAAATGGATGAACCAATAAGATTATATCAAAATGATTCTCAACAGTCTTCTTCTTTGATAGTTGAAAACTGTTCTATTTGTTTAGATAATTTAAATTCTAATCCTATACATGAGTTAGATGAATGTAAACATAAATTTCATAGTTCATGTTTAATAACATGGTTGAGAATTAATAATGGATGTCCAATGTGTAGAAATGTTGCGTCAAATAAAAAATCTCGTTTATATAGATCTGAAGGTACAATATTCAAACATATACTTGGTTTTTGTAAAAGTAAAAAAAATAAATCAACAAAATTAAAAAAAATGTATTCAAAATATGTAAAATTGAGAGATACTTACAATTCGAAAAATAAGCAAAAAAATGACTTTATGAAATCTAATAAACATATATTCAAGCAAAGTAGAAAATTTACTACTGAATTATGGCGTTCTCGTAGAGCATTTTTTAATATAAAAAGAGAAATTTCATCTTTACCAATTCAGGTTATAAATCGAAATTGAAAATATTAAAAAAATTGATTTTTTAACATTTTTGTGATTAAAAAAGTCACCTTGATATTTTGACTATGAGCTTTAAAAACGACAACGATATTGATAATTCATTTGAGTGGGGTGATTATGAAAACTGGGAAGAATATGACAATGAAAATATTGTTGTAAATAATCAAGTATCAGATGTAGATGATTATGATAGCGATTTAGAAGATAATAGAAGTTATATTTCTGGAAAATTCAAGAGTTTTTCTGCTCCTAAGCCGATAACATTGAAGTTATCTAAGAAAATCAATAATGTTATTGAAAAAAAAGATGAAGAAGATAAAAAGGACTTTGACGAATATAAGGAAGTCATGAAAACCAAGTTAACTTGGTTAGCAAAACCAACTATTGTCGAATATGATAGCGATGATAGTGATTATGGTGAAGTAGTATCAAAGCCTATCACAATAAGTGAAGATGACTATCCAACTCTTTCATCTGAAATCTTCAAAAAAAATAAGAAGGAAGAAGTTGTGATTAAGAAGGAAGAACCGTCTTTAGAGAATGATGTTGTCGGTTGGAAATCTATAGATAAAAAGAAAAGAAAAAATGAAAAGGATGAACCAGTTCCTTCTGTTGAGTTCACTAGACCATGTTCAACTTGGATTGAAGGAACAAAATGTAATAGAAAAGGTTGTACTTATGCTCATTCTAAAAAGGAATTGAAAATCAACGAATGTACTTTCAAAAACTGTAATATTGTAATTGAAAAAGATGGGTATTTTTCAAATAAAAACGGTGATAGAATCTGTAATAAGATTCATAGAACTGAATCAGTTGATAACTTTATTGAAAGGTTGGGAGTTAAAAGTAAAAATGATATACCTGATGAGTTGAAATACGCTTTATCACTTCTTTCAAATGAAAAGTACATTGAGTTTGAAGGAGTGAAATACTTTGGTAAATTATGTAATAAAGAAGAACCAAAAAAGAAAGAAAAAACTCAAATGTGTCGTTCAGTAAACGATAAAACAAAATGTCCACACAAGAGCAATTGTCGTTATGCACATAATTTTAATGAACTAGTTGTTTCATTATGTGATTTCAATGAAAAATGTAGAGTAGTCAAAATGGATAAAAAAGGTATTTATACAAATTCAGTAGATGGTAAAGTTTGTTGTTACAGACACCCGGGAGAGACAAAGGATAATTATAGAAAGAGAGTTCGTGTTTAAGATATTTTTTGTAAAAGTAACCAGTAAATACAATATTAATTTTATTAATTTTTATTAATAAAATTTTTTCGCATTTTTTACAGACTTAAAAAGTTGTTTTGAATGAATATAAAATGAAAAAAATTCTTGAACTTATAATGATTGTTAAGAACTCTGGCGAAGTTTTGAGAGAATGTTTACAAAAAAATCGCGAATATATTGATCATTGGACTATATGTGACACTGGAAGTACTGATAATACAAAAGAAATAATATTAGAAGAATTATCAAAAGTTCCAGGAAATTTATACTCTATAGATTTTGAAGATTTTTCACAGGCTAGAAATAAATCAATTGAATTGTCGTCAAAGACATGTAAATATTCTATAATTTTAGATGATAGTTATTCTATAATGGGTGGTGATCTACTTAGAAAAAAGTTACAAAAATCTAAATCAGATGCCTTTACGATAAGAATAGGAACTTTATCAAATGATGTATTACTAAATGATTATTTTTCTATAAGAATTTTCAAAACATCGGCTGAATATAAATACAAGTATAGAGTTCATGAATTTTTACAAGTGAAAAAAAAAGAAATTGAAGAAATTGATGATGATAAAATTTTCATCGATGATATTGAAACGATTGAACACAAAAATAGAAGTGTTATTCGATTTAAAAATGACATCCGACTTCTTTTACTTGATCTGAAAGAATATCCTAATGAACCAAGAATTATTTATTATCTAGCAAAAACTAATTATCAAATAGATAATTTAGACGATGCATTGCTCTACTATAAAAAATTATATAATTTGAAAAATATAGATAGTGAATATTATTTTTCATCAGTATACGAAAGTGCTTGTATAAATTTTATGAAAAGTGATGATATAGTAAAATTTAAAAACGATATGTTGAATATCCAAAGTAAATATCCTTATAGAATAGAAGCTGGATATAAACTAGCTATAATAAAAAAAGAGGAAGGTGAATTAATTGAATCTGAACAACTATTAGAATATTTAATTAAATTACCTAAACCACCAAACTCTTTTACAGTTTTCGAGTCTGATATTTTTGATTATTTTTTACCTTATTTATACATTGAAGTTAAACTTCAATTAGGTAAAGTATTTGAAATTGTGAATAGATTGAAATATCTTTTGAATGTATATCCAAACAATCAACCTTTATTAAATATGAAATATGCTATTACAGATAGTATGAATATATCAAGTATAGAATTGAGTAAAAAAAAGACGATTGTTTTACATACTGGGGGGCAACAAATGATTTTTAAAAATTGGAATCCACGTGGTGATAAAAGAATTTCTGGTTCTGAATATATGGCTATAAATTTAGGAAAAGAATTTGTAAAAAGAAATTTTAAAGTTGTAATAGTGGGTTCATTTGAAGACAAGGATGTTGATAATCAAGGAATTGTTGATGATATTCAATATATTGACTATAAATATTTTTCTGAATTTGCATTGAAATATATAATTGATTATTTATTTGTCAGTAGATTCACTTCAAATTTAGTATACTATGATAATATTAAAAATGTTTATTTATGGGTTCACGATGTTTTGCCAATCATGGATATGTCTAAATGTTTTCAAACGCATAAACAAAAATTTAAAGGTATAATAGCAGTGTCAAATTGGCAAAAAAATAATATAGTGAAAAAACTTAATCTACCCGATGATAGAATTATTGTATCGCGAAATGCAATATATCCAGAAAGATTTGAAAATACTGAAAATATAAAAAAGATTCCTTATCGTTTTATATACACTTCTGATCCTTCAAGAGGACTTTCAAATTTAATAGAAGTAATTCCAAGAATTAAGGAAAAGTATCCTGAAACAACATTATATATTTTTGCATTAATTGAAAATATAGATACCGTAACTTTGAAAAAAATAAAAGAGTTGGATTATGTCTTCTTAAATACTCGTTTGTCTCAGAAGGATATAGCAATTGAATTTCTGAAATCAGATATATGGTTTTACCCTACTGATTTTAAGGAAACATATTGTATTACAGCAGTTGAAGCAATGTGTTCAAAATGCTTAGTTTGTACAATAAATATAGGTGCACTTAGTGAAATAGTTATGGGTAAAGGAATCCTATGTGATTATCCTATAAATAATGAAAAAATGTTAAAAAAAATTTTCTTTGTTCTAGAAAGACCTTATTTAAAAAAGAATTTCTTAGAAAATGCTTATGATTGGGCAATAAAACAAACATTTGATGAATTAGCAAATGATTGGTCAAATAAATTATTAAAATAAAAAATGAAGTTTTAAGAAAACTGAAATGTAATCTACGATTATTTTAGTTTCCTTTTATATTTTGGTGAAGATTTAATCTTCTTTGAACGACGAAGTTTATTTGATTTTCTTCCTTGTTTTCTATTCTTACTTGATTTCTTTTTTTTGACACTTTTTATTCCATCAATATCATCCAATGATAAAAATTTACATACATTTTTATGACCACTATTCCAATGGGCTATTTGACATATTTGATTGCAATAATATACTTTTTTACATCTACCACATTTTTTAAAATTTTTAATTATATTTTCATTACAAAACCCGCATTTCTTTGGACTTTTTTTAATCAATAATTTAACTATATCTTCTTTACCCATTTTCTCAGCAAGAATTAAAGAATCTACACAACCAGTTATTTTTTGATCAGCACCATTTTCAATCAATAATTTAGCTATATCGTCTTTATCCTTTAATATCGCCATATTTAAAGCCGACATATTATTTTGATTTTCTTTTAAATTAAGATCAGCTCCCTTTTCAATCAATAATTTAACTATATCGTAATTACCATTTTCTGTAGCTAATATTAAAGCAGTGTAATCGTATCTATCTTGTGAATTAAGAGTAGCTCCCTTTTCAATCAATAATTTAACTATATCGTAATTATTCTTTAATGTAGCTAATATTAAAGGAGTGTAACCGAATATATCTTGTGAATTAAGTTCAGCTCTCTTTTCAATCAATAATTTAGCTATATCGTCTTTATCATTTAATATCGCCATATTTAAAGCAGTTTTATTTTCATTTTCTTTTAAATTAAGATCAGCTCCATTTTCAATCAATAATTTAACTATATCAATATATCCTTCATGAGAAGCCAACATTAAAGCTGTCACATTTAGATTATTTTTAGAATTGACATTAATATCTTCTCTATCTAGTAATAATTTAACTATACCAATATTTCCTTTATCAGAAGCAAACATTAAAGCTGTCATTCCATTATTATTTTTAGAATTGACATCAATACCTTTTTTATCTAGTAATAATTTAACTACATCGTAATTACAATTTGATATAGCTAACATTAAAGCTGTCACATCTTCATTATTTTTAGAATTTACATCAATATCTTCTCTATCTAGTAATAATTTAACTATATCAATATTTCCTTCTTGAGAAGCAAACATTAAAGCTGTAAAACCTTCATTATTTTTATAATTGACATCAATATCATCTCTATCTAGTAATAATTTAACTATATCAAAACGTCCTTCCTGAGAAGCAAGCATTAAAGCTGTAAAACCTTCATTATTTTTAGAATTGACATCAATATCTTCTCTATCTAGTAATAATTTAACCATATCAATATTTCCTACCATAGAAGCATCCATTAAAGCTGTAACACCATCAATATCTTTAGAATTTACATCAATACCTTTTTTATTTAGTAATAATTTAACTACATCAATATTTCCTACGCGACAAGCAGCCGTTAAAGCTGAAAAACCATCATTATTTTTAGAATTGACATTAATATATTTTTTATTTAGTAATAATTTAACCATATCAATACGTCCTTTATGAGAAGCCAATATTAAAGCTGTAAAACCATAATTATTTTTATAATTGACATTAATATCATCTCTATCTAGTAATAATTTAAATATATCAATATTTCCAGAAGCAAAAGCGGCAATTAAAGCAGACACTCCATTACCACTTTTATAATTGACATCAATATCATCTCTATCTAGTAATAATTTAACTATATCAAAACGTCCTTCCTGAGAAGCATATATTAAAGCAGAACCATCAATATTAATAATTGTTTCACTCAGAAGTTTAGCTATTTTATAAAAACCTTTTTGACAACATAATATTAATACCCTATTTTTATATTTTTCTTCAAGTTCTATATTACCATTTTTTTTAATTTTGGATAATAACATATGTATAGTTTTTGTAGGTTCAGGATCACTATCCACTTTATATTTATTTATTTCTTCAATTAATTTATCAAAATCTTCTTTGCTTTTTTTTTCTAATTCAGATATTTTCTCTGATTTCTTTGGATAATCCATACCATCTTTAAGTTTCTTTCTTAGAGATTTTTTTCTTGACGATTTCTTTCTTATAGACTTTTTCATATTTTATTTATTACATTTTAAAAATTTTATTAAAAAATTTACATTATATTCTTTAATTGATTCATTATTGCATCAAGTAAATTGTTAGAACAGTCCATTATTTTATTTAATATAAAAAATAAATAAAAACCCCTAATATATTGATATTTAAAAATAAATATTAATTTAAAAAATGCCAAAAATTCTATTTGTTCTTAAAAGACGCGACGGATTTAATCCAGTTGAGCACGCTGATCTATCTCTACAATGCGGTTTATATAATTCTATTTCTTACGTAAATGATATGTTAATTTCAATGGATATTGAATCTCAAATAAAAATTTGTATTGATAACAACTGTATTAATGGACATGTTTATAATTTTAAACCTACACATGTTATAATAGAAGCATTATGGGTAGTACCAGAAAAAATAAAGCTTTTACAATCTATGTATCCTAAAATCATTTGGATAATTAGATTACATAGCGCTATGCCTTTTCTTGGAATAGAAAGTTCTGTTAGTATTAAATGGATAACTGAATATTCACTACTACCTAATGTGTTTATTTCAGTTAACGATTTAAGATTAAAAAATGAATTAGAATTTTACTTATCTACAATTACCACAAAAGAAATATTATTTCTGCCAAATTATTATCCAGATGATTTTAAACCTTTCAACAAAGATTTTGATAAAGATACTATAAATATTGCATGTTTTGGAGCAATTAGACCTTTCAAGAATCATTTAACTCAAGCACTTGCATCTATAGAATTTTGTAAAAGATTAAACAAAAAGTTACGTTTTCATATTAATGATGGTAGAATAGAAGTCAACGGAAACAATGTACATACTAATTTATTACATTTATTTACGAAATTAGATGATAATAATTTCGAGTTAGTACTTCATCCATGGGCAAATAGAGAGAATTTTTTGAATATTTGTTTCACAGAAATAGATATTGGAATACAAGTAAGTTTTACAGAAACGTTTAATTTAGTAACAGCTGATTTGTTATCTCAAGGTGTCCCTGTAATAGGATCTAGTGAAATACCTTGGATGAACAACAAATATTTTTGCAATCCTACAGACGCAAGTGATATTATTAGAGTATTGGACTTAGTATATAAAAATCCTAGATTAAATGTTGAAGAAAATAATCTATCGTTAATAGAATATACAGAAAATACGAAAAAGGTTTGGTTAGAAACTATATTATTATAGTTTATTTAAAAAACGCTACCCAAACGTTTATTGTTTCGTCAGTAAATTCTTTAAGTAAATTGATATTTGTTTCTACATTATCTCGAGAATTATTATAAGTCAATAATAACTTATCTACAATATCAATACTATCCGTAGGGTCAGCATTATATTTTGTCTTACTCCATGGAATGTCGTTACTAAAAATAACTGGTACGTTTTGGGATAATAAATCACAACCTACTATATTAAATGTTTCGGAAAAACTTATCTGAAGACCTATATCCATTTGATTACATAA
>Ga0214919_10009448_pt1 | contig 12566 bp, 7 predicted proteins | sample LL1503_MetaG_FD_177994 | JGI IMG/M metagenome (GOLD analysis project Ga0214919, IMG submission 177994) | Freshwater microbial communities from Lake Lanier, Atlanta, Georgia, United States - LL-1503 | ecosystem: Environmental > Aquatic > Freshwater > Lake | place: USA: Georgia | collected 2015-03-15
AGTGGCTGCGGTGAGAGATGGTCACTCTTGGCCGAGGATTCACGCCATCTCGGTTTCGAAAAGTTCGTAAACGAGGGAGCGTTCGTGGAGGTAAACGCAATCGACTATCCGGCCGGGCAGGTAGCGAAAGATCACGCGGTATTGGCCGACTCTGAGGCGTTAGTAATCAGCGAGGTTGTCGCGCAGCGCCTTTATAAAGGCATACCCAAGAACCGGTAGTGGTCAAGTTGGCGGTGGGATCCTGCTCGTGGGTGTGCTTAAAACCGTGCAGCCAGATCTTGGCTGCGAGAAGCCGGGCGAATCTGCGCAGCTTCAATCACATTCCCTGTCGATCTGAATTCGGCGCCGGTGCGCCCTCAGCTGGCGAAGAGCCGTGAAGGAAGGTGTGGAGTTCGGCGGCCATCTTGCCGCCGAAGCCGGCAACATCGGAGATTTCTGCGGCGGTGGCGGCGCGGAGTTTTTCGATATCGCCAAAGTGTTCGAGCAACGTCGTGCGGCGGACGGCGCCGAGGCCGGGAAAATCGTCGAGCACGCTTTCGCGGATTTTGCGCGAGCGCAGATCGGCGTTGTAGGTGTTGGCGAAGCGGTGGGCTTCGTCGCGCAGGCGCTGGAGAAGATTTAGCGCGGGGGAATTGAGCGAAAGGTTGAGCGGCGGGCGCTCGTCGGGGAAAATGATTGTCTCGTGTTTCTTCGCGAGGCCGATGAGCGGCGGGGGCGTGAGATCGAGGGCGACAAAGGCTTTGAGCGCGGCGCCGATCTGGCCACGGCCACCGTCGATCACTACGAGATCGGGTAATGGTTTTTGTTCATCGCGCAGGCGACGGTAGCGGCGCCCGACGACTTCTTCCATGGCGCGGAAATCGTCGTTGCCCATGAAGCTTTTGATTTGGAAGCGGCGGTAGTTGTCTTTGTCGGGCCGGCCGTCGACGAAGCGCACCATCGAGGCGACGACGAAGGTGCCGGAGATGTGGGAAATATCGAAGCACTCCATCGAGCGCGGCGGCGGGTCGAGCGCGAGCGCTTCGCCGAGGAGGCGTACGGCTTCGGCGCTGGCATCAGGTAGTGCGAGGGTGGGATCGGTGCGCTCGAAGTTGCGGGTCTTGGCCAAAGTTTTTTGGAGGGCAAAAACGATGTCGCGCAGCTCCGCGGCTTTCTCGAATTGTTGTTTCTCGGCGGCCGCGAGCATCTCGGTGCGCAGCGATTCCAGCCATTCGCGGGATTTGCCTTCGAGAAATGCGCACGCCTCGGCCACGCGTTGGCGGTACGCGGCGGGGGTGACGGTGTTTTCGAAGCCGTAGAGCTCTTGGCGGACGTCGTCGTAAAGTTGCCACGTGCCATCGGGGAGTTTTTTCGGCGTGGCGTCGCCAAGAAGTACGCCGAATTGACGGCGCATCTGGGCGAGGGTTTTGCGGAGGAGCCCGCTGTGGGCGAACGGGCCGAAATACCGCGAGCGGTCTTCTTTTTTGAAACGCGTGAGGCGAACCCGCGGGAGTTCCTCAGCGACATCGACGCGGACTAAGAGGAAGCGTTTGTCGTCAGTAAAGTCGGTGTTGTACTTCGGCTTCCACTGCTTGATCAGCTTGCCTTCAAGTAGCAGTGCCTCGGGTTCGGATTTCACCTCGTGCACGTCGAAGTCGGCGATCATCTCAATGAGGGCGCGGATTTTGGGGTGCCACGTCATGGCGCGCGAAGGCGTGAAATAAGTCGATACGCGCTTTTTGAGATTCTTGGCCTTGCCCACGTAAATGATGCGCCCGAGGCGGTCCTTCATGAGGTACACGCCGGGCTGGTCGGAGAGGCGGCGGACCTTCTCCTTCAGATTTACGGTTTCACCAGTTGGCATTTTGGCAGAATCTCTTTAAGATCATTTCTCGCAAGTATGGTTTCTTCTAGCAACACCCCCGCGGCCCGCAAACCGGTCGCTCAAATTTATTACGAACTACTCACCCTCGGTGATGAATTATTGCTTGGGCTGACGGCCAACGGCCACCTCACGTTCATCGGCGCGCAACTCGGTCGGCGCGGCGTTACGTTGCGGCGTAACATCACGATCACCGATGACGCTGATGCGATCGTCGCCCAATTTCGCGAGAGCTGGGCGCGGGCTGATGTCGTGATCACGACGGGCGGACTCGGGCCGACGTGTGACGACCGTACGCGCGAGTGCCTCGCCGAAGTTCTCGGACAAAAACTGGTCCACGACGCGAGTGTTGAGGCGAGTATCGCGGCACGATTTGCGCGGCTCGGGCGCACGATGACGCCCAATAATCTCAAGCAAGCGCTGGTCTTTGAGCGTGGCGAAGTGCTTGTGAATTCCAACGGTACCGCGCCCGGTCTTTGGGTTGAGCAGGATGGGAAAATCCTCGTGATGTTACCCGGCCCACCGAATGAATTGCAGCCGATGTTTATCGAGCAGATCGTGCCGCGGCTCGCCGCGCGCGGGTTACTCACGGAGAAAGAAGCTTACGTGCAACTGCGCACTTCAGGCGTGGGTGAGAGTGCGTTAGAGACGCGGCTACAGCCGATTTTTGATCGCTTTGGTGCGGCGCTGAGTATCGCGTTTTGTGCGCATTCAGGCCACGTGGATTGCCGCGTGAGTTCGCCCGGTGGGCAGTTGGACGACGTGCAGTTGCAGGTTATCGCCGCGGAGTGTGCGAAACTACTCGGCGAAGATTTTGTCTGCTATGGTCACGATTCGCTCGCGAAGGTGTGTGCGGATATGTTGCGCGCGCAGGAGAAGATGCTCGCCTGCGCCGAAACGGCGAGCGGCGGTTTGCTGGCCAATTCATTCACGGATATTTCCGGTGCATCAAAATTTTTCGCAGGCGGCACGGTGTGTTACTCCAATGAATCCAAAATGCAGCTCCTCGATGTGCCGGAGTGTCTACTCGCGCAGCACGGCGCGGTGAGCGCGGAGAACGCTGTGGCGATGGCGACCGGCGCGGCGGAGAAACTCGGGGCGGACTACGCGGTCGCGATCACGGGCTTCGCCGGTCCCTGCGGCGGCACGCAGGAAAATCCCGTCGGAACCTTTTTTCTAGCGCTGCACGCACCGCATGGCGTGTGGTCAAAAAAACTCAGTTATCCCGGCCCGCGCACGACGGTCAAAGTCCGCGCGGTTAATGCGGCGCTTGATTGGTTGCGCCGCGAATTATTGCGCGCGGCGAGTGGGGCGAGCGCGATTTCGCAACGCGGCGAAGCGATGCAATAATCGGGGTCAGGCGAAATTCCCGCCGCACGAACGATTTCAGCCCAACAGGTTTTTCAGCGCGGCCAGGTATTTTTCCTGCGTGCGCGTAATGACGTCGTCCGGCAAATGCGGCGCGGGCGGTTGCTGGTTCCAATGAAGCGCGAGCAGGTGGTCGCGAACGAATTGTTTATCGTAACTCGGAGGCGAGCCGCCGGGCGCGTAGCTTTCGGCCGGCCAGTAACGCGAAGAATCGGGCGTGAGCACCTCGTCGATAAGTACGAGATTACCGGCGAGGTCGGTACCGAACTCAAATTTTGTGTCGGCCAAAATCATGCCGGCGGCGCGGGCGCGGTCGTGGCCGAATTGGTAAAGGGCGAGGCTGGCGGCTTTGACTTTTTCGTACAGCGCAGCGCCGATGCGCTCAGCGGCTTGGGCGTCGTTAATGGGCGCGTCGTGTTCACCTTTTGGGGCTTTGGTCGTGGGCGTAAAAATTGGCGTGGGCAGCCGTTCGGCTTGGCGTAAACCGGAGGGCAGAGGGATGCCGCAGACTTCGCCCGTTTTTTGGTAGCTGCTCCAGCCGCTGCCGATGAGGTAGCCGCGCGTAACGCACTCGATGGTGAGCGGCGTGAGTTTGCGCACAATCATGCTGCGCAACTGCAGGTCGCGGTCATGTAAGCCGCGCCGGGCAAACTCACCGGCTTGATCGGGCAAGAGGTGGTTGGAGATGAGGTTCTGCGTCTGAGCGAACCACCAGTTGCTCATTTGGGTGAGTACGATGCCCTTGCCTGGAATACCATCGGGCAAAATCACGTCGAAGGCGGAGAGGCGATCGCTTGCGACGAGCAGGAGTGCATCGCCAAGGTCGAAGATTTCGCGGACCTTACCCGAGGCGAGCAACGGAAACGGCACGCCGTCGAAACGGGTGACGGCCTTGGGGGGTAGGGCAGCGGCGATGGCGGAGAAGTGCATGAGTTTTCCGCCACCACAGAGGCGCGGTCTGAACAGGAAAACAAGCTTCGCGTGCGCGTGTCTGCGGTTGGCCGCGGTGGGGCCGCCGCTGGGCGCGTGGTTCCGCAGTTGTGCCCATGCGCGCAGTACGCCAACCTCACCGCGATGAAAACGTCGCGCGCGCCGATTTTGATTTTAGCTGGGATTGTCTTGGGGCTGAGTTTTCCGCTCCGCGCGGCGCCAGTCTCGGCGGTGGCGAGCACGCCGGTCGTCGCGCCCTTGCCGCCGGTGGCCTCGCTCGCCGAATTGCAGTCGCGACTCGAAGCGCACGTGAGTGATCCGCGTTTTGCCGCCGCGGCGTGGGGCGTGAAAATTGTCTCCCTCGACACGGGTCGCACGCTGTACGCGCACGCGGCTGACCGGCGCTTAAGCCCCGCCTCGAACGCCAAACTCTACGTCGCGGCGCTCGCGCTTGACACGCTCGGCGGCGATTACCGCGTACGCACGCCGGTCTTCGCTTCGGCGCCGGTCGATGCGGCGGGCGTGATTCAGGGCAACGTCATCGTGAGCGGCCGTGGCGACCCGAGTTGCGACCCGCGGCGTTTGCAGCAAGATTTTTTGGCGGCGTTTGATCCCTACGTCGCGGTGCTTAAAAACGCGGGCGTGCGTCGCATCGCGGGCGACGTAGTCGCGGATGCCACGTATTTTCGCGCCACGCCGTTTGGCGCGAGTTGGACGGTCGATGACATCAACGATTATTATGGCGCGGAGATCTCCGCGGTTTCGGTGAACGACAACTACGTCGACGTGCGCGTCTCGCCTGGTGCGATGGTGGGTGCACCGTGTTCGCTCGAGTGGTTGCAACCGTTCGCTGGACTTACTTTTGACAATCGCACCACGACGACGGTGGCCGGAGGGGCGCGCTCGATCAGCGTATTGCGTGTGCCCGGCGAGACGACGGTGCAGATTTTCGGCGAACTCCCGCTCGGCGATAAACCCGAGCTGACCGAGGCGACTGTGCCGCGGCCCGCGGCGTGGTTTGCTGCGGGGTTGAAGGCCGCGCTCGCGCGGGTGGGCATCAGTGTCGGCGGCGCGGCCCGCGGCGTGCGCTGGCCGGAAGTTTCGGCGCAGACGGCGAGCGACGTGCGGCTCGGGGAAGTCGTTTCAGCGCCGCTACGCGAGTATCTCGGCGTGATGATGAAACAGTCGCAAAACCTGCAGGCCGATCTGATTTTCGCGCACCTCGGTGAGTTGCGTCGCACGGCGACGATGCCTGCGACGACGCGTTCGGAAGACCTCGCTTTAGTGGGCTTGCGGGAATTTTTGACGCGCCACGCGTTACCGGTGAGCGACGTGATTTTCGACGAGGGCTCGGGCCTATCGCGCAATAACCTCACGACGGCGACGGCGACATTGGCATTGCTGGAATTTATGGCGAAGCACGGCGAGGCGAAGGCGTTTGCAGAATCGTTGCCGATCGCGGGGGTGGATGGCACGTTGCGGCGCCGTATGAAAGGCACGCCCGCCGAAGGCAAAGTCCAAGCGAAGACCGGCACGTTGCGCTGGACGACGGCGCTCTCGGGCTACGTGACATCTCTCTCGGGCGAGCGACTGGCGTTTAGTCTGATGCTGAATCGATTCCCGGCGGCTCCCAGTCGCTCCGCGAGTCGCGAACTGGACGAAATCGCCGCGCTCCTCGCCCGCTACGCGGGGTCGCGCGACTGAGCTCCGTCGGTAATCTACTTTTTTTATGAACGGTTACCCTCCCGCTCGGTTGGTTTCTTTAGATGCGTTTCGTGGTGCGACGATTGCGGGTATGTTGCTCGCGAATAATCCGGGGTCTTGGGGGCAGGTGTATCCGCCGTTGCGTCACGCGCCGTGGCATGGGTGGACGTTCACCGATATGATCTTTCCTGGGTTTTTGTGGATCATGGGTGTCGCGATGACGTTATCGTGGGCGCGGAGGGTTGAAGCGGGGGAAGCGCCGGCGGCGTTGTTTCGGCACGTGGGGCGGCGGGCGGCGATTATTTTTGGACTCGGGTTGTTGCTTGGGGCATTTCCCTTTGGCTTGTGGCCGTCGCATACGCTGGCGCTCGGCTCACTGCGGATTCCGGGGGTGTTGCAGCGCATCGGGGTGTGTTACGCGGCGGCGGGGGCGATTTGTTTGTGGGCGAGTGGGCGCGGGCAGGTGGCGTGGGTTGTGGGGCTGTTGGTGGGGTCGGCGGCCTTGTTGAAATTTTACCCCGTGCCGGGTTACGGCGCTGGGCACATCGACGAGGCGGTGGGGAATTTAGCGTGGTGGATCGATTCGCACGTTTTGGCGGGTCACACGTGGAGCGGGGCGCCGGCGCCGGGGTTTGATCCGGAGGGAATTTTTTCGACGTTGGCGGCGATCGCGACGGTGGTGCTTGGTGCGTGGGCGGGACGGATCCTGCGCGCGCCGGTGGCGGGCAATGTGCGCGCGGCGCGTTTGTTAGGTGCGGGGGTGGCGCTGGCGGGCGCTGGACTGATTTGGGACCTTTGGCTGCCGATTAACAAAAATCTTTGGACCAGCTCTTTTGCGTTGTTCATGGCGGGCGCGTCGAGCGTGGGGCTGGCGGTCTTTTTTTGGGTGATCGACGTGCGCGGGTGGCGGCGTTGGGCGACGCCGTTGGTGGTGTTGGGCGTGAATGCGATCGTGATTTTCGTGGGCGCGGGGATGGTGGCGCGGATGCTCGGCTTGATCGCGTGGAGCGATGCAGCGGGCGCAAAAGTGACGCTGAAGGCGTGGATCTACGCGCGGGCGTTTACGCCGTACTTGAGTCCGCTCAACGCGTCACTGGGGTTTGCGGTGGCGTTTGTCGCGCTGTTTCTCGCCGCGGCCTGGCTGATGTGGCGCAAGCGCTGGATCGTTAAGATCTGAGCGCGCGCGGGCCGCTTAAAAGGCGGCGGAACGCAGGAAATCTTCGGGCGCGTAGCGCTTGAAGGCTTCGATGGCTTCGTATTCAGCGAGTCCGAGGGTGTTGTAGGCTTCCGCGAGACGGCGGCTGCGGTCTTCGGTGCGTTGCCAGAATTCTCGGCGGTCTTCGCCGAGGAACAGGGCTTGGTCTTTCTGGGTTTCGTGGCGGAAAATTGCGCGGCGGCGGCGGAGCACTTCTTGGGGGCTGAGCGGGACGGCGAGGTCAATTTCATCGACCGGCCAATCATTCCAGGCGCCGCGGTAAAGCCAGAGTTCGGCGGCGGCGAGCCAAGCCGCGCGCGAGGCGGCGGCCTGACCGAAGGCGTCGCGGAGAATGCGCAGACAGAGGCGGTGCGTGCCGTGAGGATCGTTGAGATCGCCGGCGGCGTAGATAAGATGCGGTTGGAGTTGGGTGAGTAGGTCGCTGACCAGGCTGACGTCGGCGGCGCCGTAGGCGCGGCTGCGCGGGGCGGCGTTGTAAAAGGGCAGGTTGAGAAAATGCAGTCGGGTTTCGGGCACACCGCAGACGCGGGCGGCGGCGGTGGCTTCGTGGCGGCGAACGAGGGCTTTCCAGCGAAGCAGTTCGGGTGTCTGGGGCAGGGCTGCGCCGTTGCTGAGGTGACCCGTGAGGCCGGAGAGGTGGGTGGTTTGGGCGGAGTCGGCCAGGCCGCTGTCGCGCACGAAGGCGAGGAGGCGCCACACGGCCTCGTCGGAAACGGCGCTCGCGCCAGAAACGCCGTAGGCAATATGCACTTCGTGACCTTGATCGACGAGTCGGCAAAGCGTGCCGCCCATGGCGATGACGTCGTCGTCGGGGTGCGGCGAAAGGATGAGAATTCGTTTGGGGAACACGGAGGCACCCGTGCCACGCAATGGCCGGACGGGGGCGTCGCCGGGTTTGGATTTTTTGGGATCACGACCACCGGGCCAGCCGGTGATGGTGTGCTGAAGTTCGTAGAAGCCGATCAGGTTGGTTTCGTAGGCGGAGCCGTGCAGGTGGATGAGGTCTTGAAGGCCGGCTTCGTTGTAGTCGTCGTCGGTAAGTTTGAGGATGGGTTTTCCGCGAAGTTGTGAGAGCCAGAGGATGGCGCGACGGATCATGCGGTTGTCCCAAGCGAGGCCTTGTTCCTCGAGGGCGCCGATGAGCCACGGTGTGCGGTTGCGGGTGAGGGCGTCGGCCGCGGCGGTGTCTAAGATAAAGAGGGCGGCAGGGTGTTCTTGGAGGAAGGAGGCGGAGACCTGGGAGTTAACTTCGCCTTCAATGGCGGTGCGAACGATCTCAGCTTTGTGTTGGCCCCAGGCCATCAGAACGACGCGGCGGGCGTCGAGAATGGAGCGCACGCCCATAGTGAGAGCGTGGCGCGGAGTGGCGTCGTTGCCGCCGAAGTCGCCGGCGGCGTCGCGACGGGTGAGGGGATCGAGCGTGACGAGGCGGGTCAGGGAGTGGCGTGGGCTGCCGGGTTCGTTGAAGCCGATGTGCCCGGTGCGGCCGATCCCAAGAAGTTGGAAATCGATGCCGCCGGCCGCGCGGATGGCGGCTTCGTAGGCGGCGCAGTGGGCGTCGACTTCGGCTTTGGCGACGGTGCCGGACGGCAGGTGTGTACGCTTCGGATCGATGTCGATGTGATCAAAGAGGTGGCGGCGCATGAACGCGCGGTAGCTCTGGGGGTGCTCGGGTGCGAGCGGGTAGTATTCGTCGAGGTTAAAGGTGGTGACGTTGGCGAAGCTTAAGCCTTCCTCGCGGTGGAGACGGACGAGTTCGGCGTAGACGCTCACGGGCGTGGAGCCGGTGGCCAGGCCCAGAACGACGGGTTTCTTCTCAGCTTGGCGCTGGCGGATAAGGGCGGCGATTTCCGCGGCGACGGCGCGGGAGGCATCTAAGCTGCCGGGATAGACGGCGATGGCGGCTTGTTCGTAGCGGCTGCGGGGGATGAGGTGCGACGAGGGCATGAGAAATGAGAGATTCAGGATGAGGCGCCGAGGAGAGGTTTGATCTATAATAGAGCTCGCGGGCTTCGGGACAAATGGCAAAAATGACGATGTTTTTAACGATTATGCCAACGCCCGCCGCACCCGATCTCAAGCAATTGGTCGCGCGTTTGCCGCAACCGCTGCATCAAATGCAGGGGCGCTCGGCGAAGGCGCTCATGTTGCCCGACAATATTGTGTGTTTCCAGCGGCGCACCGCGATTGACTTGAACAAGCCGCGGCGCGGGCGGGCGCTTCATCACCGGTTTGTGCTGATCTGCGCGTTGAAAACCTCGGTGACGGTGTGCGTGGACGAGCGCTCGATTCGGTTGAAAGCGGGTGAGGCGTTGCTTGTGTTTCCGTTTCAGTTTCACCACTACGCGGAGGCGCAACAGGCGTCACTTTCTTGGTTGTTCGTGACGTTTGAGTTGGAAGCGCCCGAGGCATTGGCTGGGTTGCGTTTCCGGCCGTTGCGCCTCACGCCGCGCTTGATAGCGCTCGTGGCCGATTTGGTGGCGACGTATGAAACGGAGCGCACGGCGGATTTGCCGGTGTTGCTCCTCGCGGTGTTATTGGAGCGATTGCGGCGGTTGAAGCCGGCGGCTGCGCCCGAGCAAATCGCGTCATCTTCGCCGCAGTCTGGATTAAAGTTGCGCGTGAACCAACTCGCTCAGCGCAGCGGTGAGTCGCCCGGGATCGGAGAGATCGCGCGGTCTCTCGGAATCAGCCCGAGTCATTTGCGGGCGCGGTTTCGGGCTTCGTGCGGTGTAAGTATCGGCCGGCACTTGCGGCAGTTGCGCTTGGAGCGGGCCTGTGGGTTGTTGCGGCTGGGACCGCAGCGGGTTTCTGAAATCGCTGAGCAATGCGGATTCGCGTCGATTTACAGTTTTAGCCGAGCGTTTCGCTTGGCTTATGGGGTATCGCCGTTGGCGTATCGACACAGTGGTCGGGCAGCGCCGGCGCCGGCGTCGGCGGGACGGCAGGGTCGGATATGGGTGAACAAAAGCTCAAAAAAGAGGGCTTAGGGGATCCAGTTTCATGACTAGATAGACAGAAATGATGTATTTTTTAACAAAAACGCCAGTAAGTCGGTGCTGCTCGCTCTGAATGGCGTGATCGGAGGGCGGGCATAGGTATTTCGGCTTGGACCTAGGGGAATAAAGATTAATCTGTTTCACACCATAAGTACCTAGACCCACCGCAGAAATTCTTTATGCGGCTGGGTTGTTTTAACACCCCCTACCGATGAATCATCAAACCGTCAGCTCTGCTCGTTGTTCGTCCGTCCGCCTCTGGCGTGGCGTTGTCAGTTTATTTGTGATATTGGGCCTTGCGGCCTCATCCAGTTTTGGCGCCGAGGCGCCGGCTACGGGCAATATCACCGGTGCAGTCACCAGTGTGGGCACTAAGAACGCGCTGCAAGGCGCCACGGTGAGCATCCCTGCGCTAAAGCGCACGGACTTCACCGACAACGCCGGCGTCTTCAATTTTCAAGGCATCCCGGCTGGGACGCAGGAGATTGTGATCAACTATACGGGGTTCGCGGAAAGCCGGGAGCGCATCGTGGTTTCTTCTGGCCAAACGGCGCGATTAGACGCGGTTCTGCGCTCATCGGAAGTCGTCGCCATGGCGGCGTTCACCGTCGAGACGCAGCGTGAAGGTCAGGCGCTGGCGCTCACCGAGCAGCGTAATGCCGCCAACGTCAAAAACGTCACGGCTTTCGACGAGTGGGGCGTGCTCCCGACCCAAAACGTCGGCGAGTTGGTGTCGCGCATGCCTGGTATCACGTTCACGACCGATGAGGACAATCTCATCAACAACGTGAGCATCGGCGGTCTGCCGGCTAGTTACACGCGTCTTAACATCGATGGCATGTCTTCGACCGGTGTCGGCGGTGATGGCCGTACGGCGACCCTACACTCTTTTTCCGGCTCGATGTATGAAGCGGTTGAAATCATCGCTGGCCAGACGCCCGACAAGCGGGCCGATTCCCTCGGCGGTCAGCTCAACCTCAAGACACGTTCGCCGCTCGCGATGAAGGAAAAACGTCGTTTCAGTTACGGATTGAGCGGTCGCTGGTTTCCCTCGTGGTCGGATCGCAATTACACGGTCTCTGAGCGCCCGTTGCGTCCTGATTTTAACGGCAGTTACACCGAAGTGTTTGATGCGTTTGGCGGCAGCCGTAACCTGGGCATCGCGGTCACCGCTTCTTACCAAGAAGTGCTCAATCCGCACGACAAAGACGTGCTCCTTTACGAAAACACCACCAATCCGCTCGCTCAGTTGCGTGATTATACCCGCCAGAGTGGTTTTAACGATCGCTTCCTTACCGGCTTCAGCGCCCGCGCCGATTACCGCTGGTCGCCCGCCACCTTGGTCTCGTTGCGTTTTCTCTACAACGCCGGTTCTGAACCTTATTTTAACTACACCGACGTGAATCCGTGGTTGGCGAGCAACCTCACGATCTATGATCCGCAGACCAATCCTACGGGCGGCATTAAGTCCGGTTACGCGACCAACCGCATTGAGTTCATGCCCGTGAACAACACCACCCTCCAACCCGGTGGCGTGGCCGTCGGCGCCGCCCAGATGCGCCTCAATCCTCAGCGCTATTCTTTCACGAGCAAAAATCCCACAGGGACGCTCGCCTTCGAGCACAATTGGGGCCGCCTCAAAATCGATCACGCTTATCGCTGGAGCAATACGCACTGGAACTCTGGCGCCGGTCGGCAGCGCGAAAACGGCACCGTCAGCATGCGCACCAAAGATGCCATCGGTTTTATTTTAGATTACTCCAACCCCCGCGGCCAAGTCTACACGCCCACCAGTGGCGCGAATGTCTACGACGCGGCCAGCTACACGCCCTTCGTGACGACTGCGGCTAACACTACGACGCAACCTGTGCCCGTTACCTCCACGGTATTTAACAAACGTGACACTGTCACGGACACCAACGAGGTCAGCGCCAACGTTAACGTGAGCTATCTGCTCCCCACCGCTCTGCCGATCACGCTCAAAACGGGTTTCGATACGGTTAACCGGCGCGTCAATAACCGTCCGGTTTTACCGCGCCGCTGGTATGGCGTTGTTGGCTCCGTGTTGCCCACCTCCGGTCTAATGCCGTTGACCGAGTTTGAGCGTCAAAACAGTGGCGGCAAACGCCTCCCCGTGGTCGACCCCGCGGCGATTAGCACCACGTTGGGCAACAGCGCCCTCTGGTATGAAGACGTGAATTTTACCGCCACGCAGCAATACACCAATCGCCGCATCATGGAAGAAGGCGTCGACGCCGCCTACATCCAGGCCAGCACCAAGCTCGGCCGCTTGGCTATCCTCGGTGGCGTTCGCATGGAAGATGTTAAAACCGACACCTTCACGTATTTCCGCGCTCGCACCACCACGATCGCCGCTCAACCCGATCACTTCAAACGCGCCGAAATGGATTACGGCCGCCTCGCTGTAGATGGCGGCTACACCAAGTCGTTCCCTAGTATCCACCTCGCTTACGATTTGACGTCCAAC
>Ga0214919_10009449_pt1 | contig 12565 bp, 10 predicted proteins | sample LL1503_MetaG_FD_177994 | JGI IMG/M metagenome (GOLD analysis project Ga0214919, IMG submission 177994) | Freshwater microbial communities from Lake Lanier, Atlanta, Georgia, United States - LL-1503 | ecosystem: Environmental > Aquatic > Freshwater > Lake | place: USA: Georgia | collected...
CTCAAAGAGATAAGGCTGCAAAAGAAGCAGCAGGACAAAGTGTTAAAGCTCAAATTGATTCTAAGCAAAGAATTAAGGATTTGCAAGCTCAGATAGATGCAACAAATAAATTAGCAGATTCTAGAATAAAAGCATTAGATGCTTCAAAAGCAGAAGCCGATTTAAATCGTGAAATGCAATCCGCTAAGCTTGAATTGCAGTTTGCAGAATCTACTGGGAATACACAGCAAGCCGCCCAGGCAAGACTCAGATATCAATCTGCACTACAAAGCATACAGACTGAAGGTCAGAAAAAGTCAATAGTAGCAGCGGCAAATAAAGCCAACGCAGCCCCTCTTGCAGAAATTGAAAAAATTAATAATGCTAATGAAAAACTTTCTAATGCAGCCGCACTAGCGGGAGATAACATAGCAAAACTTGATAAACAAATTTTAGCATTAACTACAACAATTGATGGACTTAATAATACACAAACTGCTTATAACCTTAATCTTGTAAAATTTATTAATGATCAAGCAGCAAAAGGAATTGTAGCAACAAAAGAAGATTTTGATAAAACAGCAACAGGAAAGTACCTCTCATCTGGGCTAGTAGCGCCAACTAAAGCCGCTGGAGGAGTTCTACCAACCCCTAGCGCAGGATACCCAGGCAAAAATGGTTGGGTAGCACCAGTAACTCCAGGATCGGCTGCCTCAGACCTAGCCGTAAAAGGTATAACAACTGGCGGAGATATTGTTGCTAGTAAATTAATTATTAATGGAAAAGATTCTAAAGACTATATGGCTGCTTCAGCAGCAGCCAACATTAAAGTCACCAATACATACGGTTCTGGTGGTAGAGCTGGATCTTATATAACAACTTCAACAATAAAATCAAGCGATTTAATTGCTGCAGGAATGGATGGAAATCCAAAAGTTGGATCTAAAATTAATATTAATGGTACAGATTATATAATTAAAGGATCTCCAGATAGAAGCGGAACTATAAATGTACAAAAAGCTGGGTATGGAATGAAAAATATTAATCCCAGTATCCCAACAATTGTTGGAGATAAAGGTCCAGAATTAATATTTGGAAACATGGTTATTCCTAATTTAGCAGATGTTCCATACGCAAGCCCAAGCTATAATGTTCCATCAGCAGCAAAACAATTGTCTTCAGTAGGAGCAAATTCAAGTAGTTCTAATGTTGTAGTAAATCAATCATTCTACCAGGCACCTGGAGAAAATACAGATGCATTTATGCGTAAAGTTACGCAGGCTACAGTTGCAGCAATTGGAAAAGATGCTAAAATTAGTAGATCACAAATCGGAGAGAGTAGGTCAATATAATGGCAATATTTTTACCAGTAGGATCAGTTTTATATGTAGATACCTCCGCCAATGATACACCTGTATGGACAAAATTAACTGAGCATAATAGAGATGCTGTCAGCATAGATAATAATAGAATTGAAAAAACACAAAGAATGGCTAATGGAACTTTAAGAAAGATGTTTGTTATAGACAAAAAGAATATATCAACCTCTTGGCGAATGCTGCCATCATATAGTACAATGACTGTAGATGGTGGATATGGGGCGGTAGACCTAAAAACATTTTATTTAAATAAAGGCACAGGCTCATTTAAGATAAAAATATCATATAATGGAGTTGCAGGAAGAGATGAAATTTTAACAGTTGTATTTAATCAATGCAGCAATACTCTTGTAAAAAGAAATGTTAAAGATAAGACATCAGATGCAGCCCAAGAATTTTGGGATGTTAGTATAGGCCTGGAAGAGGTATAATGCTAAGTAATACAACAGCATTAGATGCTATAAATAAATCTATCTCTTATTCGTCCACCCCTTATTGCTGGCTTGAATATAACATGAATGAATTAATTGATGGAACAACCGTAACTGCATCAACAAATGTTTCTACATCTTCTGGGGATACCCTTCCATTTAAAAAATTATTTCCAGTTAAAACTATAATAGATCCCCGCAGACCTAAAGCGGCAGGCATTAAATACTTTATAATGAATAATAGCGTTACTCAATCTTCATCTGTTTATTCTTCATCAAAGGATATGACATATAGATTATACTACCCAGGAGATAAGGTACAGTATAAATATTGGGTTAGCCAAAGAGCTAGCTCATTCTCTGTACCTGGATGTTTGCTTACCGTATCATACCCAAGTGCTAAAACAGCATATACAAATAAAATTACTATTAAGTTTGAAACATCACACTGCAAGCCATCGGTATGGACTGTTAAGATTACCAACCTATCTGGGGTAGAAACAACAATTTCAAGCAATGCAGCCGTACCAGATTCTGGTGTTGTAGACCTGTACTATAATGGATCATCTTGGAGTACAACAGAATTTACAACTCCCTCAGCACCAGTAGGCATACAAACTTTAAAAGTAGAAGTAACTACAATAAACGTAGCAAATGAATACGTAGGAATAATTGAAATTGCTGCTAAGTATGTAAAAGATGTTACAGATCGAATTGTTTCTTTTGATGTAAAAAAAGAATCATCAAACGCTTCAGACGGTATAACTCCAGTAGGGTCGGTAACTGCAAATTCATTTTCTATTAACTTAAACTGCTACGATGGCTCAGCATTAATATATGATAAAACTTTTCCTTTTAATAAAGACAAAATAAACTTATATAAAAATATTATTATAAAGCCATTTATTAAAATAAATGGTTCAAGCAATATACCGTATGGAGTATTTTATTCTACAGAAGATTTTTCTGTATCAGAGTTCGGAGATGTATCTATATCTTCTTTGGACGGAGCGGGGCAATTACAAAAAATAATAGCACCAGACATATTGATGAGAGGTTATTCCTCGCAGGCTATTATTAGAAGACTACTAGACAGCATCGGTTTTACAAACTATAAATTTAATGTTACAGAGCCAGATACATCTACAATAACCCCATTATTTTATTATACAGATAGCACAAAAACTATGTGGGAACACATACAGGATCTATGTAGTGACACGCAAATGATTGCAGTGTTTGATGAAAATGATATACTTCAGTTTTATACAAGAGAGTATATCTTTTCAAACAAAAGCTCAAATTATAAATTTAGGTTTAGCCCATATGGTGAAAATCAACCAAATATAATTTCTTTAACAAAATCAACAATACCTTCTGCAAAAGCAATTAAGGTTAGATATACACCACAATTAACTTCACAGTATTTGCAAACAGCGGATCCAGTCTACGAGTCTGGAATAATTTACTTGGGGGCGGCGGCATTAATGCAAACCCTTAGCTCAACCACTGGGGTAGGTGGATCAATAATTACAGAACCAGTAACTTTTCTTGAAGATGGGGTAGATAATGTTTTTAATCAAAAGGCAGGTTACCTTTTACTAAATAAAGAAATTATAGAATACGATGCAATTAAATATCAGTATCAAGTTCTAGGAACTGGCGTTCCTGCTTATCAATGGGTTACATCTGATGTGGATGTAGCAAAATATCAAGGACTTTCCATTCCTGGAACATTTAAGCCCATGGGTGAATTTAGAATTAAAGAGAGAAACTCTTTTGGGTTATTGCCCGCACCAGTTACGCATGACTTAAACCTTTCAGCAATTAAAAATAATTGGACAACTTACGTATACGACAAAGCTGCTGGCACAACCACATTAAACAATAGCTTAATGTCTTTAGATGCTTCAGACTCTTCAGGACTTAAGACTGCCAGGTCTATGTTAACTCTTAATGCCGCCCCAAGCTCAACTACGGCACAAACAAAATATACTATATCAAGTACTGTAGCAAAAATAATTAGATCTGGGTATGGAAGTTTTGTTATTAATACTAGCATGTATTTCCCATATGCCAGAAACTCAGACGGATCTGCAACAGGAAATCAGATATGTCTGGGAGGACTAGCATTTTGTTTAAACGATACAAATACTTCGGGTTATATTATAACTGTTGAGCCGCCACAAAGTGCAACTAAAAGAGATATAAAAGATAGATGCGTAAAGGTAATTAGAGTTTCTAACGGTGTTGCTAAGGTGTTGCCAGATAACCAGCAAGACGATACTCAATTTCAAAATATTCAGGGTGGTAAACTATATAGCATACAGGTTAAATGTAATACTAGTGTAATAGAAGGAACAACATACTTAACCTTTAAATTTATGATTGATAATACAGAAATAGTTGCAGTAGACTCTTCTCCACTTACTATCACAAACAGGGCTGGGCTAGTCTCTGGAATTGGAACGGTTAGATATGATTATTTCTATACCTCTCCCATTACAGATGATCAATTTAATACAAAAGATATATATAGTCCATACAAGGGCTATCTTGGAGAGAACTCTTTTCTTGTAAAAAAGTTTTCTAATTTTGTAATGTCTACATCTTCACAAACTGAAGACATAGGATACATGGAAGAATTTGGGCCAGTAGCAAGAGAAATTGTAAAGATATCTTCTAGAATAACTTCAGGGGATAATGCCCCTGCTATTCCAAGATACCCAATAATTACAATGAATCCTTTCGCCACTATTATTGGATCTAATATAGACGCATTCTCTATGGAAGCCTATATATTAAATAACTCTGGAACATATACCATGTTGAGCGATGGAGAAACAAAATTTTTTAAGGTAATTGGAGACAGTATTGTTAAATCTGATTCTTTTGAATATATTGATCCTACCCTCACAGCAATAGATAAAGAAGAGCAATTTGCTTTTGACTCAAGCTGGATTCAAAAAGAAACAGAAGCAATACAGCTATCAAATTTTATGAAAACTCAATGGTCTAAGCAGCAGGATGTTGTAGATATTGATATTTTCCCAAACCCATTGCTTCAAATAGGAGATATTGTAGAAATATCTTATCCAAAAGCTAGCCTATATTCATCAGAAGATTCATCAATTCCCGCTGGTTACTCTGCTGGAAAGTATGTTGTATTAGATATAAGTCATAGTTGGTCGGATGGGCCATCAACAAGATTACTTTGCAGGTCGATTTATGTCAGCTGAAATGGTAAAATGTTGATATGGCAAAAAATCCAGTTAACCCAAAATTAAAGTTATTCGCTGACGACCCATTAACTAAGGCATTAAAAAGAGAACACTGGGACGAGATAAATCCCTTTACATATACAATATCTAGCGATCCGCTGTCAAGTCTTCCGCAAATAGAGTATACGTTTTCTGATATAGTTGCAGGTGGCGACGACTCATCGGCAGCCCCTGGAGATCCATTGTATCTAGGTGTTCAAAAATTAGAAGCTCCAAACCTAGAAGATATTACAGTAATTAAAGCAGAACTTTATTATGATCAAAAGAAAGTTCCTAAAATGAGATTTGTTTTTAATGTTAAAAACCATGTTGGAGAAGGCGTGGTTGGCGTTAAAGGAAAGGGGGGATAAAATGAATATAGTAGGAGAATATGTATTTTATGAAAATGGTAAAGAGATTTGCCGTAAGAGTAACCTATTAACAAAGTATGGCAAGAGATTTATAACATCTTACTTGGCGGGAGCAATTTCATTTGATAATAAAGATATAGCAATAGGAATATCAGATGTTGCAGCAACAGTAAATGATAGTAGACTAGGGTTTGAATTCTATAGATCTTCTGTAAATCTTGGAAGCATAGATATACAAACCGACGCAGGCACTGGAAATTCAACATATGCAGTTGTCTATAAAACAACTATCCCATCCGATGTAGTTGGAACAGTATATGAAATTGGATTGTTTCCAACATTAACAGAAGGCAATTCAGACTATAGTGGCAGATTTATTTCAACATTTGAGAACAATTTAAATTGGCTTGATGATTCTGGAGTTTCAGCTACAACAGTAACGACACCAGCTCCAAAAATAGGTAATACTTGGTTTAGCCTTAGCGCTAGTTCAAACTCTACAAACAAGTATAGCCTTGCAACAGTATTTGATATTTCTGGTTACAATCAAAATGATAGCTTTACTCTTGCATTTAAACAACAAGACACAAACTTAGATTATGTATTTGTTAGGCTTTATAGTTCACTAACTGACTACTATGAAATAAGATTTGTAGGAGATTCATCAACAACTAATAAGATTAATTCTTTAGCTTTAAGCAATTTATACAGCTCAGGTTATGGAAGCGGAACGCCAGACCCAACTTCAATTATAAAAGTTTCTATTGGGGCAAAAGCTAAGAACACTGGCGCAACAACAGTATTGCTTGACGGATTAAGAATCAATGATGAAGATACCTTTAATACTTATTCATCTTTAATAAGTAGATCAGTTCTTACAAGTCCAATTGTAAAGACATACGGAAGAGAGATCGATGTTGAGTACAGAATAGGACTTACATTCTAATGGTACAACTAGCACTAGATGGCGGAGGGTCAGGAGTTGCGACTCCAGATTTACAAAAAAATGCATCAGCTGCAGCATCTGCCGCATCTATTAAATCTAGTGATTCCTATTCAATAACAATTGAAAATTTACCAGTAAAGATATTTGGTAGTTACAACTTTGTATTTCAATATTTATATCTAGATGACTCTCAAGCCACAACAATAGACGGACCATTCTCTGCTACGTATTCAGTTCCAGCAAATATCCCAGATTTATCTGTTGCCCCTACCAACATAGTTGCAACTGGCGGATACAACTCTTATCAATTAAAGTGGGATGTTCCTACATTTGCAAGCTACGGAGATACAGTAGTTTATGAAAGCAATAGTGCACTATCTGCACCGTCAGTAAAAGTTGTATTCATTGGAACAGCAAACCAATGTACAATTTTAACATCAGACTCCCTTCCTAAATATGTATATATCGTTCACAGAGATATGTTCCTTGATGCAAATAAAAAAGGCACACCATACGGTCCAATAACTATTTTAGAACCAGTGTCCGTAGATACAACTGGCCCTTCTAATGTTACTTCAGTCACGGCTTCGGGTGGAGTAGAAACTGGGGGAATTGCTGGATTCAATGGATTCTTAGATATATCTTGGCCTGCAGTTACGGGTAATGGAATTCGTGGATACAGAATTAGATATAAGGCAACAGGCTCAACTAATTACTCTTACGCAGATTCCCCAGGCACTGGAACAGCATATAGATTAACTGGGCTTGGAGTTGGCCTTACTTATGAAATTGCTGTAGCAACATATGACGAATATAACAATACTTCAACATCTTATGTAGCGGCAACAAATGTTGCTATTAGTGGAACACCATTTATTGCAAGCACTGTAAATGTAACAGGATATTTTAATGCTACATCTGGCGGGGATACAGGAGCATTTAAGTTTGGATATGGAGTAGATACAGGTAAAAGAGGTCTTGTATTTAATGAAAATAATTATTGGTATATAGATTCATCACAGTCAGCATCTCTAAGAATTGGTGGACCGTCAACAAATTATATAGATTGGAATGGCGCAGAGCTTAAAATTAATGGAAATCTTGGAGTAGATGGTAATACAAAAATTGGCGGAAACATACAGTTATCTACAGCAGGTGCTTCTATATATAACGGAACAATCAATTCAAATGGTAATTTAACTGGCAATGGATTTGCATTAAACTCATCAGGGCTAAAAGTTGCAAGCGGATCTAACTCAGTAACCCTAGATGCAGCATCAGGACAAATTACCGCAAATGCTGGAAATATAGCGGGATGGGCTTTATCTGCAAATTCTTTTTCAAATAATAATGTTACATTAGATAGCTCAGGATCAATAATTGTTGGAGTATCAAATACAAATAATACAATAAGATTATCTTCAAGTGACACCGCAGCTAATGATGGAAACATTTATAGGCTATGGGTTGGAACTCAGGTTGCAAGTTCTGCCACCCCTTTTAGAATTACAAGAGAAGGTCTCCTATACGCAACAGGAGCTGTAATAACGGGCAACTCCACATTTAGTGGAAATATTAGTGCATCAGAAATTACAGGATCTATTTTTAAAACATCTACAATTGGAAACAGAGTAGAGATATCAAATGTTAACGATGATATTTCTTTTTATTCTGGAGCCCCAACAGAAACATCTCCAGGAGTAATAAGTTCATTATTTACTTACATAAATGGAGATACTATAGCATGGACTCAAATTAGTAGCCCTGTGATATCTGGACAAACCAGCTCATCAAATATAACAATTGCTGGTGGAGCTGATTCTAATGTTGGAGTATTAATTAATGGAATATCACATTCTATTAATACTGGCTATTTACAAATCAAAGAAAATTATAGTGGAGTCACTGGCTCTGGATCTAGTTCTTATGTCAGAAATGTTTATGTTAGACCAACTGGAGACGGCTCTCCTTCATCTGGTACTGGTATAAATGGCGACCTATGGATACAATATTAGGGTGACCAATGGCAATTAAAGTAAAAGCCTCGACCTGGAAAAATATAACAGGTGCTTACGTTAAAAGCAGCACATGGAGACCAGCAAAACAAATATTTGTAAAGGTTGTCAATACTTGGAAATCTGTATTTATTTCAGACCCACCAGTTATTGGAACAAAACCTAGTTTTAGATTAGTATCATATAGCGGTACAGAGGCTGGAAGTCCACAATATTTAGACCAAGACTTATTTGGAAAAGATGGTTCATATTCAAATTATACCAGTATATCAGGAAGAAAAATTACTTATTCAGATTCATCTGACGGACTAGTTAGAAATTTACTTACGACTGGAGATTTATTTACAGCATCTGGCGGCATAACAACATCTGATAGATTAACAGTAGATGGTAAATATTTATTTTATGAATTAACTGTTTCTAATGGAACAGATATTTTAGATTCTATTGAAGCAGTTTCTAATCCAATATTGATGACTAAAAAGCAACCAGCTTTAGGATCATTTACAACAGCAGTTGCTGGCCAAGCTTCTCCAAATTCTGTATTAACATTTAACTATAGCCTTGAAAATTATTATTATAATAGAGTTGAGCAGGCAAATTCTAAAATTAGATGGTGGAGATCATCTGGTACAACCGCATCTGGAACATTATTAAAAGAAGAAATTTTAACAAACACTGTAACATCATCTGATTCTACTTCCTTAATTGGAAGTAGTACGTATACAATTGACGCAATCTCTGATAATGGATTTTATATAGTAGTAGAAATAATTGGTGTAAGCTCTTGGACAAGAAATAATGGATATGGAAGCCCATTTGAAGATTATCAAATTACAAAAATAAGTTCTGGTCCAGTATCTGCTCCATACAGATTTCAGTTTGGAAATAATATATATGTTTCATCTAATGGTCATATCGGATTAAATTCGGGATCAGGAAGCGTAACATCGATGTCCTCGGGAAGAAATTTATCAATATTTGTAAAAGATTTAACAATTTATTCTCTTCAGGAATACTCTAATTCAAGCGTATATTATTTATATGTAAAAAGCTATTTATATAATACATCTGCTTCTTCAGTAAATGCTTTAGATTATCAAATTAAATTTTATCATGATACTAACATAAACTATTGCGATGTATACATAGTTAGAAAAGGATCAAGCGTTGCTTCACTTTCAGATGTAGCTCCAGGATATTACGAATCTGGAAATTCTGGATATGCTGGAATGGCTGGTCCATACTTTATAGGAGCGGGAACTACATTTAGAATTTATTTTGGAGGCAGTTCTGCAACCACAAGCGGTATTTCATGGACAGCAGTTAGTGATAATTTGTGGGATACAATACAAACTTGGACATATCCTCCAGGTGGAGATGATATTTTTATAACAGTAGCATCTGCATCTAATCAACAAGCACCAGTATTAACAGCACCAAGCATTACGTCTGTATCTTCAACAGTTGAAGGCGCTTCAGTAACAGCATACTTTAGCGGCGGATCTGGACCGTATTATCAAATATATTGGACTTCATCTGGCCCAACTCTTCCAGTACAGTCATACACACCAGACGCAACTGGATCATCAAGCCCAATAACTGATTCGACTGGCCCAGCTACAACTGGAGTTACTTGGTACATGTACGTAAGATCAGTATCATCATTAAACGAATCAAGCGTAGGGCCATCTTCATTAGCAAGTTCCTGGAGCAGCGGTTATTCTTTTACAGTTGCATCTGCAAATCTTACCCCGCCAACTATAACCAACGTAACCGCTGGTAATTCTAGTGGACAACCAGTAACAGTTTACTTTACTGGCGGATCTGGACCATATTATCAAATTTGGTGGACTCTTGGAGTTGGCGGAACAGGGTATGATGAGTACGGATATTCAAGCCCGATAACAGATAATACTGGGCCTACTTCTGCTGCTACTAATTGGTATGCATATGTCAGATCTGTATCGGCTCTGACTAACGTTGGAACAGGGCCATCTACAACAATAAGTGCTTGGAGTACTGGATATCAATTTACTGTTACTCAGGCACCAATAATTCCAACAATAACTATGGGTTCAAATACTAATGTTGGAACTGGCGGCGCAACAATTAATTGGTCTTCAACTAATCAGTCATATGCTTACGTAGATGGAACTTACGTTGGAAATGTAAATAGCTACACCTTTACGGGAAAATCTTCTAGCACAAATTACTCTGGAACTGTTACTGTTTATTCAACAACTGGAAACACAGCATCAGCTAATTATAGTTTTACAACAACAACTGCTTCGGTAATTCCAACAATAACTATGGGTTCAAATACTGGTGTTACATCTACTGCTGGTACAATTAACTGGACATCAACAAATCAGTCTAGCTACAGTTCAACTGGAACATTTAGCGGAACTGGAACCACTGGAACTTCTATTTCTCAAACTGGACTTTCTGCATCAACAACATATACTGGAACAGTTACAGTTACATCGTCCACTTCAAATACAGCTTCTGCAAGCTATAGCTTAACAACTTCTGCTGCACCAGCGGCTGCTACTTTTGTAATTGGTACTGTATCTGCTTCAAGAACTGCAACAAGACAAATAACTGGAACATGGACTAGCACAAGGTCTGGAGGAACATTTCAATGGTGGAATACAAGAATTAGAAATACAGCCTCTGGAGCAACTGCAACACATAGTTTATATTCTGAAACTCCAAAATCTGATGTTTATACCTCGCTTACTGGAACATCTTATAGATTTGGAGTACAGGGAGTTTCATATGACTCTAATTATTCTGTTTATAGATACACAGTAGGAAGCTCAGACACAGGCGCATATACAGAAAACTCAACTAATATTAACCCAGCATAAGGAGAATGATGTTTACCGAATCAGAAAAAGAAATAATAGGACAAATTAAAGCAATTGAAGATTTGCAGAGGTCTAGCATGATAGAGATCAATAATATACTCAGATCTATTGCAGATCTTAACTTAGAGGGGGAAGAGCAAAGACCTGATTTGAAGGCGGCAAATGATAATATGAAAGATTTAATACAAATGAGAAATCAGCTGTTTAAGCAAATAGGAGTTACCCCAGAATCAAATCTTCCAGATGGCATAGAAAAACACTTGCTATCTTGAAAAATAATGATATAATATAGGAAGGAGGACAAAATGACAACTACCCTAACAAATCAAGAAAAACTTAATATTGTTAACCAGCATATCAAGTCACTTGATTATGCTTTATACGGATTTGAATTAGATCTAGTTCAAGCCAATGCTGTTTCTGTACCAGATTCGGAACAAATTGCTTCAATAGATTCAAAAATATCTGAATTAAATAGTAAGAAAGCAGCATTAGTTTTAGAAAAAAATTCTATTACTGAATAAAAATAAGGATATATAATGGCAGATAAAGCCGAATTAGTTATAACTGCTTTACAGCAGCGTATTGGCGAAATTGTCTCAAACTATGAGACACAAATTGCTATATTACGTGCTGAGATAACTCAGCAAATTCAAGAAAAAGAAGAAAAAGAAAAGTCTATTAAAGAATTTGAAGATTCTTTACCACTATAGGAGATAAATAATGGCAATTAATAATTTACAATCTGTATCAATTGGAGATGGCGATCCAGTAACTGCAGACATGCTGCGTAAAATTATTGAAAATATTAATGTTATAGCCAAGGGAGACTCAACAACTTCCGTTCAAGTGGTTGCTGATAAAACCGTTAATGGTGGTACTGCAGTAGTCTCAAGGGGTTTAAATACTACAATAGGTGGAATCCAGCAACTGGCTCTTTCCCCTACAATGAAATCTTTTCCAGTCCCATTTGGGGTAGTTTTTGATGGAGTCCCAACAGTTAATCTAAATATATCATTTGCAACTACTTCAACAAATGCGGCATATACTCCATACGTAATTGCTCCCAGCACAACTGGGTTTAGCATTTGGTGTAAAGCTGCTACGACTACAACTAAAGCATTGCCCACCGAAGCTAAGATCCACTGGACCGCATCGGGAAATATCGCAGGTTAAATAAATAACCTATTGACAAGCTAAATTAATATGTTACAATTACTGTAACATCAAAGTCACGTACCCGTGACTTTTTTACATATTAAGGTATAAAATGAGCAACGATTTAAAATGGATGCTATCATCCGATCAGCA